>OGYL01002520.1_pt1 | contig 12841 bp, 14 predicted proteins | sample 1576541 | NCBI WGS metagenome assembly OGYL01 (sample SAMEA3541551, study PRJEB24748) | human gut metagenome | biome: human gut; feature: human-associated habitat; material: faeces | place: China | collected 2012 | reverse complement strand
ACCCAGCAGGTTTCCGAAGCGCTCAGCGGCGTGGAAATCAATGAGTGTGCAAACGTAGGAGCCGTTACTTCCGCAGTTGCAGAGGGATCCAACGAGGTTGGTACGGTTTACTATTCTGATACCTACGGTCTGGAAGACCGCCTGAAGGTTCTGCAGGTCGTTCCGTACGATCTGACCGGAAATGTCATCTACCCGGCAGCACAGGTTGTCAACAAAGAGGCAGATGAGACCGAGCAGGCAGCAGCGAAAGACTTTGTAGAGTTTCTGTCCAGCACCTGCTTGGCGCCTTCCGGATCATAGCTTTCGGTTGTGATATTCTCGCCGCCAAAGCCTGCAAAGCCATCCGGGAACGCACCGTTCGCGGGTACACCGTGACCGTCCAGCAGCGCGGCAACGAAGCCCTGCTTGTCAATGCCCATGGCAATGGCCTTGCGGACTGCCGGGTCCTGAATGATGCTGCTTGTCATGTTCATCGAGCCAAAGAATGCGCGGGAGGTCTGAATGCTGGAGAACTGATAGTTGTCGTTTTCAAAGTTGGGATACGCCTCATACGCCATACCATAGGCGGCGTCAATGTCCCCGGCCTGCAGCGCCGCAGAGAGCGTGTCGCCGTTAGAAAGCGTGCGGATGGTCAGCTCGTCGATCTTCGGTGTGCCGTTCCAGTAGGTTTCATTCTTCGTCAGTGTCAGATGATCGTCTGTGACCATTTCCTTCACGACATAGGGACCCGTGCCAACCACGACGCCGGTATCAAAATCACTTGCATCCACATCAATGATGCAGCCGTAGGGGTCGCCAAGATAGTTCATCAGGGCAGGATTCGGTTCGCTGGTCGTGATGGTCAAGACCTGTCCGTCCGCCTGCATATCCGCAATTTTGGTGTCTCCGGGCGCGCGGTCGTGATTTTCCAGCAGATGCTCAAAGCACTGCTTGACTGCCGCCGCGTCCATGGCCCGGCCGTTGGAGAACGTAATATTGTCCTGCAGGGTAATCGTCCATGTCAGATTGCCGTCATTTTCCCATGACTTTGCCAGCCACGGTTCGAGTTCCATGCTGTCTGTATAGTGAACCAGCGTCTCGCCAATACCGTAGCGAATGCAGGCCCAGCCGTTGTAGGTGCGGTGGGGGTCAACAGTCTCTTCCCAGTTTTCCGAGTTGAACGTGGTATCGCCAATGACCATGGTCTTCTTTGCGGCAGGTTCAGTCTGCGCCGGTTCCTCTTGTGCAGAGGCTTCCTGAGAAGTCTGCGCCTCGGTCGTTCCGGCCTGTTCATCAGCCGGCGCTGCGGTCTTTCCGCTGCATCCGGCCAGAAGCGCAAGCGTCAGGCACAGGATCAGCAGAAGCGAAATCGTTTTTTTCATTTTTTCTCGTTCCTTTCGTAATTTGTGATATTCAGCCGAATGCTCGGCAGTTCACTGTGTTGATTACAAAACGCTGTCAATCAGCCGCTTTGTATAGTCATTCTGCGGATGGCAGATCACCTCGTCCGGCGTGCCCTGCTCTACAATGTCGCCGTGATACATCACCAGCACGCGGTCGCAGAACTGCTGTACCAGAGAAATATCGTGACAGATAAACAGGATCGAAAGCGCCGTTCCCTGCTCCCGGCGGAGCGTGTTCAGAAGCTCCAAAATCTCCTTCTGGATGGTCACGTCCAGCGCAGAAGTTGCCTCATCACAGATCAGCAGTTTCGGCTTCACAGCCAGTGCTCTGGCAATCGCTGCGCGCTGGCACTGCCCGCCGCTGACCTCGTGCGGATACCGTGCAGCAAAATCAGCGCTCAGTCCACAGCGTTCAAGCAGCCGCGCAGTTTCTGCCGCCGCTTCTTTTTTCGTCATCTCGCCGTTGCTAAGGCTCTCGCCAATGCCGTCGCCCAGTGTGCGGCGCGGGTCAAAGGAGTCGGTCGGTGTCTGGAATACCATCTGCATCTTCCGGTAGGCGGCACGCAGCGCTTTTCCTGTAATTCTGGTGATGTCCTCACCGTCCAGAAGGATGGTTCCGGCGGTTGCGTCCAGAAGCCGCGTGATGAGGTTTACCGTTGTGCTCTTGCCGCTGCCGCTTTCGCCAATGATGCCAAGGCACTCGCCCGGCATCAGGTCAAAACTGATATGGTTGACTGCGGTCAGCTCTGCTTGCCCCGGGCGGGAAAATGTTTTTGTCAGATCATGAACGCTCAAAACCGGTTCCATTTCACGCCCTCCTCAGCTTCGGTACGGCTGCGAGCAGCTGCCGCGTATATGCCGCCTGCGGATGTTCTAGCACCTCCTGCGTGGTTCCATATTCGGCTGCTTTGCCGTTTTGCAGGATGAGCACCCGATCTGCCATCATGCGGATGATACCGATGTTGTGCGTCACCAGTAAAATGGCAGTTTCAAACGTATCGCGCACAAAACGAAGCTCTTCAAGCACCTGCTTCTGCACAGATACGTCCAGCGCAGCCGTCGGTTCGTCGGCCAGCAGCACGCTGGGGCGCAGCAGCATGGCTGCCGCAATTCCGACGCGCTGCTGCATCCCGCCGGAAAGCTCAAACGGGTAGCTTTTCAGAATCCGCATTCCGTCATCAAATCCGAGCTTTCCGAGAAGCTCCAGCGCCTGCGCCTGAAATTCCTTTCGGGAAACCGCGCCGTGCTCTTTCATCATTTCATAGAGCTGTGCGCCCACTGTGCGGATGGGGCAGAAGGAGCCTCCCGCACTCTGAAAAATCATACCGAGCTCCGGCCCGTTCAAAAGCCGCAGCTTCTTCTCCGGCAAATCGAGAAGATTTTCTCCTTTGTAGAGAATATCGCCTCGGGTAACTGCGCCGCTGCTTCCAAGAAGTCCCATTGCGGCTTTGAGCAGTGTGGATTTTCCGCAGCCGCTTTCGCCAGCAATCCCGAGAATTTCTCCCTGATCGAGCGTGAAGCTGATATTCTGCACAGCGGGTGTGCCGTTGTAAGAAATGTCGATCTGATCGTATCGCAGCAATTCTTCCATTGCCTCACCTCCCGCGGTTTTTGGGGTCTGCATAGTCCCGGATCGTATCGCCCAGCAGATTGAACACCATGACAGAGATAAAAATCGCAATGCCGGGGGAGAATGTAATCCACGGTGAGGTGCTCATCAGGCTGCGCGTGTCGCTCATCATGCTGCCCCACTCTGCTGTGGGCGGCTTTGCGCCAAGGCCAAGAAAGCTCAGCGCAGCCAGTTCCATCATCATGGTACCAATGTCGAGCATGGAGGTCACCAGAATCGGCCCCAGGATATTCGGCAGAATGTGCTTGAAGATGAGCTTTGCCGTGCTGCTGCCGGAAAGCTTCGCCGCCTTCATCCAGACCGTTTCCTTCTGGGCGAGCGTCTGGCTTCTGGCAATGCGCGCGTATTTGGGCCAGGAGATCGCCGCCAGCGCAATAATTGCGTTTTGCAGTCCGCCGCCAAGAACACCCGCCACAGCCAGCGCGAACACCAACCCCGGAAACGCGAGGAACATATCGGAAATGCGCATGAGAACCGTGTCCAGCCATCCGCCTCTCCATCCGCAGAATACGCCGACTGCCGTTCCGAGCGTCGTGATGACTGCAACAAGCAGAAGCGTGGAGAAAATGCTTGTCCGGCTGCCCACCATTACACGCGAGAGCATATCACGGCCATAGCGGTCGGTGCCGAGAAGATGCTCAGCCGACGGCGGGGATTTGGCAATGCTCAAATCTTGCAAATAAGGATCATACGGGGTCAGATATTCCGAGAAAATCGAAAACAGGATCAGAAGCACGGCGAGCGTGCCGAAAATGATCAGCCGCGCCTTCACATTGCTGCGGCGAATTTTCTGCTTTCGGGTCGTCGGTTTCTTCATCCTTCGCTCACCCCCAGACGAATCCGCGGGTCAAGCGCGTGATAGAGAAGATCTGTGATCAGATTGACCATCACATAGATGATCGCCATCCACACCACATACGCCTGAATGAGCGGATAATCGCGCATGGTGATGGCGTCCACAGCCAGCTTGCCGACGCCGTCCCACATAAAGATGCTCTCAATGATTGCCGTGCCGCCGAGAAGGCTCCCGATGGAAAGCGCCAGCAGCGTGATGATCGTCAGCATGGAGGATTTCAGCACGCTCTTCCAGAGAAGTACGCGTCCGCGAATGCCGCGTGCCTTTGCCCCCGTGACATAGTCCTTGTTCAGTTCTTCCAGAACAGTCGCGCGAACCTGCCGCATATACTTTGCTGACATGGCAACCGCCAGCGTCATGGTCGGCAGGACAGCACTTTGCAGCGTCGTGCCACTGGAAATGACGGGGAAGAGCTTCCAATGAATCGAAAACACCTGCATCAGCAGCAGCGCCACAAAAAAATTCGGCAGCGCGTTGCCGACAAAGCTGAAAAAGCGCAGAAAGTAGTCCGTAAATTTATCATGCCGCACCGCCGCCAGAACGCCCAGCGGGATGGAGATCAGAACGGTTGCCACGATGGAAAGCGCCGTCAGAAGCAGCGTCGCCGGGAGCTTGGAAACAAAGGTCCCGAATACATTGCGTCCGGAGACATAGCTCACGCCCATATCACCGGTCAGAAGGCCGCCAAGCCACGCAAAATACTGCGTCAGAAACGGTTGGTCAAGCCCCAGCTCTGCCCGCTTGGCGTCGATGACCTCCTGCGCGACCGCGCCCTTGTCTCCGTAAAGCTCCGTGATTGCGTCGCTGCCCGCAACGCGCATCATGGCAAAGGACAAAAACGTAATGCCAAGCAGCACCGGGATGAGCTGCAAAAATCGTTTCAGAATATATTTTTTCAAAGCTTCTCCTTACTGGAGCAGCGGACATTTTCGCGCCTCCACCAGAAACATCGGTGTCGATGCGTTATTGATGCGCTCCTCTTTTGTCCAGACCTGCTTCCAGACCTCCGTATCCGCGGCCGCCTGCATCCCAAGGCCGCGCAGGACATCCAGATCCCATGCCGGACGCTGGCGGCTGGAGAGCGGCGCCTGCCGCGCGATGGCTTCCATGGCAGAAACGTCGGTTCCGGCCGTTTCATCACGCACATCGGAACCAAGAAGATTTGCTCGGTCCTGTGCGTGCGCCGTCTGCGCAGCCTCGTCCCACAGATAGCGATACCAGTTAGCGTCGAAGTTCAGAAGTACGCCGCTGGGCTTCAATACCCGCGTCCACTGCGCATAGGCTTTTTTCGGGTCGTGCAGATTCCAGGTAACATTTCTGGTCACAAGTACGTCGAACGACGCCGCTTCAAAGCTCAGCTCCTCCGCGTTCATCTGCCGGAAACAGATGCGCGAAGCCAACACGCCCGCATTGCGTCGCGCCTCGTCCAACATGGAAGCCGTATAGTCTACCGCAGTCACCTGATAGCCAAGCTCCGCCAAAAGGATGGCAAAAAAGCCCGGTCCGGTGCCAACGTCCAGAACCCGGATCTCCTCCGGACGTTTTCCGGGAAGGTGCGCGGCAATTCGGCCGGAAATCACGCCGCGCCAGACGGCCTTCTGGTCGCCTGCCAGTTCTTCCTGGTTGACCGCGGAATAACCGGGTGCTCGATTGGTCCAATAGTGGATATTTTCTTCTTCGTAAGTTGTAAACTGTACCATGTCGATTCTCCCTGTCTGGTGTCAGGATTTTCTCGCGTAAATGCCAAACATCGGCGCGTGTGTCAGATCGAGCACTCCAAGAATGCGCTTGCCGACGCTCAGGTCTGTTTTGCACGCCGAAAATCCGATTTTTCGAAGAACGCACACATCCCACGCCGGGCGAACCTGCCCAATGTCCATGCTGAGCGTGATCTCATCGTTTTCCCGTTGCAATGCGTCCGTCATACCGATATGCCCATAGGGACTGTCCGGGGAAACCTTGCAGTTTTGTGTACTATGGCTGCGCACGTTTGCGGCGTAGTCCGCGTCAAAATTCAGAAGCATTCCGCCGGGCTTCAAAACGCGGAACCACTCCCGGTAAGCCTTTTCCGGCTCCGGCAGCGTCCATGTCAGGTTCCGGCTGAGTACCACGTCAAAGCTGCTGTCGTCATAAGAAAGCGCTTGCGCGTCCATTTCGTGGAATGAAATTGTAAGACCACGCTGCGCGGCGACTTCCCGCGCCTCATCGAGCATGGCAGGGGTCAGGTCAATGCCCTCGACCTGATGTCCGGCCTGCGACAATAAAATTGCAAAAAAGCCGGTGCCCGTGCCGACGTCCAGAATACGCAGGTCTTTCTTTTGGGGCAGAAGCATTTCCAGCTCACGCAGCCACCGCTGTCCCATGTCGTTATCCAGTTCATTTTTCCGCACGACTCCAAAATCATGCGACCGAAGCGTCCAGTAATGACGTACTCTTTGTTCGATTGCTGAAATCATGGTCATACTTCCTTTTCCAGTTCTGCGTATGCGATCATCGGTGTTCCGGCTTCAATTCCGAGCGAAGCTGTCTGATACAGCACCACACCATCCGTTTCGGCAAAAACGCGCTGCAGCGGCTGTGCGTAAATGTCCCGGATCTCGCCTAAAAGCTCTCCAGCGCTGATCCGATCTCCCGGCTGTCTTGTCGGATACCAGCACCCGCTGGCCGGTGCATCCAGATAGCGTCCGTTTTGTACCATGGCGTGCGGAAATTTTACCTCGGGCGCATCCAGTAAAACCCCCAGTCCACGAAGTATGTTTTTGACATCCGCAAGGTCTTGCCGAACTTCCTCCTCATGCAAAAGACCGCAGCCGCCGCGCTCCAGAATAATCGCTGGAACGCCGCACTGACCGGCATGGCTGTAAAAACCGTTTTTTGCTGCCGGAATTGAGAAGCTTGTTAGGCTCCGGAGTCGGCGCGGGGGTGGGAGTGGGCGTAGGAGTGGGCGTCGGCGTCGGGGTAGGCGTGGGAGCCGAGGACGGCGTCGGGGTCGTCGCCGTGCCGGTGCTGCCGGAGCTGCTGCCGTCGCCGGTCGTACCGCCTGCGTTCGGCGTGCCGACGACTATCTGCGGCTCCATCGAACCTGATACGTCGGCAGCCGGAGGTTCGGCCGCATTATCCTTGCTTGTCAGCCAGAAGCAGATGAGCGCAACGGCCAGAAGGAAAAATACTATGAACAAAACCGCGGCAAATTTGCCTTTTTTCATTGTTGATTCAGTCCTTTCATTAGGAGTGATCACAATTATACAGCAAAAGGCGAAAAATGTCTACCATGGGCGGCGCGGACAGGTGTAAATTATGTTTCTTAAGGGGCGGCGCGGGTGGAACGCGGCACGCCATATTTTGACATGCCGGTGCATTCTGCCCACAATATACAGATGGCACATGATGAAACGACCAATCTTTTGTCAAAAATGTCTCATTTGGTTGACAAGTTGTGGCAGTTGGTGTAAAATCTTAAAAAACATAAGATATTCGTTGGACTGCGGCCTGACGGTTCTATTGCAGCATGTTTCCGGTAAGAAGCGACCGGTTGAAGGGAGCTGATTCACATCGACGTGATTGAGGAGACTACGGTAGAGAGTTATACTCCTGCCGCGGTGATTCTTCCTTATGAGGTAACAGGAGAATACTATGTGGAGGAGCTGGGCGAGCTTGACGCTAAGCCGGTATACTCCTTTTTTAAGCGCTTTTTTGATATAGTGCTTTCGCTTTTCGCACTTATCGTGCTGCTTATCCCGATGCTTATCATAGCGGTCATTGTAAAGCTGACCTCGCCAGGAAGCGTCCTGTATAAGCAGGAGCGGCTCGGCAAGGACGGCGTGAGCTTTGAGATAATAAAGTTCCGTTCGATGTACGCCGACGCTGAGAATAACGGCGCGCAGTGGTCCGGCGGCGAGAACGACGAGCGGATAACCCCGCTCGGCAAGTTCCTGCGGCGTACCAGAATGGACGAGCTGCCTCAGTTCGCGCAGATACTGACCGGTAAGATGAGCCTTGTCGGCCCGCGACCGGAGCGCGAATGCTTCTACGAAAAGTTCGAGACCTACATACACGGCTTCAGCGAGCGTCTGAAGGTCAAGCCGGGACTCACAGGGCTGGCGCAGGTCTCCGGCGGTTACGATCTGCGGCCGGAGGAGAAGGTAGTGTACGATATCGAGTACATAAAGAAGCGCTCGCTTTGGCTCGACCTGAAATGCATACTGCTCACAGTGCGCATAATCTTTTCTCATAATGGAGCAAGATAAATGACGGACAGCACCATCCGGTGTGTCATATAATAAAACCTGAACTTAGAGTTCAGGTTTTATTTTTGCATGCAAAAAGAGCAAGGTGAATTATACTATCAAGTGCAACAGTAAAAAAAGAAAAGAAGTTCATACGAATCTCTGGTTAGAATGTAATTACCACAAAAACAAAAATCCAAAAGGAGATCCGTATATAGCCGTAAAGAAGCCGGACACTGGGAAGCGGACACGGTAGTAAGCGGTCAGGGAAAAAGCAAGGCTTGCTTTGCAACCTTGGCAGAGCGCAAGACACGGTTTTATATAGCGGTCAAAATGCCCGAACGAAGAGCCGAGACCATGGAGAATGCCATTGTTTCCGTGCTCTCACAATTTCCACCGCAGTTGGTAAAGACGATAACCTGCGACAGAGGGACGGAGTTTGCAAATTGGCGAAATATTGAGAAACGGCTGGGCTGCGAAGTGTACTTTACAGTTCCGTACTGCGCGTGGCAGATGGGCACGAATGAAAACTCAAATGGAGAGTTTTACCCGAAGGGCAGAAGCCTCTCCCGTGTTGCTCCAGCCACGCTAAAACGAAACCTGGCGCTTATTAACGCCAGGCCTCGTAAGGTTCTTAATTTCCGTTCTGCTCAGGATTTGTGGGTCTTTGAACTCTCTTCCTGCTGCACTTAGTTTGACAATTCGCTACGTGTATCTATTATTACTTGTTCTCCATGTTTACGGCGCCGGAGAGGTCAACGGAGGTGGAACCTTCGTCTTCCTGCTCGAAGACGTAGTCTTTGCCGGGGAGGATCGCGTTGAGGCCGATGCCGACGATGGAGGCGACAGCGAGGCCGGAGAGACTCACGATGCCGATCTGGATGCTGCCGGAGTAGCTGATGCCGATCGCAAGAACGAGTATGAGCGCGGCGACGATGACGTTTCTGGTGTTGGTGAAGTCAACCTTGTTCTCAACAACGTTGCGCACACCGACTGCGGAGATCATACCGTAGAGGATGAGGGACACGCCGCCGATGGTCGCGGTGGGCATTGCGGTGATGAGGGCTGCAAACTTCGGGCAGAAGGAGAACACTATTGCAAAGCATGCCGCGATGCGGATCACGCGGGGGTCATAGACCTTGCTGAGTGCGAGAACGCCGGTGTTTTCACCGTAGGTAGTGTTTGCGGGTGCGCCGAAGAGAGATGCCAGGGTGGTTGCAAGACCGTCGCCGAGGAGAGTGCGGTGCAGTCCGGGGTCAGCAACAAAGTTCTTGCCGACGGTGGAGGATATCGCGCAAACATCGCCGATGTGCTCGACCATGGTCGCCAGGGACAGAGGAACGATGGTGAACAGTGCGCTCAGGAGCATGCCGGTGTCAACATCCATGCTGAAGAGGTGGAACACGCTGTTTTCCCATACGATGGGCAGGCCGACCCACTTGGCGGCTGCGACCTTTTCCGCGACAGCTACGCGGGAGGCGGGATCAACGATCATGGAGATGATGTAAGAGCCGATAACTCCGAGGAGGATGGGGATGATCTTGGTCATGCCCTTGCCCCAGATGTTGAAGCAGATAACGATGACTATTGCGGAAACGGCGACGAGCCAGTTTGCGTTGCAGTTGCTGATAGCGGAGGAGGACAGAATGAGGCCGATGCAGATGATGATGGGGCCTGTGACTATCGGGGGGAAGAACTTCATGACCTTTTTTACGCCGAATGCCTTGAACAGCGCCGACAGGATGACATACATAAGTCCTGCGCAGGCAACGCCGAAGCAGGCATAAACGAGCAGGTCGCTGTTGACGGGAACTCCGCTGGAGGAATCAAAGCCGGTGATGGCGTTGTAGCCGCCGATGAAGGCGAAGGAAGAGCCGAGGAATGCGGGGACCTTGCGCTTGGTGAGCAGGTGGAACAGCAGAGTGCCGAGGCCTGCAAACAGCAGGGTCGTTGCGATATCGATGCCGGTCAGGATAGGAACGAGAACGGTCGCTCCGAACATTGCGAACATGTGCTGAAGTCCGAGAATCAGCATTCTGGGAGTGCCAAGGGTGCGTGCGTCGTACACGGGTCCATTAATCACGGTTTTTTCGTTCATTAGTGATTGTACCTCTCTTTGTGTAGTTTGATTTATATTAAGGGTATTTGCTGACTGATTATTCGATCTCCATAAGATAAACGCCCGTTTCGCCGTCAAACTCCGGCAGGCGAACCTCTATAAGCTCTGCGCGTGAGGTCGGAACGTTTTTGCCGACATAATCGGCTCTTATGGGAAGCTCGCGGTGGCCGCGATCGACAAGGACGGCAAACTGAATGCTGCGCGGGCGGCCTGCGGTGAACACAGCCTCGATGGCGGCGCGCGCCGTGCGGCCTGTGTACAGCACATCGTCAACGAGAACAACGTTTTTGTCGTTTACATCCGCGCCGATCTCGGCCTTTGTTATGACCGGCTGATCGCTCTCGTGCGTGAGATCGTCGCGATAAAACCTTATATCCACGCTGCCGCAGGGAACTGTCGCATCCTCGATCTTCTTTATGTTATCGCGTATGCGCTCGGATATGGGCACTCCCCTTCTGCGGATACCGATCAGGACGACGTCCTCGACGCCCTTGTTCTTTTCGGTTATCTCATGGGATATCCTCATAAGTGCGCGGCTCATTGCCGCTTCATCCATAAGTCTTGCCTTGAGCTTCACGTTATCACTCCAAACAAAAGAAAATCGCCCTGCCGACAAACCGACAAGACGCACAAGAACATGACCCTCCGTGCGGAGAGACACACTATATCTGCGATTTTGCCGGCTTCTCTGAACCGTCTTAAAAATCTTTTCTATGCGATTATACTTGCTCATTCACAATTTTGCAACACCTTTTTTGCATTTCGGTCAATATAACAAAATCCGGGGCATTTCGCCCCGGATTTTATGATCATTTAGCCACATTGTATATATCTTCGCGCAGATGCAGGAAGGTCGGAAGCTGGCGGCGGACGGAATCGACCTCGTTAAGGTCGATATCGCAATAAAGTATCTGTTCCTTTTCGTCGCAGGAGGCTTTGACCATGCCAAAGGGGTCTGCTACCGTCGAGTGCCCCCAGCATTCGTAATCAAAGCCCTCGTATCTCGCAGCCGACGCTCCGACGAAGAACACCTCGTTATCCATAGCTCTTGCGCGGACGCTCAGCTCCCAGTGTCTCGGACCGGTGGTCATATTAAACTGCGCAGGGCACAAAATGACCTCGGCTCCCCTTTTGGCCATGGCTCGCGCAAGCTCGGGGAAGCGGATATCAAAGCATATCTCAACGCCCATTCTGCCGAATTTCGTATCGAACACCGTGATATCCTCGCCGGGTGCAAAGCTGTTGGACTCTTTAAACCGCACTCCGCCCTCGATATCGACGTCAAACAGATGCACTTTCCTGTGACGCGCGATCTGCTCGCCGCTTTCGTCATACACAAAGCAGGTGTTATAAAGCTTATCGCCGCACTTTTCCGGCACAGAGCCGCCGACGAGGATAACTCCGTTATCCCTCGCCCAGCGCGACATGGCTTCCCTGCTCTCGCCGTTTTCGCTGTCGGCAAAGGCGTGGAAATACTTTTTCGAATACGGGCAGTTCCACATTTCCGGCAGAACTACAAGCTCAGCGCCGTTATCGGCGGCCTCGCTTATCATCTTTTCCGCTTTGGCAAACGTCTTTTCCTTATCCGTTTCCGTGCGTATCTGCACAACGGCAAGCTTGAATTTCTGTTTCATACCCTCACCTCACAGGCAGTTTTCCAGATAAGCGACTATGTCAAATTCCTCGGTGGAAGCATCCTTGCGCAGATACAGCGGATGGTGCGGATGCCCCTTGACCGAGCGCTTACCGGCACTGTACCACTTTGCGCCGTATTTCCGACCGAGAGACACCATGTCGAGAACGCAATCCTTCAGATACGGGCGCTTTTCGATTATCGTGCCCCATGCCGCCCATACCGACGGCGACACTCCCTCGCCTACATTTTTTAATATGTATTCAAACGCGCGCATATTCTCGCGGTGCAGCGTTTCGTTGAGCGTCAGGTCCATATCGTCGGGGTCTGTCGCCCTCTGGGCATAGACATTAAACATTATCCAGCTGTCGTAACCGTTTCCGGCGGCAATGCGCGACACGCTTTTTAGCGTGTTGTCAAGATCATCGGGCGCGGCAGTCGATGGGTTTATGCCGATGCAGATGAGCGGATCGCTTCCGCGAGTTCCGAGAATATATCGGTAATCGGTATAGTAATCGGGAACATACAGCCACTTTTCGGCGTCATAGTCCCCTCTGCCGCCTGACGCTGCAAGCGCATCGTCAAAGCTTACGATATCAAGAAGGCTGCTTTCGCAGGTCGGGACGTGCATTACTTCACAGCCTCAAGCAGAGCGTCGACTCTGTCGGTATCCTCCCAGCGCACGCCGAGATCGGTGCGGCCCATGTGGCCGTAGGCTGCAAGCTTTCTGTAAATGGGCTTTGTAAGGTCGAGGTCGCGGATAATTGCGGTCGGACGCAGGTCAAAGACCTTATTGACGGCCTGAGCAAGCTTCTCGTCGGAGACCTTGCCGGTTCCGTAGGTATCGACCATGACGGATACGGGACGAGCTATGCCGATGGCGTATGCAAGCTGAACAAGGCACTTGTCGGCAAGGCCGGCTGCGACGATGTTCTTTGCAACATAGCGTGATGCGTATGCCGCGCTGCGGTCGACCTTGGTGGGATCCTTGCCGG
>OGYL01002518.1_pt1 | contig 12853 bp, 12 predicted proteins | sample 1576541 | NCBI WGS metagenome assembly OGYL01 (sample SAMEA3541551, study PRJEB24748) | human gut metagenome | biome: human gut; feature: human-associated habitat; material: faeces | place: China | collected 2012 | reverse complement strand
GAAAATAAATCTTATGAAAAATATTTAATTAACCAAACAAATTTTGACCGACCCCGCATCCCGTCCCGAGACGTTCGGCCGCCCCGGCCACATCAATCCCCTCTACGCCCAGGACAAGGGCGTGCTCCAGCGTGCCGGCCACACCGAGGCCAGCGTCGACCTCTGCCGCCTGGCCGGCCTACAGCCAGTCGCCACACTCATGGAGATCATGAGCGACGACGGCACCATGGCCCGTCTGCCCGAGCTGCGCCGCCGCGCCGACGAGTGGGGACTCAAGCTCATCTCCATCGCCGACCTCATCGCCTACCGACTCCGCCGCGAGAGCCTGGTGGAGCGCGGAGAGGAAGTGGACCTCCCCACCCAGTACGGGCACTTCCGCCTCATCCCTTTCCGCGAGCTCGCCACAGGCCTGGAGCACGTGGCACTCATCAAGGGTGACCTGAGCGGCGACGAACCCGTGCTCGTGCGCATGCATTCCTCATGCCTTACCGGCGACACCTTCGCCTCACGACGCTGCGAGTGCGGAGAGCAGCTCCATGCCGCCATGCAGCTCATCGAGAAGGAGGGGCGCGGAGCCGTCGTCTACCTCAGCCAGGAGGGCCGAGGCATCGGCCTGATGGACAAGATACGCGCCTACAAGCTCCAGGAGCAGGGCCTCGACACCGTCGACGCCAACCTCCACCTCGGCCACCGTGCCGACGAGCGTGACTACGGCGTCGGAGCCAACATCCTCCACGAGCTCGGCATCCGTTCCATGCGGCTCATGACCAACAATCCCATGAAGCGTCGCGCCCTCAACGGCTCTCAGTCAGCAGCTCGGCACATTCGCCCGTAAACTCGCTTCGCTCAAGCAATTGCGGGCGCTGGAATTTTTCGTGCGCACGCTCTACGCTTCGCTCAAACAATACGGGCTCGTGCGTCTTGCTTCGCAAGCCGTTCCCTCGCCTGTTTCAATTGGCTTATCTAACACTGCGGCGCGGCTATTAAAGGTTTTATTATAGAAGTCAACTGGTCACTTGCTTTTATTTTGCTATAGCTAAAGTGATAGATAAATCCAAATTTATATCTCCACCACAAAACAACCCCCAACCGCAGCAGCTGCGATTGGGGGTTACATACATATTATTTATTCCCTGCGGGTTTATCAATCCGTTACGGGCAGGCTCTCTATAAGATCGGTCAGCTCATAGTAGAATTTGAGTGTCTGACTCTTCGTGCACTGCATTCCGATGACCGTGCCGTGGTCGCCCTCGCGCGTGGGCATGACGTACCATTTGGCGGTCTCAAGCTCCATGCCGGGGGTGTAGTCCTCGTGCTCGTCGGTGAACGGGTAGCGCGCCGATACGACGTTTACAAGTCCGTCATTCGGAAGCCACGATGCGTCTATCTTGTAGTCGGAGAACAGGTTCTTCGAGTATGCGCCGAGAAGAGTGGCTGACGGGCGCAGAACAACGAGCGTCTTTATCTTCGGAACCTGGGTTCCCGCAAGCGTCTTGCGCGTGGTCTGATACGAATAGGAGAAATAGTAAACTCCGTCTACCGGCTTTGAGAGCTTGTTTATCTCCTCGGCTCTCTCGGGATACATATCGTCCGCCGCGGTGTCGGTGTGGGTCATAATAGTCATGAAAGCCTTTATGAACGCCTCCTCGGGGGTCGAGCCGTCGCCCGGGATGGGGGTCAGACCGAACTGCTCGAGGTGAAAGTCAACATAGCCGTTGAGCTTCGAGCGACCCATTAAACCGGCGTAGGCGTAGCATGCCGCTTTGCCCAGTTCGGCCATGTTCATGCCGTCGATGATATATGCGAGCGTCGTGCCGTTGTGCGGGGCGCAGAGCGTTGTGACGGAGTTTATGTAGTTGCCCTTGCCGCCGGTGAACAGCGGGGAGATATCGTCGGGCGAGGTTGCCGCCTGCTCCTCTTCGCTGCCGTATGCGAGCAGAGCCGTGAGCGTTCTGACCGTCGCGCCGCCGAACGAGTGACCGATAAGATTTATTTTTTTAATGTTGCCGTCCGCGTCGGGCTCGCCCCAGCCCTCAATCATGGGCTTTGTGTAGGTTCTGCCGTAGCGGCTGTGGTTGAATTTTTCGGAGTGCGCCTTGCCGTAGTCAACGCGAGTGCCGGTTATCTGTGCGTAGAGCTCGCATACTCTGTCCCAGTTGCTCGACATCGGACCGACGGATGCGGCATAGCTCTCATAGTGAAGCTTGTTCAGCTCGTCCATGAGCGAGCATGATGCCGAGCCCCAGTAGGGGAGCGTGTCGTCGATTCCCTCGTCTGCGCCCCAGCCGAAAAGGCCGTGGACATATACATAGGGGTATTTGTTGACATCAATCGACCCGATCGCGCTCACTCCCTGTGCGGCGAGTGTGAATATGAGCGCCAGAACTGTTATCAGGCTCAGTGTGCGTTTAACGATTTTCGCTTTCATCAAAGATCCCTCCTGTATCATTACATATAAAAGCTTATCGTATCAATCAAAAGGTAAAATTACGTATTATAAAAATACCGTCGACTTTCAATTTTTTAAAAAGACGGTTTTATACATTTTTTAGCATTGTTACAAAAATGTCAAACTCCTGTGACGAAAATGACAAGGTTCATAAAAGGAAATATTTTTCTGGTTGTAAAAATCCGATTTATGAGCGAATAAAAACCGACGCTCCGGCGATACTAATCGCAAAAGGAGTGAGAAAAATGATCGACAGAATATCGCTTATTTTAGTAATAATCGGCGCGCTCAACTGGGGCAGCATAGGCCTGTTCAAATTCGATATCGTCGCGTGGATATGCGGCGGCCAGGGATCGATAGTCGCGAGGATCATATATACGCTCGTGGCGCTCGCAGGCATCTGGTGCATCTCGCTGTTTTTCAGGGAGAATACGCTCCTCGAGACGAACGACGGAAAAACGAAGTAAACTTTTCAAAAAAGGAATTGAAAATTGCAGCGGCGGCGGAGAGTGCAAAGGCGCTTTTCGCCGTCGCTTTGTTTAACGCCGACTTATCTGATGCAAAGCCGAGCGCAAAAATTTTTAAATTTTTTGATAACTTTGTAGGGAAAACAGGATTTTTTGCGTATATATTATTGAAAGGGGTGAGAACGGATGAGACTCAGCGACAGTTTTCTCGAACAGTTGCGCGCAAATACGGATATAGAGAGCGTCATTTCTCCCTATGTCAACCTGCGCCGAAGGGGCAAGAACCTTGTCGGACTCTGCCCGTTCCACAACGAAAAGACCCCGTCGTTTACTGTTTATCCCGAAAACGGTAGCTTCTATTGCTTCGGCTGCGGAGTCGGCGGCGATGTGATAACATTCGTGCGCCGAATGGAAAATCTCGACTATATGGAGGCGGTCAAGCAGCTTGCGGACAGAGCGGGAATGGCTCTGCCGGAGGACGGCTATGACGATACCCTCGCCAAAAAGCGCACCGCCGTTTTGGCGGCGAACCGCGCGGCGGCGAAGTTTTTTCACTCTCAGCTCTTTACCGACAGAGGCAGACATGCTCTCAACTATTTCCTTGACCGCGGGCTGACTATGGAGACTATCCGCCACTTCGGCTTGGGTTTTGCCCCGGACGATTGGCGCGCGCTTAAAAATCACCTCAATGAACAGGGCTTTGACGATATTTTGCTCGAGAGTGCGAATCTCCTGCGCCGCAGCGACAAAAACGGAAAAGTATCTTATTACGACAACTTCCGCAACCGCGTGATGTTCCCGATAATCGACCCGCGCGGCAATGTCATAGCGTTTGGCGGCAGAGTGCTCGATGACTCGAAGCCGAAATACATAAACACTTCGGACACGCTCGTTTATAAAAAGAGCAACGGCGTCTTTGCATTGAATTTTGCAAAGAACGGAAACGACGGCAAGCTTATTATCGCCGAGGGCTATATGGATGTCATAGCCCTGCATCAGGCGGGCTTCACAAATGCCGTCGCCTGCCTCGGCACCGCGCTGACAAAAGAGCAGGCGAATCTGCTCTCACGCTATGCGGATGAGATAATCCTCTCGTATGACGCCGATGAGGCGGGTCAGAAGGCTACCGCCCGCGCGCTCGGAATATTCGGCACCACGGGCATGGAGATAAAAGTTCTGCGCCTGACCGGCGGCAAGGATCCCGACGAGATAATCAAAAAATACGGCGCTCAGCGCTTCCGCGATATCATAAACGGCGCGGCGAACGACACTGAGTACAGACTCCTTCGGGCGCGTCAGGGGATAGACCTGTCCACCGACGACGGAAAGGTGAAATATCTTTCCGCGGCGACGGAGGTGCTCGCGGGGATACCGAGCCCCGTCGAAGTCGATGTCTATGCCTCGCGCCTTGCGAATGAGCTCGGCGTGGACAAGCTCGCTATCGAATCGCAGGTGAAATATAAGCGCGAGGGGCTCAGAAAACGCCGCATGGCTCAGCGCGAGCAGGATCAGAAGCGCCTGCTGATAAACGGACAGAACACAAAGAACCCGGAGCGCTCCCAGCATCTGCGCGCCGCAAAGGCGGAGGAGACGCTGATAGCCTCGCTCATGCGGAACCCGGATTTCTATAACAAGCTCAAGGACGAGCTGTCTGCGGATTATTTTGTTACCGCGCTCAACAGACGTATCTTTTCGGTCATCCTTTCGCGCCTTGACGAGGGCGGCAACACCGAACCGTATTTCCTCTCGTCGGAGTTTACTCCCGATGAGATGGACGAGGTCGAGCGCATATTCCGCTCTGCGGCTCAGCTGAGCAACACTGTCGAAGAGTGCGCCGACTGTATAAAAATACTCAAAGAGGAAAAAAATAAGCCGGAGAGCATAAAAGCCTCCGAACTGAGCGACGACGATTTCGCAAAGCTGTTCAGACCCGACAAACAGGATTGATATCATGCTTGGGGTCATGACATAAAAGACCGACTCAATATGCAACATAAAGAGAAGGAGACAGAGAAGTAATGGATGGTATCGAAAAAAGACCGGCGGTGAAGGCTCTTATCGAAAAGGGCAAGGCCGCGGGCAAGCTGACCACCCAGGAGATCGACACGGTAATAGTCGACATGGATCTCGATATCGAGGATCTTGACAAGCTCTATGAGACTATCGAGGCGCAGAATATCGAGATAATCGACGACCTGTCAACTCTGGATGTGGATGATGTCAACTTCGATCTGGGCGAGACTCCCAAACCGACCGCTGACACCGCAGGAGTCACCGATGATAAGAACATCACTATCGACGACCCCGTCAAGGTCTATCTCAAGGAGATAGGCAAAGTGCCGCTGCTCACCCCCGAGGAGGAGATCGAGCTCGCCATCAGAATCGGCGACAACGACCCCGCCGCAAAGCGCAGACTGACCGAGGCGAACCTCAGACTTGTTGTCAGTATCGCAAAGCGGTATGTCGGCAGAGGTATGCAGTTCCTCGATCTTATTCAGGAGGGCAACCTCGGACTTATCAAGGCTGTTGACAAGTTCGATTACACAAAGGGATTCAAGTTCTCAACCTACGCCACATGGTGGATAAGGCAGGCGATAACCCGCGCCATAGCCGACCAGGCGAGGACGATAAGAATCCCCGTTCACATGGTCGAGACCATAAACAAGGTCAAGAAGACCAACAGCCAGCTGCTGCACAAGAACGGCAGAGACCCCACGGCGGAGGAAATAGCCGAGGTGCTCGACATGCCCGTTGACAAGGTGCGCGAGATAATGCGCGTGGCTCAGGAGCCCGTCTCCCTTGAGACTCCCATCGGCGAGGAGGAGGACAGCCATCTCGGCGACTTCATCCCCGATGACGACGCTCCCGCCCCGGCAGACGCCGCTTCGGCGACCCTGCTCAAGGAGGAGCTTGCCCATGTGCTCAAGACCCTCACTCCCCGTGAGGAGCGCGTGCTCTCGATGCGCTTTGGACTCACCGACGGCCATCCTCACACCCTTGAGGAAGTCGGCAAAGAGTTCAACGTCACCCGTGAGCGTATCCGTCAGATCGAGGCAAAGGCTCTGCGCAAGCTCCGTCACCCGACGAGAAGCAAGAAGCTCAGGGACTACGTCGAATAATCAAAATCAAAAAAACCAGCCGCAAGCGTAAAAACTTGCGGCTGATTTTCTTTTTTGTGATTTTTTGACATTGTGTTGCTGAAATTGACAACAAAGTTCTTTTGGTGTCTTTTATATGTGATTGTGCGAACTGCCGGGCTGAGACTGAATCGCTCTTCATAACTAAAAAAGCACTCAAAAGTTCTTGCTCGTACCGAAAAAAGCGGACTTAATACCGAGCCTATAGACAAAGAAAATTTTTCTGTTATTATATGTCCGAAAATGACCCGCAATTGCGGGAATCACAAAACGGGAGCAAAAAAATATGGAAAATGATGTAAGAACAGAAGGCATGTATGAATACACCGTCCGCTTCGGAGAAGCGACGATAGTCAGGCATCTCAGAGAGTACGATTTTGAGAAACATGATACGGAGATTCCGGCGTATCTCGGCAGCTATCCGGTTGTTGAGATTGGAAGAGCGGCATTTCAGGAACAGTACATGATTGGCAGCGTGACCGTTCCGGAGGGTGTGCGTGTAATAGGAGGGGGTGCGTTTGCCGACAGCAACAGAATAACCGAAATCAAATTGCCGAGAACGCTTGAACGAATCGAAGGCGGAGCGTTTTCTTTTTGCAATGCTCTCGAGTGGATGGTTGTTCCCCGCGGAGTCAATTATATAGGCGGACATGCATTTTGGCACTGCGTTTCTATGACAAAAATATGGCTTCCCGATACCGTAACCGATATCGAGGATTGGACTTTTGATGAGTGCGGTCAGCTGTATAAATTATATATGCACTCCGGCACAAAAATTTCCGGCGAAAGAGTGTTCGACAGATGCAGGGAATTGAATGATATTATCCGCTATGATTACATGGAGGAACCGACGGATGGGGACTTTGAACGGGCTGAGGGGGTCGGCCTTGTCCGCGAGAATATCGAACGCTATAAAATGTGGTAAAAGATTATATGAAGGGCAAGAAGAGGAGAAAAGGCGATGATCAAAGAAATAGGTTCATACATCTATGATGAGACCGAAAACGGGGCGGTCATTCTGGAATGTGACAAGAACATAAGCGGAGATGTTGAGATACAGGAGAGCTTTTTCGGTGTTCCGGTCGTTGGTATAGCGGCGTTCGCGTTCATGAAATGCAAGCGAATGCTTGGCGTGCAGATTCCCGACAGCGTCACTGAAATCGGACGCGGAGCGTTCTATGGCTGCACCGAGATGAGAAGCGCCGTTCTGCCGGCGAATGTTAGAGATATATCCGAGTGGACATTTGACTCATGCACCAATCTTTTCGGCATGGTCCTGCCGAGAGGAATTGTCAGCATAGGCAGCCGGGCGTTCGGTCAGTGCAGGTCTCTCAGCGAAATAGATTTGCCCGACACTGTGGAATATATAGCGGGCGATGCGTTTGAAGACTGCATCTGTCTCGAGAGCGTCAATGTCGCCACGGGAAACGAGCATTATATAAACGATCAGAATGTCCTGTTCAGCGCGGATATGACGGAGCTCGTGCTGTGCATGTCGGATGATTTTGTTGATGATTTTGCTGTTCCCTACACGGTCAGACGCATTGGTGAAGGAGCTTTCTGCAACTGGACGGAACTCGAAAGGCTGGAACTTTCCGATGAAACCGAAGAGATAGGTGCGCGGGCATTTTCTGGATGCAAAAAGCTGGTGGAAATAGAAATGTACGACGGTCTGACGAAAATCGGAGCCCGCGCATTCAATGAGTGCGTCGCCATTCAGGAGATATGCCTGCCGGGCAGCATCCACAGCATAGGGGACGAGGCTTTTGCATATTGTCTGAATCTCACCGATATAAATCTGCCCGGCCGAATCATGAAGCTCTCGCGCGGAATGTTTGAAGGGTGCACGGAGCTTAAAAAGCTTTCGATTCCCGAAAATATAGCGGCTATAGAAGAGCGCGCGTTCAACTGTTGCTATAAGCTCAGCGACATAACGATTCCGCGCGGCGTGAAGCGCATAGGCGAGAACGCATTCAGAAGATGTTTCAGGCTGAAAAATGTCCGCTTTGACGGTACAAGAGAAGAATGGAACGAGGTGTCCGTCGCCCCCGGCAATGAGTGTCTCTTAAGAACGATAAAATACAGCAATGACGGGGAGGATTGAAAATGAGAAGTAAAACATTTGTAACCCGTACAAAGTATAAGTACACAGTACTCTTCGGCGCCGTGACGATAACGGAATGCCGAACCCGCGAGTCCGTCGTAAGAATCCCGCAGACTATCAAAGACTATCCCGTGACGAGCATAGGCAATATGGCGTTCGGGAAGTGCGCCGAAACACTCGAAGAGGTGACGGTGCCGAACGGCGTTGAGGAGATATGTGAGGAAGCTTTCAGGGATTGTGTTGCCCTTAAAAGAGTAAATCTTCCCGAAGGTCTTCGTGAGATAGAAGACGATGCCTTTGCCGGATGCTGTGAGCTCAGTGAAGTGGAACTTCCGGAGGGATTGACGGCGATCGGGAACTCCGCCTTTAAGGGCTGCGGCAAGCTGACGGATATAAACATCCCCGGCACAGTCGAACGTATCGGCGATAATGCCTTTGCCGGCTGCGGAATAACCGAGATAACTTTTCCGAACAACTTGAGAAGCCTCGGCTTTTCGGCGTTCGCCTGCCCCGGTCTTAAAAAAATTACCGTTCTCGGAGATATATATAATGTCGGCCACTGCGCATTTTCGAATGAAACAGAGCGTTTTCACAAGAATATGGAACTTGTGATATCCGATAATGTCACAGGAATCAAATATATATGCCATGAGCTTTTTTGCGATATCCCGAGAGAACAGGCGGCACTTGAAATTCCTTTGAAAATAAATCTTAACGGCGGCTCCATAAATTATACCGGCACAGGCGAACAATGGTCGGAGTTAACGGAAAGAAACATGGTCAGAATAGAGGGAGACATATATCTCGGCAAAAAGAACTCTCCGTATTTTTATACTGCGTTCGGCGGCGAGGCTACGATAAGCGGGTGCGACAAATCCGCCTCCGGCGATCTTGTTATACCGTCGGAAATCGACGGATATAAAGTGACTTCCATAAGAGGCCACGCTTTCGAGGGCTGCAGCGGTATCGAAAGCGTAGTCGTCCCGGCGAGCGTAACAAGAATCGGATGCTGCGCATTTGAAAGATGCGGGCTGGAGAAGATAGTGCTCCCGGATGAATTGAGGGAAATCGCGAGCGATACTTTTGCATTTTGTAAAAATCTGCGCGAGATAAAGCTGCCGGACAGTCTGCTGCATATCGGTATTGATGCCTTTCGCGGCTGCAGCGCACTTGAAGCGGTCACTTTCCCGGAAAAACTGCTCTCGGTCGACGGTACGGCTTATAAAGATTGCGATAATATCCGCGAGCTGACAATGCTGGGAGATATTAAAGACATCGGAATGGGTGTATTCAGCGGAACAAACAATATTCGTAAAATAACGATCTCAAAAAATGTGAGCAGCCTCAGAGAAATATGGAGCGCACTGAGGCTTTCTACTGATGATGATCTTGAGCCGTGCGACTTGGATGAGTTGAATTATACCGGCAGCAAAGACGAGTGGAGGACGCTGCTCAGATTCTAGGAGATAAGATTGAGTGACACAAAGATCCGGTTCGGCACAAAAAGCGGTCCTTACCGTTATGTTCTGCATTTCGATGAGGCGGAGATAATCGATTGTGACAAGGAAATCTCCGGCAGAGTCGAGATTCCGTCCGAATTTGACGGCTATAAGGTAGGGTGCATCGGAAAAGAAGCGTTCTGCAACTGCCGCAATATCGAAAGCCTTGTGATTCCGCATAGTGTTAAAAGAATTGATGACAATGCCTTCGATGGTTGCGAAAAGCTTATAAAGGTAACTGTTTTGTACGGCACAGAGAAAATCGGAGATGAGGCTTTCAGCGGATGCGAAAATCTTATGAGCATAGATTTACCCGAGTCTATAAAGCAAATAGGACGCGGCGCATTTGAGGGTTGCTCTGCTCTGACAATGGTATCGCTTCCGAGCAGTATAAGTAACATAAGACGCAACCTGTTCAGAGATTGCCGAAATCTTACGCGCGTGGATATTCCGAACGGAGTAAGATGTATTGATGACGCGGCATTCTTTGGCTGCGGGAACCTTGTGAGGGCGGATATCCCGGACAGCGTAGATATGATAGAGCAGTCGGCATTTGAGAGGTGCAGCAGCCTGCGCGAAATAATTGTCCCTGACAGCGTGCGCTCTCTCGGAGGTTGGGCTTTCAGCGGCTGTGAACAAGCAGATATATCTATATCGGCAAGTTTAGCAGAAAAAGTTTTTTCTGCTTCGGACGGGTTCGATCTTGAGCTCTACAGAATGAATCATGACTTTTTCGATGCCCCAAAAGATTCTTGCCGCAATTATTGCAAATGGCTTTTCGAACATTCGACCTTCCGCAAGATGAAAGGCGCGGACAAAGAGCTGCTGCATTCGGCTCCGTATTCATATACCCTCAACGAACATGGAGATGCATGCATTGTCGATTGCGACAGATACATAAGCGGAAATGTTGATATACCGGATGAGCTTGACGGCCATAAGGTGACGGCCATTGGCGATTATGCTTTCATGGGCTGCGAGCATATTGAAAATATAAACATTCCCGAGAGCGTTACGGCGATAGGCAACAGCGCATTTTATTATTTGCGCCTGTTTTATGATATAATGCCCGGATCGCTTCGGATAAACATTCCCGCCGGTGTGAGGATATTAGGCGCGAATGCTCTGTCCGGCTGCTATGAAATATGTTATAGAGGAACGAGCGCAGATTGGGAAAATATTCAAAACCATGAGACGGTTCATGGTGACGTGATTTGTAACGACGGAATAAAATGCGAATAATTCTTTTTTTGAATCGGATTGACAATTGAAAAAGCCCCGCTGGCATTTTTGCTGTGTCGGCGGGGCTTTGCTCTGATTTTTTTATTTTATTTTCTGTACTTCGCCAGCAGACCTTCGAGGTTCTTGTGGAGTATCTTCTCCCTGTCCTCGGCGCTCAGCGGCAGGGACATAAATGTTTCAAGCTCCTTTTTGACGTTCCACATCGGGTAGTCCGAGCCAAAGAAGATTTTGTCCGTGCCGAAGATGTGAATCATCTCCATTATCCTCTCCGGGCTCATCGCGTAGAAGCTGCTCGACGAGTCAACATATACTCCCGCTTCAGAAAGCTCCTTCGAGCCGTAGCCCCATTCCGACCATGCGCCGAAATGCGCTGCGATTATGTCGAGCTTCGGGAACTTTTCGAGGACTTTTATTATCTTCGTCGGCTTTGAATATTGCGTGCGGTAGTCGCCGGTGTGGAAGAGTATCGGCAGTCTGCCCTCAAGCACTTCGTACATGCGCATCGCTTCAGGCGCGTCTATGTCGAACTCCTGAAAATCCACACAGGTGCGGCAACCCTGACATCACAGCATACCGATATTGTTGTATCGGAGAAGCCGTTTGTCTACGTGAGTGATACAGAAAAGGCATTGCAGGATATCGGCGCTTATGTGCGCAGGAAGTTTAAGAAGCCGGTTATCGGTGTGACCGGAAGTGTTGGAAAGACGACAACGAGACAGATGATTGCAACCGTACTTTCGGGATGCTTAAATGTCTATCAGACCGAGGGCAATCTGAATTCCCAGATCGGTGTGCCACTGACCCTTCGACGGATTGACGAGAACGCAGAGGCAGCCGTGCTTGAAATGGGTATCAGCGAACCGGGACAGATGGAGATTCTGTCTGACATGGTGAAGCCGGATATCTGTGTCGTGACGATGATCGGTGTTGCGCATATCGAATTTATGAAGACGCGTGAGAATATCCGCAAAGAGAAGTTGTCGATTATCAATCATATGAGCCCGGATGGTGTGCTGTTCCTAAATGGCGATGATGCACTGCTTGCAGAAGTGAAAGGTGATACCGGCGTCCGTACATTTACATACGGCACTGGTGCGGACTGCGATTACCGGGCAGAGAATCTTCATATGGAAGATTACCAGTATGTATATGATTTCGTGCATGGAGACACGCGTGTGCATGTGCGGCTCAACGCACTTGGCAAACACAATGTCGGAAATTCACTGGTCGGTCTTGCAATCGCGGATTATATGGGATTGGATCTGGAGAAGGCAGCAGCCGGACTTTCCGAGTTCAAGGGGCTTCGTCAGAAGCTGATCCGTGTTCCGGGTAAATATACGATTATCGATGATACTTATAATGCAAGTCCGGATTCCATGAAGGCAAGTCTGGATGTGCTGGAGGACCTGGAAACAACCGGTAAGAAAATCGCGGTGCTTGGCGATATGTTCGAGCTTGGTGAAAATGCAGAGCAGTATCATTATGAAGTCGGAAAATACGTGGCGACGAAGAAAATCGATGAGCTGGTCGTAGTCGGGGATCTGGCACAGCATATCATGCAGGGCGTACAGGACAGTAATTCTGATATCAACTGTTACAGCTTCAAGGACAACGGCGAGGTTGCTTTGTATCTGCTTTCTGTGATGCAGCCGGAAGATATCGTGCTGATCAAAGGCTCGAATGGTATGCATCTGGATGAAGTTGTAAATAATATGCTTGGATAATAAGATACATGAATTGTGACAGTGGCATGGCGATGAAATAATTTGTGTATCCGATGAGGTTCTATGGATGCATAGGACCTCATTTTTAATGTGGTAAGCAATGGAAATGCTTGTACATATGTTGATGTGTGAAATCATGGGACTATATATAGATAAGAGCGTGCGTATTGTGCGGCTACACTTGCACGAGCCAGTGGAATGTGAAAACACATATGAAATAATCCGGCGGCA
>OGYL01002515.1_pt1 | contig 12863 bp, 9 predicted proteins | sample 1576541 | NCBI WGS metagenome assembly OGYL01 (sample SAMEA3541551, study PRJEB24748) | human gut metagenome | biome: human gut; feature: human-associated habitat; material: faeces | place: China | collected 2012 | reverse complement strand
AATCTTTAGCCGTGAAATATCACCAGGAGAAAGTCGGCACACTGTCATTGAGTGCCGATGGAAAAGTATGCACATTCGAGTATGCCAATCAGTGGTTAGCATCTGGCTTTAGTATATCTCCGTTGGAATTGCCACTGAAGCCTGGTCTTTTCATTGCCAAAGCCACCCCTTTCAACGGGAACTTTGGCATCTTCGAAGACAGCCTTCCCGATGGATATGGTAGATACCTATTGCATAAAACCTTGCTAAAAGAGGGCATCAACGACTTTGAGCTATCTGCTCTTGACCGACTGAGCATCGTGGGTAATGGAGGTATGGGCGCATTGACCTACGAACCTATAACTTCTGTCCAGACAGGACACGAGATAGAGGACTTTGACCTTTTACAAGCCAAAGCCTTGGAAGTATTGAAGGAGCAACAGGATAATGACGCAGGATTGCTATTATATAATAGTGGTAATAGTGGCGGTTGTCGCCCGAAAGCCATTTTTACAAATGAGGATGGTCATTGGTTGGTCAAGTTTCGCCATACCTACGACCCACAAGATATGGGAAAGCAAGAGTATCATTATAATGAGATAGCCAAGCAATGTGGCATCCAAGTACCCGAGTTCAAACTGGTAAACAACAAGTATTTTGCCTGCCGTCGCTTCGACATTTCTCCAACAGGCGAACGCATTCACGTAGCCACAGCTGGAGCCTTGCTCAACGTTTCCCTTTCCAACCCCATTCTCGATTATCTCAACCTTTTGGCGCTTACAGGTTATCTTACTCAGAGCCAAGAGGATGTGGAAGAGATGTTCCGCCGCATGGTTTTTAATTATATAATGGACAACAAGGACGACCACTGCAAGAACTTCTCTTTCTTGGTTCAGAAAGAGAGCGATGGCAAATGGCACTGGCATTTAGCCCCAGCCTACGACCTCACCCATTGCACCGAGGGATATAATGGTGAACACGCAACATCTGTAAATGGGAGTGGACATCCGACCGTAGAGGATATGATTGCCGTTGGCGTAAAGAACAAAATGAAGGAAAAGAGATGCCGCGAAATCTACGAAGAGGTAACCGAACAATGCTAGAATAAAAGCGAACTATCTGCGTGCGCTGTGTGGTCTATTCCTGTAGCAGAATTACGAGAATATGCTATTTGGGGAGGAGTGTCTCGTTATTGGGAATTGCGTAGGGATTATCCTGATAAGGAAACGGCCATTCGTAAGGTATTGCTTGATCCGCAGGGACCTTTGATAGAAGAACCTCAACGCCTACTTCGTGATGATATGAGGGATATGGTGCAGGCATCTACTTTGTTGACAATTATAGGCAATGGTGACAACAAATTGTCTGAAATCGCAACTAGGGCAGGTAAAGACAGCAACACGATTTCTGAACCTTTAAGCAAGTTGCGAGATCTCGGCTATGTTAGTCGAGAAGTTCCTTTTGGTGAGAGTCCTAAGAAAAGTAAGAAGGGGATTTATCATATCAATGATTCTCTTTTACGTTTTCACTATCAGTTTATTGTGCCTTATCGTTCTATTTTGGAATTGGGAAGAATGGATATGGTGATGCAAGTGGTTACAGCTCAACTTCCACAATTTATAGGTCAATGCTGGGAATTACTTTGTCGTGAATATGTTAGTGGAAATATTATAGATGGCATAGCCTACAATGTCGCATCTCGTTGGTGGGGTAAGATATTTTCACCAGAATATAAGGATGATAAGATGGTTGAGTTGGATGTTGTGGCAGAGTCTATTGATAAGAAGCATATCTTGGTAGGAGAATGTAAATGGACGCACGATGAAGATGCCGACAGGCTCATGGATGTTTTGGAGCAGAAAGCTAAGAACTTGCCTTTTATTAAGAAAGGGCAGGAAGTTCATCTTGTACTATTCTTAAAGGAGTCTCCAACTCATTGTGCTAAGGAGATGCGAGTATTCCTGCCAAGTGATGTGATGAAGATTTAATTTGTATAGGGAATAGCCGATAGCGTGCGAAAACAACACTTAGAAACTTCAACTTTCGCACACTATCGGCTGTTTTTACTCCAAAATAATGACATTTGCAGATTTATTATCCATATTAGGCATGGTCAGACCTACTGGTGCTCCAATGTAGGTTGGGTCACAAACCACAAACTTACTGCCATTCAACAGGGTATAATCCCCTTTCACTTGCTGGTTGAAGCAAACGGCAGAGGCGAGATGACCAGGATAATATATCAAGATACATTTTAGCCCGAGTAAGTCACGAACCAAACGAGTAAATAGGATAGCTCTATCCTCACAGTCGCAATAAGGATAGAAGAGGGTCTCTTCAGCAAAGAAAGCACGGTCATGCCCCCAGACTTTGTCGTCATATTCATATACGAATGCCGTTTGAACCCAGTTCAAAAGTTTATCGACGGCATCGTGCTCATTCAGACTGGCAACCTTTTCTTGAAGGATGGGGTATAGCTGTTTTTGCACTTCTTGCTCCATAGGTGTATTGGCATACATGGCCCATCTCGTCATGAAATTACCATTGACTTCCGATGTTGGATAAGTGTTATAGAAGTCGATGAGGTTTTTGTTGACTTGCACATTCAAGGTCATGTCCTTATATCTATCAGAAGATAGATTCCTTATCGGGGTAGATTGGTAAGTAAAGAGTTGACTTTGTGGTATATATAGCGAAAGGGATTGTTCTTTTGGAAAAGCAAAGTCGCATACTTCCATTTTTTGAGTATCATCGCTAAGAGAATAGTAGTTGATACCATCTATGAGGAAGTATCCTTTGTCGTAGATACCATGCTTGCTACCAAAAAGTAAATACAGTTTGCTGCCATTACGCCCTATTCTCATCTGGTATCCACTTTGACTATAGATATAAGCAGTGGTGAGTGTCGCCAAGTTCCCTATGCCAAAGTGGTCTTTGGCAAAAGTATCTATTAAGTTGAGATACGCCCAATCACATAGCTGCATTTTGATTCTTATCTCAAGGAAGTCCCGAATGGTGTTGTCAAGTTGGTTGGTAGATAGTTCTTTCCATGCTTCTGCAATATACTGATTATCACAAATGCCCAAGTCAAGACTAAAAGCAGAGGGAAAACGAACAGTATATTCCGTGCCACAATATGTAAATTGACATTTGTTTTCCGCTTGTTGCTCTTTCTCATAGATAGGAGAGATAGGCATTGGTTGTGGAGTTTGTTCTATTGGTGAGACAATATCCTTGATAGTTATAGCCTTTTCCTCCCTTATCTTCCCTTTATCTTTGTTAGGTCTGATGATAGGAGAAACTATCTCGTCTTTTGGACGAGGAATAGCAGGAAGAGCCTTGTACTCCTTCCATGCTTCTTTTACAAACTCTGCATATTCTGCATTGCATTGGGCACGGAAGTCCTCATACTCTACCCTTGCCTGTTTCTTGAAGTCCTCATATTGTGACTTGAAGTCATTGGTTTGGGCAGAAGAGGGTCTCGGAGCAATAAAGAGTATTGCTCCGACGACCAAGATAGAAGAAAGTTCTTTAGCTTTCATATTGAATTCTATTTATTCAGTTTCCATTCTTTCCAACCATTTCCTATAGAACTTGCAGGGAGAATGGAAGGAGATTGCAACTTACCATTTGTTACAATAGATTGACGTTCTACTTGTGTCTTGATGTAGTCGCCAAGTTCTCCTAAAGTAACATCACCCTTTGTCTCTTGAAGTTTCTTCAATAAGTAGTAGGTGAAGAGTCCATGGCCTTCTTCTTTGTATGGATATGCCGTCTCGTCTCCTTGTGCAGCAGTAAAGACCACCATGTTCCCTGTAGGATTGTTTTGCTTTACTTTGATGGCAACACCACGAGCAGAAGCCAACATGTCACCATCACGTTTTGCCCCGCTGAAACAAGCATCCAAGAATACTGTTACCGATTTAGATGGTAAACTGCCCAATGCTTTATATAGGTCTTCTAAGGCATAGCCCGTTGTTACATCAGAACCATAGCCGTCTATAGGTAACAAATAAGCACTCTTGTTTTGCTCGTCTGGGATGCCATGCCCAGCATAGTAGAAGATAGCTTTGGCTTCACCTTTATAGACAGCTATGACATCTTGTAGCCACTTTATTTCATGCTTGATATTGTTAAGCGTAGCATTCGTGATAAAACGTACATTCTTTTCTGGTAGCCCTAATGTCTTTTTACAATATTCCGTAAAAGCCTTTCCATCATTTTCTGCATATTGTACAGACTTCTCCATTTGATATTTTTCATTGGAGATGATAACGGCAAAGGTATGGTTGCTCACGTTGTCAGCTATCGGAATATCAAAATCCACGTCACCACCTTTATGTTCTTTCATGAACTTGGACAGTTTTGTTTCTTTTTGAGTATAGAAATCTGGTGTCTCTTTTGATATTGCATTATAGATTTCTCTTGCTTTGCTTATGTTGTTGTCTGCTAAATATAGTTCACCTTCTGCATCTAATGTATTAGGCATCGGTTCTCCTGTTTGTTTGGCTCCATCTATTGCTTTGGCAATGAACTCAAAGGCTTTATTTTTGTTCTGTGGCACACCAAATCCGTACATGTTTAAGAGAGCTAGAATACGATAGCCTACAAAAGCGTCTTTATCTTTTGTAATTGCTATTTCTGCCCATTTTTTTGCTTCGGTGTAATTTTCTAACTTGTAATATGCCGAACATAAGTATGAGGAAGCACGTGTATTTCCTTCTTTATTGGCTTTTTTGTACCAATTAATGGCTTCTTTTGCGTTTTTGAAAGTTCCAATACCTTCTTCATACATTACCCCGAGTCCTAAATAAGCACTAGTATATCCTTTTTCAGCAGCTTTCTTTTGCCATTCAAAGGAGTCTATCACACTTTTGGGAACACCTTTCCCCTCTCCATACATTTGTGCTAATAGAGCCATTGCTTCAGAATTTTCATAATCTGCCCCAATTTTGGCTATGCGATAGGCTTCTTTTAGGTCTATAGCTGTTCCTATTCCCTGATAATACATAATTCCTAACACACCATACGAGTATGGGTCTTTTGCATCAGCTGCTTTTTTTATCCATTTGTATGCTTCTTGGTAGTTCTGCTCAACCCCTTCTCCATTATTATACATTGTACCAACTTTGAAATATGAAGTGATGATTCCATTATCTGCAGCTATTTTTGCACACTTAAAAGCTTCTGTAGGATTTGGAGTAGTTCCTTGTCCAAAAGTATACATGCTAGCAAGAATGTCATATGCATTATAAACTCCATAACCTGCGGCCATCTTTAACCATTTAAAGGCTTGGTTATAATCTTGTTGTACCCCATGACCGTAGTAAAGCATTATACCCATCAAAAAAGAGGCGCTCTCAATTCCATTATCAACAGCTATTTTTGCACATTTATATGCTTCTTGGTAATTTTGTTGTTCAAAGTAGCATTTGCCCAGTCCCAAATAAGCATGTGTGTCACCGTTATCTAAAGCCTTCTTGAGCCACAAAATAGCTTCTCGGTAATTCTTCGAGTTCATATAACTAGTGCCGATATATCCACAAACTCGCATGTCCCCATTGGCAGCAGCCTTCTTTAACCATGTGATTGCTTCTTGGTAATTCTGTTGTTGAAAATAGCATTCGCCTAAATAACCATAAAGGTTTGTGTCTCCATTTTCAACTGCTTTTTTATACCAGATGATAGCTTCTTGATAATTCTGTTGTACAGAATAGCACCTGCCTAACCAAAAATAAGAATCTGTATCTCCATTTTCAATCGCCTTCTTTAACCATATGATGGCTTCTTGATAATTCTTTAGATGGTAATAACAGCTACCTAATAAGCAACACGTTGTATTTGATAAGGTTCTATTAGAATAAAAGTACATATCGTCAATCGCCTTCTTATACCATACTATCGCTTCTTGGTAATTCTCTAGTCGATAATAGCAATGACCTAATTGATTATAAGCTAAAGGCATCTTGTTGTCTGCAGCTTTTTTAAGCCATTTTATAGCTTCAGTATAATTGCAAGTAACTCCTTCTCCATTCATGTAAGAGCTTCCGAGCCAAAAGCTAGCATCTGGATCTCCATTTTGTGCATCATGTAAAGCCTGCTCAAATGTAGGCTGATTTTGAGCATGTAAGCATGGTGATAACAAAATTAATATTGTGATTATAAAATGTCTCATAATGATTATTTATGCAATTTATCTTTAAGTATTCTCAAACTATTCCACATGTCAAAGTCGTAATGACCATGAGCGAAAAGACCGCTTGCGCTTCCTTCACTCATTTGGGCATAGATGTCATCATCTATATAACTGTCTGCATAAGTACGAGTATAGCTTTCTATACGTTCTTTTTCTTGCTTATTAGAAGCAAGAGTGTACTTTCTGTCTAAATCTGAGAGATGATTGTAGATTTCTTCTATGTTTTTATTCTTTGCCATAGTTTATGTATATTCAAAGGATTCTACTTCTTACAGACAAGGCTCATAATCAATAGTAGAGCTTGCTTAAAGCAAAGATCTGCGTCTTTTTCAGTAATTCGTTCTCCATCGTCATGCTTGACAAATGCATTCTGATAGTGCTTGAAATATTGTTTAATTATAGGCCATAATGTTTGAATATTCTGATTCCAGCCATTTGCTTCTAAGATTTTGTTTATCTTTTTATCATCTTGTCGCTCTAAAGGTTTGTTGTTATGAAGTAAATCTTTTAAGAGCATTTCTAATGATTTTCTAATATCGTCCAATCCATGCATTAAGTCATCTTTGCCGATTAAGTGCATTCCGCTTAATAGCAGTTTTCGGCATGAAGGGTACTTATCTGAATTTGCAATAATCTTTGCAAAAATATAGATAAGTTGTTCATGGCTCATCATAGCCTCTGAAATGTTCATAATTTGCTAATTTTTAATGTAAAACATTGTGATTGTATAGCAGTATCTTTTGCCTTACATTTCCCCAACCATTTCTGAAACTCCTTCAGTGGAAGTTGTCTTGGAAGTCCAATGTTCTCGTCCTCTGTAAATGCTTTTGAAAACATATTGGGCGAAAACACGATGTAAATGGTGTTTTGTTCCATCGAATGCTCACAAGTCATGGTGTATTCATCGACTTCGTTTGGATTTTCTTCTGCTTTTTGACAAGAGAAGAATACATAAGGCTTGTCGTGAACGATCGTGTATGTTGGTTCTCCAGAATTCTTATATGGCAAGAGGCAAAAGACTTGCTGCGTATTTTCATCCAACAGATAAACGGCGAGATAACCATTGATGGGTGACTTAAAATACAAGTATAGATCATCTCCATTTCTGAACTCATCGCTTTCATATTTCTCTTCCGTGCCGTTGCGCAAAAGTTTTGCCTCAATGTCGATGCTTGCATTCTTGATTTCACGAGCCTTTCCGTCAATGCTTACTTTGATGGTTAGCATGTTGCTCTCATAAAATATGTCAAGCTTTGGCTCACCAATCGTCTCTATCCATTCCCCTTTTACATCACTTCCACCTATCGACAAGAAATTAACAGATGATTTTCCATTTTCATTCTTCACAATGGTAGAGTTATTTTGAGAGACAAGAGCACCAAAGGCATCGGCAAGAGCTTGAATTTTGGCACGTTCGATGGCTGTACGCTTACCCTCTTCCAGCGAAACATTGTCTGGTACGTGGTAAGTGTATTCTCCGTGAACCTTCTCTATCTTTTGAGCTGATATGAAGAGGAAGTTTAGGAGCATCAGTAGGATGAAAATATAGCGCAATCTCATTTACCAACCAAGCAATTTATCTAAGTCCTTGTGCAATTTGTCGCCTTTCTTCTCTAATTCCTCACGTACAATCTTCTTGGCAGCTTCTTTTGCCATGTTGCTATTGTAAGCAATGCGGACGAGTACTTCCTTGTTTTTGTTAGAAAGTGTGCGATAAACTTCCATTACAGAAATGGTTCTGCCAATACTTTGAGAAATGAGATTCTTGCTTACCATAATGCTTTGAGTGACGGATGCTGCTTGCTCTTGTGAGAGTTGCTTGTTGGCAACGGTGTTTTCCACCAATGCAGTCACCTCTGTCTGGATTTGCCCGGCAAGATTTTGCTTGGCGAGTTCCAAGGCTTGCATCTTAGCGGCATCATAATTTTCACCAATGCTCATAGCTTCTCCCATGATATACTTAGGAAACATGTTGTCGTCGTATTCGTAGGACATCATGTAAGCCTTATCCAACTGCTTCTCGATTGGGAGTGAGCCTGGGGTAGTAGTCCATCCCTCTTTGCTCAATTTCTTGGCTTCTTTTCTTGCCACCTTTGTTGCTTTTTGTGTTAGCTCTGATTTTGACGATTTCATGAGAACCTTGCGCTCTTTAGCTTGCTCCTTTGAGATTTGAGCAAATGAAGGCGATGCACACATCGTCAAAAATAGGACGCATAAAATACCAACTGCTTTCATTGTCTTTATTGTCAAATAGGCCAACGACTCCCTGATTGGCAGTTAATATTTAGTTTCTTGGATATACAAAAACGAAAACGTGGAGCCAGTCTGCTGCTCGTTCCACGGTCTATAGGCCTTCGCATTGCCCCTGTCAGTCGAAACGAGCAATGCCGAAAGCCCCACGCCGATGCATGTATATAATTCACCCTCCCTACCAACGAACGCTGACATGTCCGAAGCCAATGAGGACTGTATATAATACACCCCATAGGGCGTCCCCATTGCTTTGTTTCTGACCGACAGTTGAAGTTGCGAAGTTCATAGACCGTCAAAACCAAAGCGTCAGTTACGCCTTTATTTATGTATATGTATCCCCACCTTAGCCCAATCGTGGGCTTTCAGCAAGGATTACAGTTGCAAAGATAATGATAATTTTTGAAAGTTGTATCAAAAAAAAAGAAAAATACAATTATTTTCTCAGTTATATGCCCAAAAATGAATTTATCTGCCTCATTTTGGTGAAAAAATGAGGCAGATAAATCGGAAATGAGGCTGTAAAAAACAACTTTGTCACAATATTCCTAATGTTTTAGATTGCTTCATCACATTTTTCCTGCTTTTGAAGGGACAATACCCAATGCACTTTTCACTTCTTCATAGATTTCACGGCACTTGCTTTTCAGCATCTTGTTTTTCACACCTAATACTATCATATCATCCAAAGTAGGATATGATTGCCGTTGGCATAAAGAATAAAATGAAAGAAAAAACGCCTCTATCTCTTTTTCTGGGATAGAGGCGTTTCTGTTTAATCTATTTCATTTTGCACAAACCACGAATTATTTCTGCTTCAGATAGTTCAACTGAACCTTAGGAGCGCAAGCATTGCTTGTTTTCTCAGTGTATTCTGCCACCTTCAAAGTAGCAGTACCCTTGATGTTCTCTACATCACTACCTACCTTGAAGAGATAGTTACCTGCATCTACCTTCCACTGGCTGTTGGCCTCATCGAAGCTGGCAAGATCGCGCTTTTCGAGGGTCATCTTCAAAGTCTGGCTCTCACCTGGTTTCAGTTCTCTTGTCTTGCCGAAGGTCTTGAGTTCCTTGGCTGGTTTCTCGTAAGCGCCCTTAGGAGCGGTGACATAAACCTCAGCAACTTCCTTGCCGGCAACCTTACCGGTATTCTTGATAGTTACGCTAACCTCGATATTGTTGCCTTTAGTCTTGACAGATGGCTTGCCAAACTCGAAAGTAGTATAGCTCAAACCATAACCGAACGGATAAGCCACATTCTTCTTGAAGGTGTCGAAGTAGCGGTAACCTACGTAGATATCCTCCTCGTGGTTGCTATAGTCGTAACCCTTGATGTTGCCCTTGCTCCAATCCTGCAGATTCTTGTAGGTGTACATATCGTAATCCTTGGCGAAGTTGGCGGTAGAAGGATGATCGGTAGCTGCAATAGGCCAGGTCATGGTCAACTTACCCGATGGATTCACCTTGCCAGTCAGGATATCAGCTACAGAGTTACCACCCTCGATACCAGGCTGCCAAGCTACGAGAATAGCATCCACACGGTCTCTCCAGCTGGCAGTCTCCATCACAGAACCAGAGTTGATGATTACAATCACCTTCTTGCCTTTGGCATGGAAAGCATCAGATACACGGAAAATCATATCCTGCTCTATCTGACTGAGATTGAACTCACCATTGATCTGGCGATCCATTCCCTCACCTGCCTGACGGCCGATGGTGATGATGGCAGCATCCGCCTTTGGCTCCTCACCGGCTACACAACGCTCAGTAATCTCGATTTCATCGAGCTTTGGCTGTCCCTGATCCAGGAACCACATCATCGGATTCTTGTCTGCCTTCAACTTAGCCTTGGCATACTTTACATAATTCTGATAGATTTCTGTAAGCTGAGGAGTAGTTGCCACGCCGATGTTCTTCAAACCGGTAACCATATCCACAGAATAGCCAACATTAACGGCTCCACTGCCAAGACCACCCGACATGAAGTCGTAAGAGTTGACACCGAAGAGTGCCACGGTCTTCAAGCCCTGAATAGGAAGAGCGGCATCATTCTTCAGGAGCACCATACCCTCGGTAGAACTCTGACGGGTGATGGCTGCATGAGCCTTCAAGTCTGGCTCTCCACTATATTTATATCCCTTGAATCGAGGAGTCTTCACGATATATTCGAGCATACGGCGAACATTGCGGTCCACATCCTTGATATCAAGCTTGCCATTCTTTACTGCATCAACAATATCCTGTACCTGTGCAGGATAACCCGGCATCATCAAGTCGTTGCCAGCCTCAACTTCCTGCTCCAGCGGAAGGTCGGCACGCTTACCAATCCAGTCGGTCTCTACGATTCCCTTATATCCCCAGTCGTTGCGGAGAATATCTGTAAGGAGGCCCTTGTTGCCCTGGGCATACACACCATTAATCTTATTATAGGCAGACATGATAGTCCAAGGATTGCTCTTGCGAACCATCATCTCGAAACCCTTCAGATACAATTCACGGAGAGCACGCTGGCTCAATCGCTCATCCACCTTGGTACGGTCAGTCTCCTGGGAGTTCACGGCAAAGTGCTTGGCACTTACACCCACGCCCTGGCTCTGCACACCCTGTACAAAGGCAGTTCCGATAAGACCTGTTACGATTGGATCTTCTGAATAATACTCAAAGTTACGGCCACAGAGCGGATTGCGATGCAGGTTCATACCCGGTCCGAGCACAACATCACAGCCATACTCGAGGGTTTCATTACCGATAGCCTCACCCACCTTGCGCACCAGGTCGGTGTTCCAGGTAGAAGCCAGACAGGTTCCGATAGGGAAACCGGTAGCAAAGTAGCTACGGCTGTCACCTTCGCGATGAGCATCGATATGAACTCCGGCAGGACCATCACACTGAACGGTAGTAGGAATGCCGAGACGAGGGATGGCTACAGTAGTACCCGCAGCACCCGGCACGAACTTCTTCTGATGTCCGAGCATAGCGCCACTGCCTACGAATCCATCGTTACCACCACCCACCAGCATCTGGGCTTTCTCTTCCAAGGTCATCGCCTTGATTACTTCATCGATGTTGTTGGCATTCAGTTTTGGTGCAGATTGCGCCATCATTGTAGTTGCCATCGCTCCTGCCGCAATGGTAAGAGCCAATTTCTTGTAGTTCATCATTTTGTCGTTTATTTAGTTAGTCATTATTATTCTGTTCTTTTAGTCGTTTCATCAGGCTTATGCAGCCCCAAAGGTTACTGCATTTCTTCAAAAACTTGCTGCAAATTTAATAAAATAAGGTGGAAACACCAAGCATTTCCACCATTTTCTTCTCGCTTTAACAAGATTCTTCCCGTAATTAACAAAAGATATAGTAAGATTATAACATACTATACATATCCCTAACCTAAGGCTAGTCCTGATATTTAATCTGGAAGTAATCGAGCAGACGCTTATAGAAATCCTGTGCTGTAAGACAAGTATCCATCAGATAACCTTTAATGTGATTCCACTCGTGCAATCCTCTACAATAAAACATCTTCAACTCATCTGTAATGATAAACGGAACGATACCATTGCTTAGGCACTCCTTGAACATGATCTGTCGTCCTACCCTTCCATTACCATCTTGGAAAGGATGAATAGACTCAAAGCGCTGATGGAAATCGATAATATCCTCCAACGTTTTTACTTTCTTGGCATTATACTCCTTCAGCAACCTTACCATTTCCTTATGAACCATTTTCGGTTCACAAGTATCAATGTCCCCCACTTCATTTGAAAATCGCTTGTAATCTCCCACCACAAACCAATCTTTGGTGCTATCAGAAGTTCCTGACTTGAGGATAAGATGAAGTTTCTTGATGAAGTCTTCGGTCAACTTCTCATCAGCCTGCTCGATAATCAAATCGATACACCTGAAGTGATTGGTTGTCTCAATGATATCATCCACCCTTACACTTTGGTCTGTAATGCCTATCGTATTGGTTTCAAAAATAAAACGAGTCTGCTCATGCGACAACCTGCTTCCTTCGATATGATTGGAATTATAGGTTAAGTCTATTTGAGTACGATGATAAATGCCTCCTTTCAGCTTCATATTCTTCTGTTCCCGAAGGATAGAAAGAAGTGGAGAAACCTGTTGCTTCTTGGATTTACGCATAGGCAAGGTTGCATCGGCAGGAATATTCCATGTCTTTCCCACCAACACTACTCCCTCAATTTTCCCGGAAGCACAATAATTACGCGCAGTTCGTTCTGACACCCCATACTTCTGCGCAAACTCTTTCACTGATATATAGTCCATAAATTATCGGCAAGTTTATGTTTGAATTTCGACTGCAAATATAACACTTTTTGCCGATAACGGCAAGAAAATAACAAAAAAGCGATTATCCTCCCTCTTTTTTTGCCGATAACGGCAAGAAAGCAACCCTCAAAAACGAATGCTTTTCTTA
>OGYL01002514.1_pt1 | contig 12873 bp, 9 predicted proteins | sample 1576541 | NCBI WGS metagenome assembly OGYL01 (sample SAMEA3541551, study PRJEB24748) | human gut metagenome | biome: human gut; feature: human-associated habitat; material: faeces | place: China | collected 2012 | reverse complement strand
CTCAATGTTATTCAACAAGAGGACTTGAGGCTGTGGCGGCCATCAATATTACAACAACAGTAACCAATTTCTTTATGATTATTTGTTATGCAATGGGAAATTCGATTTCAATCATTGTAGGTCAAAGATTGGGTGCTGGTGAAATTGAATATGCCAAAGACTATGATTTGAAGATGGTATTTATGAATTCTATGATGTGTTTAGGTATTGGTGTGGCATTGTTTGGATGTTCATCCTTTATTCCTCAAATCTATAATACGTCTATAGAAGTAAAGTCATTAGCAACATCTTTGTTAAGAGTTTCGGCTTGTATGCTTCCAATTATTTCTTTGTATTACAGTAGTTACTTTACAATGCGTGCAGGAGGAAAAACATTGCTTACCTTCTTCTTCGATAGTGGATATACATTCATGTTTACGTTTATGGTTGCACTATGTTTAACTCGTTTTACGAATTTACCTATATTCAATGTGTACTTATTGGTACAATGTGTGGATATTCCTAAGGCAGTATTAGGAATCACATTGGTTAAAAAAGGAATATGGGTACATAATATTGTCAATGAACTTTAGCCTTCTTTTTAGAAGGCTTTTTCTTTTAGAAGGCAAAAAAAAGAAGTCCTTTCGGACTTTGTTTGAAAAATGGTGACGCGTACGGGATTCGAACCCGTGAATGCATGCGTGAAAGGCATGTGAGTTAACCGTTTCTCCAACGCGCCATGTATATTAAACTTGTCTTCCTTGACAAGTGCTAGTTAATGATACTATAAGTTTATATTAATTGCAAGCAAAAAAATAAAAAAATCATAAAATATTTTTTGTATTTCTTAAATGAGTCAAAATAATAGGATGAAATTATTTGTTAACATAGTGATTATAAAGCTTTTAAATAGGCAGTGGTAGTAACGATTTGTGTATATGATGGGCAGATATTATTAAAATTACAGAGTGATTTTGTAGACAATAATACATACGAATTTGATAGGAATATAGTTATATTTTATACATGATAATAGTATTTGAATCTGAATAAAAATAGTGATTATACAAATAATAGTTATAAATAAAAAAAATAAAAAAATAGTTGAAAGCGCTTGCAATCATATGTTAGAATGCAGTAGTAAAAAGACGCATCTCATTGAGGAGGATAATATGAACAAAAGATTTTTAACAATTGCTGCAGCTTTATCTATGGGTGTTGCATTAACTGCTTGTAGCAGTGGAGGAGATGAAGGAAAAACTGGTGGTTCTAGTGTTGCGAATGCTGACAAACCTTTAGTATGGTATAACCGTCAACCTTCTAACAGTTCAACTGGTGAATTAGACAAGGATGCATTAAACTTTAACAAAGATACTTATTATGTTGGTTTCGATGCAAATCAAGGTGCTGAACTTCAAGGACAAATGATTAAAGATTATATCGAAAAGAATATCGATACATTAGATCGTAACGGAGATGGCGTTATCGGTTACGTATTAGCTATTGGTGATGTTGGTCACAATGATTCTATCGCTCGTACAAGAGGTGTTCGTAAAGCTTTAGGTACAGCTGTTGAAAAAGATGGTGAAATCGTAAGTGATCCAGCTGGTATTAATAATGATGGTAAATCTAAGAGTGTTCAAGATGGCTCGTTAGAAATTAATGGAAAAACTTATACAGTAAGAGAACTTGCTTCTCAAGAAATGAAGAACTCTTCAGGTGCAACTTGGGATGCTGCTACTGCTGGTAACACAATCGGTACATGGACTGCTTCATTCGGTGATGAAGTTGACGTTGTAGCTTCTAACAACGATGGTATGGGTATGTCAATGTTCAATGCTTGGTCAAAAGAAAACAAAGTTCCTACATTCGGATACGATGCTAACTCAGATGCAGTTGCTGCAATCGCTGAAGGATATGGTGGAACAATTTCTCAACATGCTGACGTTCAAGCTTATTTAACATTAAGAGTATTACGTAATGCTTTAGATGGTGTTGATATCGATACAGGTATCGGTACAGAAGATGATGCAGGAAACGTATTAAGCTCAGATGTATTTACATACAATAAAGATCAACGTTCTTACTATGCATTAAACGTTGCTGTTACTGCTGACAACTATAAAGATTTCTTAGATTCAACAGTTACTTATGCTCCAGTTTCTAATCAATTAGATGAAAAAGATCACGCTAAGAAGAGTGTTTGGTTAAATATCTACAATGCTTCTGATAACTTCTTAAGTTCAACTTACCAACCATTATTAGAAAAATACGATGATTTATTGAATTTAGATGTTGAATACATTGGTGGAGATGGACAAACTGAATCTAACATCACAAACCGTTTAGGAAATCCAGACAAATATGATGCATTCGCAATTAACATGGTTAAGACTGACAATGCAGCTTCTTACACAGGAATCCTTAAATAAATAATTCAAAAATAACATAGGGATTAAGATTATTAGGGAGAAATTATTTCTCCCTAATATTATTTAGATAGTAGTAAACAAAATAGGAGAGATTTTATGGCAGATAAGAATGAAGAACTAGTCTTATCTATACGCGGAATGAGTAAGTCCTTTGGACGTAACCGTGTTTTGGATCATATTGATTTAGATTTAAAACCAGGTACAGTTATGGGACTTATGGGAGAAAATGGTGCTGGTAAATCAACAATGATGAAATGTCTATTCGGGACATATCAAAAAGATGAAGGTACAATTTTCTTGGAAGGAAAAGAGATTAACTTTTCTGGACCAAAAGAAGCACTTGAAAATGGTATTGCCATGGTACACCAGGAATTGAATCAATGTCTTGAAAGAAATGTTAAAGATAACTTATTCTTGGGACGTTATCCTACAAATGCTTTTGGCGTAGTAGATGAAGATCGAATGAAAAAGAAATCATCTGAGCTTTTTAGAAAGCTTGGTATGACAGTGAATTTAGATACACCAATGCGAAATATGTCTGTATCACAAAGACAGATGTGTGAAATTGCCAGAGCAATTTCATATAATTCAAAGGTTATCGTACTTGATGAGCCTACATCTTCTTTGATGACACAAGAAGTTAATAAATTGTTTGATATGATGCGTATGTTGAAAAAACAAGGTATTTCGCTAATTTATATTTCGCATAAAATGGATGAAATTTTTGAAATTTGCGATGAAGTATCGGTTCTAAGAGATGGAAAAATGGTTATGACAAAACCTACTTCAGAAACCAACATGAATGAGTTGATTGCAGCCATGGTAGGTCGTTCATTGGATAACCGATTCCCACCTGTTGACAATGTTCCTGGAGAACCAATGTTATCTATTCAACATGTATCAACAAAATATGAGCCATACTTAAAAGATATTACATTTGACGTTAAAAAAGGTGAGATTTTCGGCCTATACGGTTTAGTAGGAGCTGGACGTACGGAATTGCTAGAAACAATCTTTGGTATCCGTACTAGAGCCTCAGGTCGTGTTTATTTTGACAATAAGTTAATGAACTTTAATAGTGCTAAAGAAGCAATTGAACATGGCTTTGCCCTGATTACTGAAGAGCGTAAAGCAAATGGATTGTTCTTAAAGTGTGATTTAACATTCAATACAACGATTGCAAATTTACCTTCTTATATGAGCAAGGTAGCACTTTCTGATAATAAGATGGTTCAAGCTACGAATAAAGAAATCAAAACCATGAGAACTAAGTGTATGGGACCAAATGATGCGATTACAAGTCTATCTGGTGGTAACCAACAAAAAGTTATCTTCGGTAAATGGTTAGAGAGATCACCAAACGTATTCATGATGGATGAACCTACACGTGGTATTGACGTAGGTGCTAAATATGAAATTTACGAATTGATCATCAAAATGGCTAAACAAGGAAAAACTATTATTGTAGTTTCAAGTGAAATGCCAGAAATCTTAGGTATTACAAACCGTATTGGCGTTATGTCAAATGGACGCTTAGCCGGTATTGTAAATACAAAAGATACTAACCAGGAAGAGTTGTTAAGACTCAGTGCAAAATACCTATAAAGGAGATAATTATGACAAATACAGTTACAAATATTCTTAGTCATGATGAAGAGCTTGCACTACGTAAACCTATTGAGGATTATGTAGGAAAGATCCAAGCTGAAATTGATGAACTAAGAGAAGAAGGAACAAATAAAGTATTGGAATATTCTGAAGAAATCGAGGTTCTAAAGAGAGATAAAATTTATACTAAAAGCGAAAAAGAAGCTCGTATTTCAGAATTAAATGGTAAATTACAAAAAGCCAAAGAAATCGAGGCTAAAAACAAACAGCCAATCAATGACAAAATTGCAGTAGCTGAAAAATATTTAAAGGATCACTATCAAACAGATTACTACAACAAAGTTGTTGAAAGTAATAAGTATGAGGTTCAAAAAGCTAAGGCAGACTATGATAAAAAATTAAAAGAATTAGAAAAAGAACACAAAGATATTTTATCAGGTCTTAGTGATAAAGAAGAAATTAAAGAAGAGAACTTTATTTATAAGAACCGTTTGTTCGATGCAAAACTTGAATATACTAAAAATATGCAAGAGGCAAAAGATCGTAAACATGATGCGTTTACATTTGAATATCACTTAATTGACTTATTGAAGATGTCAAATTTCTCGTTTGCAGAAAAACAAGCTCAAAAAATTGAAAACTACAAGTACTCATTTAATACTCGTGATTTTTTATTGAAAAATGGTTTGTATATTGCGATTATTTTAGTATTCATTTTCTTATGCATCATTACACCAATTAAGAAGAATGGTTTACAACTTTTTACTGTTAATAACATTTTAAGTATTATGCAACAAGCATCTCCAAGAATGTTCTTGGCATTAGGTGTATCTGGTTTAATTATGTTAGCTGGTACTGACTTGTCCGTTGGACGTATGGTTGGTATGGGTATGACAGCCGCTACAATTATTATGCACAATGGGCCTAACACGGGTTCAGTATTCGGACATGTATTTGATTTCTCAACTATGCCAGTTGGAGGAAGAATTCTTTTAGCATTAGTTGTTTGTGTTGTGTTATGTACAATGTTTACAACGATTGCCGGTTTCTTTGCGGCTAAATTTAAAATGCACCCATTCATTTCAACAATGGCGAACATGTTAGTTATCTTTGGTTTGGTAACTTATTCAACAAAAGGTGTTTCTTTCGGTGGTATTGAACAATCTATTCCAGGAAAGATTATTCCTAAAGTTGGTGGCTTCCCAACAATTATTTTGTGGGCAGTAGCTGCAGTTGTGATTGTTTGGTTCATTTGGAATAAAACAAAATTTGGTAAAAACTTATATGCCGTAGGTGGAAACCCAGAAGCTGCTTCTGTATCTGGTATTTCAGTATTTAAAGTAACTCTTGGAGCATTTATTATGGCTGGTATCTTATACGGATTTGGTTCTTGGTTAGAATGTATTCGTATGATTGGTTCTGGTTCAGCTGCGTATGGACAAGGATGGGAAATGGATGCAATCGCTGCCTGTGTAGTAGGTGGTGTATCATTTACTGGTGGTATCGGTAAAATTTCTGGTGTAGTAGTTGGTGTATTAATCTTTACTGCATTAACTTATTCATTGACAATTCTTGGTATCGATACTAACTTACAGTTCGTATTCTCAGGAATTATCATTCTTATCGCCGTAACTCTTGACTGCTTGAAATACGTACGTAAAAACTAATTTAATAAATTAAAAAACTCTTAGTTTTCGCTAAGAGTTTTCTTTACGTTTTCTACATCTTCTTTTGTCGCAAGACCAACTTGGAAGGCACTTGCACTACCACAACACAAACCATTGATGAATGCTTTATCATAATCGTTTGTTTCTAAATATCCTGCAAGGAAACCTGCAACCATCGAATCACCAGCACCAACAGAATTCACTACTTCTCCTTTTGGTGCTTTACTTTGAATCACTTCATTATTATCACTTACAAGCACTGCACCTTGTCCTGCCATAGAAATCAATACGTTTTGAGCACCCATTTCCTGTAGCTTTTTGGCGTAAGGAATGACTTCATCTCGAGTGTTTAATTCGACATTAAAGATTTCACCTAATTCATGATTGTTTGGTTTTATTAAGAAAGGTTTATATTTTAATACTTTTAATAATAGGTTGTTTGTCGCATCGACAACAACTTTTATTTTCTTTTTCTGAACACGTTCCATGATTTGTTCGTACATTGTATCAGGCAAAGTGCTTGGAATACTTCCTGAAATAACGAGAACATCTTTTTCTGTTAATGTATCTAATTGATTGAATAATTCTTGAATGTCTTCTGGCTGAATATCAGGCCCCATACCATTGATTTCTGTTTCTTCATCTGATTTCATTTTTACGTTGATTCTAGATAATCCTTTCTTTACATGAATGAAATCTGTTTTAGCTCCATAACTCTCTAATCGATGTTCAATTTCTTCTCCTGTAAAACCTGCCATAAAACCTAGGGCTGTACTTTCGTGTCCAAGATTGGATAGGACAATTGAAACATTAATGCCTTTTCCTCCGGGAAGGATTTCTTCGAATTTTGTTTTATTAATGATACCAGGCTTAAAATGATCGACTTGAATAACGTAGTCTAAAGAGGGGTTAAAAGTAATTGTATAAATCATAATGATCTCCTTTTCTTTATCTGATTATAGGATACTCCTTTTATTGTTGTTTCGCAAGTGAAATATTTTTGAAATAACAGTTGACAATTAAAATAATTCGGTTATTATGTAGATGTAGCTTTTGAAACAACAATTTACAGAGAGAGGAGACTTTTAAAATGAAAGCAAAGGCAGTGCGATTACATGGAGCTAATGATTTAAGATTAGACGAATTTGAATTACCAGAAATTAAGGAAGATGAGATTTTAGTAAAGGTTGTCTCAGACAGTGTCTGTATGTCAACTTACAAATGTGCCATCTTAGGAGTGAATCATAAACGTGTGCATGAAGATGTTGCGGATCATCCAGCTATTATGGGACATGAAATGGCGGGTGATATTGTTAAGGTTGGTGCTAAGCATCAAGACAAATTTAAACCGGGAATGAAGTTTACTTTACAACCAGCATTAAACTATAAAGGAACAATGTGGTCACCTGGTTATTCTTATGAATTTTTTGGTGGAGATACAACTTACTGCATTATTCCAGCTGAAGTAATGGAGCTAGGATGCTTACTTGAATATAAAGGTAAAGCGTATTATGAAGCTAGTTTAGCTGAACCAATGTCATGTTCGATTGGAGCGTTTAATGCAGCTTATCATACACATATGGGTGTGTATAAACATGAAATGGGAATTAAGAAAGATGGAAAACTTGCGATTCTTGCAGGAGCAGGCCCTATGGGACTTGGAGCATTAACATATGCGTTGCATAGAGATATTCGCCCTAAAATGGTAGTAGTTGCGGACGTAAATCAAGAAAGATTAGATCGAGCAGCTCACTTATTCCCAGTTGAAGAAGCGGCAGCTGATGGAATTGAATTGCATTTCGTGAATACAGGAAAGATGGAAGATCCTGCAGCCGGCTTAAAAGAAATTACAGGTGGAACTGGTTTTGATGATGTATTCTGTTATGCACCGGTTGAAGCGGTTGTGGAATTGTCAAGCGCTGTATTAGGTCGTGATGGATGTTTAAATTTCTTTGCGGGACCTACGGACAAACAGTTTAGTGCAAGAATGAATTTCTATGATGTTCACTATAATTCGACACATGTAATGGGAACTACAGGTGGAAATACAGATGATATGATTGAATCTTTACGCTTAACAGCAGAAAATCGTATTGATCCAGCTGTTATGATTACACATATTGGTGGTTTGAATGCAGCGGCTGAAACAACATTAAATTTACCTAAGATTCCAGGCGGAAAGAAGTTGATTTATACGCATTTAAATATGCCATTGGTTGCATTGGCAGATTTAAGAGAAATGGGAGAAAAAGATGATCGATATACTGCGTTGGCAGATATCGTAGATGCTCATAAGGGATTGTGGTGTCCTGAAGCCGAAGAATATTTATTGGCTCATTTTGAACAAGAATAGATTTTATTAAACCGAGAATCTTGTGTATACTAAATACAGTAAATACAGGAGGTATTGTATGGAAGTAATGGATCAAAGAAGAAACGAAATTGTAGAGTTTGTGAATGAAAATCAAACGGTAACTTTTACACAATTAAAAGAAAAATTTCCTTCTGTGTCTGAAATGACATTGCGTACTGATTTAAAATATTTAGATCAAGCTAAAAGAATTGTTCGAATTCATGGGGGAGCCAAATCTATGGATGTGGTTTCTGGAAATGATGATGTCTTAAAACTTCGTTACGGACGGAATGTAAACGAAAAGAAAGAGATAGCGCAAAAGGCATTATCATTTGTAGAACCAGCTAAGACAATTTTTGTGGATTCAGGCAGTACGACTACAATGTTGGCACATGTTTTAAATAATCAAAATAATATTTTTTATACAAGTGGCTTAACGTGTGCTATAGAGATGGCAAAACTTTCTAAATCGAAAGTGTTTGTGACAGGTGGAAATCTAAATATGCGAAGTTTTAGTGTCAACGGAATGGATGGACTTCGCTGCTTAGAGAAGGTCAACTTCGATGTTGCGTTTATTGGTGTAACTCGTTATGCGAAAGATACGGGGTTTACATGCGAATCTTTAGAGGATTGTGAGTTAAAGCGAAAGGCAATTGAAAGATCTAAAAAAGTGATTGTGTTAATGGATTCTAGCAAAGTGGAAAGAAAGGGTACATATACAATTTGTGATTTAGATCAAGTGGATGTATTGATCAGTGATTCGTTACTTTCAGATAGTTTTAAACAAGAATGTGAAAAACGAGGACTATCTGTATATTAAGAAGTCCTAAGAAAGGACAATTATGAAAACAACTCTTCAAAAGCTTGGTAAAAGCTTATCTGCGATGGTTATGCCTAATATTGGTGCTTTTATCGCTTGGGGATTTATAACAGCTTTATTTATTGCGGACGGATGGTTACCAAATGAACAATTGGCATCGATTCAACCATATATGTTGACTTATTTATTACCAGTATTAATTGCGGCAACCGGAGGAAGAATGGTTGGCGGTGATCGTGGACTTGTGATGGGGGCGATTGCGATTATTGGATGTATTGCCGGTGTTGGTGGAACCCAAGGTCAACCTATGTTGATGGCAGCCATGGTTATGGGACCATTTTCTGGCTGGGTAATTAAAAAATTTGATCAAATGATGGATGGACGTATGCCTGCTGGCTTTGAAATGTTGATCAATAATTTCTCTGTCGGTATTTTAGGTATGTTGATTGCGATATTAGGATACTATATTATTGGCCCTTTTATGACAGGTGTTTTGACTGTGTTAACATATGGAGTTGATATACTTGTAAATAAGGGATTAATTCCTTTGGTAGCAATCTTTATTGAACCGGCTAAGGTTTTATTCTTAAACAATGCGATCAACCATGGAATATTTACACCAATTGGAGCTGAACAAGCTGCACAAACAGGCAAATCCATAATGTATATGTTGGAGGCTAATCCAGGTCCTGGTTTAGGTGTACTATTAGCTTATTGGTTATTTGCGAAAGACAAAGCAACGAAAGATTCTGCGCCTGGAGCTATTATTATCCATTTCTTAGGTGGAATTCATGAAATTTATTTTCCATATATTTTGATGAATCCAGTTGTGATTGTTGCTCCAATTTTAGGGAATATTTGTGCAATTGCATTTTACTCTATTTTCAATATTGGATTGAAAGGTCCATCAAGTCCAGGTTCAATTATTGCTTTCTTGTCTATGGCAGAAAAAGGCTCTGTGTTCATGACAGCATTAGGTGTTTTGATTGCGGCTGGCGTTTCATTCTTGGTGGCAAGCCCAATCGTTAAGCTTGCTGGGGAAAAGAATTTGGATGAAGCTAGTAAAAAGATGCAGTCTATGAAAGCTGAAAGTAAAGGAAGAAGTGAAGCTTTATTAGATGTTTCTTTGGTTCGTAAGATCGTATTCGCGTGTGATGCAGGTATGGGATCTAGTGCAATGGGAGCTACTAAATTTAGAAACCGTTTAAAAGGTGTGCGACCAGACTTAACTGTAATTAATACTTCTGTGGATAATATTCCAGTGGATTGTGATGTTGCGGTCGTACAAGAAACTTTGGTAGAGCGTGCAAAAAAATCTGCACCTTTTGCGAAAATAGTTACAATATCAAACTTCTTGGCAGATCCAGCTTTAGATAATTTATTCTTCCAGCTATCAACGGGTGATTCGATTGTGACAGAAGCTGTTAAGGAAGAGGCTGAAGAATCAAAACCGGTTCAAGAAGATGTTATTCAATTGGATGGAATTAAATTAAACCTTCCTTCTGTATCCAAAGAAGAAGCGATTACAGAAGCAGGAAAGTTATTAAGAGAATTAGGCTATGTGGATGGCGCTTATATACCGGCTATGTTGGAACGTGAAGAATTAGTAACTACTTATATTGGTATGGGATTGGCTATTCCTCATGGCACTACGCATGGTGATGATGTGATTCATAAAACAGGTATCGTATTGCTTCAATATCCGGATGGAATTCAGTTTGGGGATGAAAAAGCACAGCTTGTGATTGGTATTGCAGGTAAGGGTGGAGAACATATGGAAGTGTTATCTAAAATATGTTTGGCCCTTGAAGATGAAGCTGTACTTAATAAAATGAAGACAACGAATGATAAAGAGTGGATATTAAAACAATTATCATAATAAAGAAGGACGAGAAAATTTACTCGTCCTTTAATTTGTTTGCGATTTCATCGATTGAATCTAAGAAATAGATGTTTTGTTGCTGCTTTGGTGTGGATAATTCACAATCAATCATGTGCTGTAGGAATGCTTTTAAATGATCGTAATATCCATTCACATTATAGAAAATGCATGGGCATTCAAGTTGGTACAGTGAAAGTTTTGATAAGATTTCACTGATTTCTTCTAATGTTCCAGTTGCACCAGGAAAGGCAATGAAAGCATCACCAAGTTCAATCATTCTTGTTCTTCGATCGGCAATGTCTTTTTCAATGTACAGCTCGGTAAGGTTATCCATGTGGACACCTTCATCCACAAACATTTGTGCTTCTACACCAATTACTTTGCCACCCGCATTTAATGTGCTATTGGCTAGTTCTCCCATTAATCCGGTTTTAGATCCACCGAACACTAATGTATGATTGTTTTTGGCAATCCATGTTCCTAATTCTATTATTTTTGTTTTAAAGTCTGGATCATTTCCATAGGTTGATCCTAAATATACTGTAATGTTCATAAACTACCTCCTGCAATTAGTTTACATTAAAATTGTGCACAAAAAAAGCTTAGCACAAGCTAAGCTTACATGGAAATAAATCCAAATGCGTTCGCAATTGAACTTAATAAAATAATGAATGCGAAAATTGGACATAAGTATTGAATCATGAAATTGAATATTTTCTTACGTTTGAATGAATTTCCATCTTTTGTGATTTCTGCTTCGACTTTTTCTAATCCAACAACTCTTGAAACAAATATACAAATCGCAATGGCAGCGATTGGCATCATGACTGAGTTTGTTAAGAAATCAAAGAAGTCTAAAAATTGCATTCCGATGATTGTTACGTTTGACAATGGACCATAACCTAAACATGATAGTGTTCCTAACCCAATCATAATAATGCCTAAAATGATTGTAGATTTTTTTCTAGACCAATGTAATTCATCTTGGAATGTGGATACAGCACTTTCGGTTAGCGCAATAGAGCTTGTGATAGCTGCAAATAACACCAACAAGAAGAAAATGATACCGATACCTGTGCCTAGTCCCATACTTGCGAATACTTTAGGGATTGTGATGAACATCAAGGATGGTCCGGCTTTTAATGTTTCCATGTTTCCACCTGAAAAAGAAAATACAGCTGGAATAATCATCAATCCTGCCATGATTGCAATGGCTGTATCGAAAATTTCTACGTTTTCTGTTGAACCTTCAATGGAAACGTCTTTTTTCATATAAGAACCAAATGTGATCAAAATACCCATCGCAATGGATAACGAATAGAACATTTGTCCCATAGCACTTACTACGGTCATCCATGAAAAATTATCAAAATTAGGAATTAAGAAATATTTAACACCTTCAAATGCACCAGGTCGACTGATTGAATATCCTGCAATGATTACAGATAATACGACAAGAACTGGCATCATAAATTTGGATACTCTTTCAATTCCGTTTTGAACCCCTGCATAAATGATGGCGAGTGTAAAGAAAGTAAAGAGTATAAAACATATTTCTGTAGATACTCCGTTTGAAATGAAGTTTGAAAAATATGTATCTGTGGCAAGTAATTTTGCATCACCTTTTAAATACTCGAATAAGTACTTGATGACCCAACCTCCGATTACAGAATAATAGGGTACGATCAAAATTGGAATAATGGCATTGATCCATCCGGAAAATGATGCAAACTTTGTCTTTGCGAAAGTATGAAAAGCTCCCACTGGACTTTTCTTTGTCATTCTACCTAGTGTTGTTTCGGCTATAATCATTGTATAACCAAAAGTTAAGGCAAGAACAATGTAAATAAGTAGGAAGATTCCTCCTCCGTATTTTGCGGCTAAATAAGGAAATCGCCAAATGTTACCAAGACCAACACTGGCTCCTGCGGCAGACAAGACAAAACCTAATTTGCCAGAAAATGTACTACGTTTATTGTGCATAATAAAAACACCCTTCCTCAATGATTTAAATTATATCATCTATGAAAGGGTTTGCGCAATTTTATGAAAAAATAAATGTTGAATTTCTTAACATTTCTGAAAAATATGTTTTGAATAAAAAAAGAAGTCCTTTCGGACTTTGTTTGAAA
>OGYL01002513.1_pt1 | contig 12874 bp, 11 predicted proteins | sample 1576541 | NCBI WGS metagenome assembly OGYL01 (sample SAMEA3541551, study PRJEB24748) | human gut metagenome | biome: human gut; feature: human-associated habitat; material: faeces | place: China | collected 2012 | reverse complement strand
TTCTGTGCGGGATAATGGAGTCATTCGTAAGCTTGCAGCCTATGTTATTCTTGGCCCCGGCAAGCACCGCGGCGGTTAGGCGCGGCAGACGCACGGCATAGAGAATGAGCGTTTCGGTTTCAAACCCCTTTTGATGAAAAAGACCGCCGAAAAATGCGCTCCACGAAAGGTGTGCGCTGCCCAGCCGCAGGGACAGCACGGCTACAGCCAGCAAAATAGCCGTAAGCGATGCCAGCGCCAGCGAAAAGGGCAGGCGTTTTTTTATTGCTTCCATCAGCTTAGTCCCGTGTAGAGCAGGTCGTAAAGATATTCATAGGCCTCGCCCCACCGCGCGTTGGGCTTAAACTGGAACAGGTCTTTGGGCAAAAAGTGCACCTGTCCGGTTTGCACGGCGGAAAGCCCCTGCCACGGGCCGCCGGCAAGCACACTTTCCATATAGGCCTTTGCCGCGGCTTCGTTTCCCATGGTGGAAACAAAAATGTGGGCCGGGTTTTCGGCCAGAATTTCTTCAATGCTTAAGCCGTCCAGCAGCACGGCGGCGTTTTCCGCTATGTTTCGTGTGCCCAGCTCGTTTAACATAACGCACACAAAATTGTCTTTTGCGGTTTTCGCCTTGGTGGCGCTGGCTGTGGAGCCTGCCCGCACAAACAAAATGCTGTCCTGCGGCACAGACTTCGTTTCTTCGGCCCTTTTTTTCACTTCGTTCACCTTTTCCTCCACATCTGTTCCATAGGTTTTATAGTTTTCAAAATTGCCTGTGATATCGGTGCAGATTTTCAGCATGTTCAGATAGTCGGAAAACGTTTCTACATGGAACACCGCCGCCGGAATGCCGGATTGGTTTAACAGCTTTGCCGCTTCTGCCTGGGCCGCTATGTCCGCCGAGCAGATAACAAAATCCGGCTTATAGGAAAGCAGCCGCTCGGTATCAATGGTTTTGCCTGCGCCGCCGTCAACCAACAGGGCAGTTTCGTCTGCAAACCCGCGTTCCACGCTTTCACCAACGGTGACGGCTGTTTCACCCCCAGCCAGCTTCCACACCTCCGCGAAAGAGGAAAACAGCACCGCCGTCCGCTTCGGCGCTTCGTTTAACACAATTTTTGTGCCCGCATGGTCCACAAAGGTGTAATAGGCGCCACCGCCGGAAAGCTCGGTTGTGGTTTTGCCTTTCCCACAGGCGGCAAGAGGCAAAGCCGCCACTGCCGCCATGAGCAGAATAAAACAGTTTTTTATAAATTTCATCAGCAAGTCGCCCCGCCTTTTAAGTGTTTTTGCGCCGAAATGTTTTCGGCCTTGCGCTGTAACAATTCATCAGACAACAACTGCTCCTCCACAGTTTCAAACCCTAAGCGGGCCACCGTGTCGGAAAACCGCTCGCCGGTAATTCCCTGCTCGTGGAACAAAAGAATGGCCTTTTCCACAACAGAAAGCAATTCATCTTCATTTGTGAACACCTTGCCCAGCATCTGACCCCGGGCAATTCTTTTACCCCACCGTCCGCCGATGTAAACCCGGTAGCCGGTTTTCGCACTGTCAAACGCGCCGAAAGGACATTTTTTCACGCATCTGCCGCAGTTGTTGCAGCTTTCAGAAAGGACAATTTTGCCGTCTGTAACTGCCGCCGCTTTCATAGGACAGACGTTTTCAACGCGGCAAACCTTACAGCCCCGGCATTTTTCCAGGTCGATTTGCGGCACGTTTGCACCCACAATGCCCAAATCGTTTAAATCGGGCTTTACGCAGTTGTTGGGACACCCGCCCACAGCGATTTTAAATTTGTGGGGGAGCTTTACCTCCCGGTAGCCCTGGTAAAACCGGCGGTGAATTTCGTCCGACAGGGCAAAGGTGTCGATGTTGCCATACTGGCACGTTGTCCCCTTACAGGACACCACAGGCCGCACCTTAGAGCCTGTTCCGCCGGTTTCTAAGCCTGCCCGGCTCAAAAATTCCCGCAGCGGTTCAATGTTTTCATAAGGCACGCCCTGAATTTCCATTGTCAGGCGGGTGGTCATGGTAATTTCGCCGCTGCCGTAAATTTTGGCCGCTTCTGCAATTGCCTGGCTCTCCTCCGCCGATATTTTTCCGTTCCGTGTGATAACCCGGCAGTTAAACTTGTTTTTTGTGGTTTTGTCCCGCAAGAAACCCAACCCTTTCACCCGGGTTACGTCTTCGGGGGAAACTTCCGCCTCGCCGTCTGTTTTTAGCACGTTAAAGCTGGTGGAGCCCTCTAACACCTTTGTGTTGGTGTAGCCAAAATGGCGCAGCCTGTTTTGCAGGAAATAGGCCCGTTTGCCCCTGGCACAAACCAGCAGCAGCTTGTCGTCTTTATTTAAACCCTCCACCTCGCCGTTTACTTTTGTCAGGTCTACAAACTTTGCGCCGGGAATGGCCGGCACGCCGGAGGCGTCAATCACGCGGTAACCCTCTGCCGCGCCCCGCATATATTCCGCCGGGGTAAAGCTCTTAAGCGCGCCGTTTAACTTGTTTTGCAAAACATACACCGCCTGCACAAAGGGGTGAATGGCAGTGGAAAACGGCGGTGCATAGGCGTAGTCTGCGTTTTCAAAGTCCTCAAGCCTTGCGCCCATATTCAGTCCCGTTACCGCAATGTCTATCATTTTGTCCACAGCGCCGGGGCCCAACACCTGCACGCCCAACAGCTTGTGGGTTTCCTTTTCCGCAATGAGTTTGGTGGCAAAAAACGCCGCATCGGGATAGTAGTGCGCCTTGTCGTCGGTTACGGCAACGGCGCAGACAGCGTTATACCCCAGCTCGCGTGCCTGGGCCTCTGTCAGCCCCGTTCTGCCGCAGTTTAAGTCCGGCAGTTTCACCACCGAGGTTCCTAAAACGCCGGGATAGGCTTTTGGCTCTTCATGGTCTTTTCCGCTTAAAATCTGGGCCAGGGTGCGGCCCTCCAGGTTTGCCGAAGAACCCATGGGCGACCACTGGGGCGCGCCGGTCAGCCTGTTTTTCACCATTGCGCAGTCGCCGGCGGCATAAACGTCCGGCAAATTCGTTTCCATTTGCCCGTTCACCACAATGGTTCCTTTCACCATTTCCATTCCCGTGCCGTTTAAAAACGCGGTGTTGGGGCGCACGCCGACAGCGGCAATCACAATTCCGCAGGAAAATTCTCCGGCTGAGGATTTCACGCCGGTAACAGAACCGCCGCCCAAAATCTCCTCCGCTTTGGTGCTCAAATATACGCGAATTCCCTTTTTCTCCAAATGACGATAGATAAAGTCTGCCATTTCAAAGTCGAACACGCCGGGCATCACCTGGTCTGCAAACTCCAGCACCGTGACGGAAAGGCCCTGCTTCTGCAAATTTTCTGCAACTTCAAGGCCAATGAACCCCGCGCCAATTACCACCGCTTGCTTTACATTGTGTTTTTGAGCATAGTCACGGGCAGTTACAGCGTCTTCTGGGGTGCGCATTTTAAACACGCCGGGAATGTGAATGCCGGGGATTGGCGGAACAGCCGCCGACGCTCCTGTGGCAATGACCAGTTTGTCGTAGGAAAATTCCTCTTCGGCCCCTGTGTCTAAATTCTTTGCGGTAAGCACTTTTGCTTGTGCGTCGAGGCCGGTGGCCTCCATGCCCGTGATAACATCCGCTCCGGTAAGGGCGGCAAATTTTTGCGGAGTGTTTACCACCAGCTCTTCCTCGGTTTCAATCAGGCCGCCCACATAATAGGGCAGGCCGCAGCCGGCATAGGAAATATCACGGTCTTTTGTTATGAGGGTAACATTAATGCTTCTGTCTTCCCGTTTCAGCTTAGCCGCTGTTTTGGTTCCTGCGGCAACGCCGCCAACAATTACTACATTCATTTTGGTTTCTCCTTATTTTTGGTATCGGTGGCAGCAGTGCGCGGCGCCTGCACATTCAGGTTTTAATGCTGTGCAGACCGCTGCGTTGCCGCCCTTCACTTCGATTTGTTTTCCATTCATATTCTAATTTACAATTCGATATCTACACAATAACTTTCATCAATCAAAATGTAATCACAGTTGTGCTGTTTGCACATATCGCGATAATAAGCGTTTTCTTCAAGGACAGAATTCGTTGTACACCACGAATCATCAACGCGCTGCTCAACTGCATTGGCGTAATATTTAATATCCGAAAAGTGATTTTTTATATATTTTTCGCTCATCACGAGGCAGTAATATTGAATTTCTTTCACATATTCGCCAGTAAAATCATTTTTCCAGTCAAAGGGAATATAACCACCCTCTACCACAAGATTCTGTTTGTTTTCAATAGCAGTTTTCATCATTTCTCGAATGATCGGCCACATATAGGCTTCTAATTCTCTGTCATCTTCGGGAGTTAAATCTGTGTTGCCGCTTCGTATTAAGCCCATTTTCAAATGGTCGATAGAAAAATAAGGATATTTATATTTTTCAAGAATTTTCTGTGCCAGCAAAGTTTTCCCGGTATGAGAGGCACCTGTAATTAAAAGAATCATTTTGTCATCTCCAACAAACAAGGTTTTATATTATTTATTTGTGATTGTAATACAGATATGGGCATATGTCAATAACTCCAGCAAAAAAACCGCTTGTTTTTTTCTGTTTCATTTGATACAATGGCAGCGAGGTGAACAACTTATGCTAATTTGGATTAACGGCGCATGGGGCAGCGGAAAAACGCAGACAGCAGCGGAACTTTGCAGGCGGACGGAGCACTCGTTCTTTTACGACCCGGAGGAGATTGGATATTGCCTGCGCAAAACAACGCCGAAAGCACTGTGGCATGACGATTTTCAGGACAATCCCCTGTGGCGCGCCATGAATATTACCATGTTAAAAAAGCTGTGCCGCGACTATGACGGCGTGATTGTCGTTCCCATGACGGTGATGAACAAGGCTTATTTAAACGAAATTCTCGGCGCGCTCAGGGCGGACGGCGCAGCAGTGCAGCACTTTACGCTCATTGCAAGTGAGCAAACCATTTATAAGCGGCTGAGAAAGCGGTTTGAGGGAAAAAACTCCTGGGCGGGACGCAGGGTAAAGGACTGTGTAACCGCGTTTTTAAGCCCTGTGTTTGAAACGAAAATTGAAACAGACGAAATAACGATTTCTCAGGCTGTGGAAGAAATTGCAAAAAAAGCAGGACTTGCGCTTTTGCCCAGGGGCAGAGCGTTGAAACGTCAAATCAGGCGGCTGAAAACCCAGCTGAATGCCATAAACAAATAACCCGCCCGGATTAACCGCGCAAAAGGCGCAGCGGTGCAGGCAAACGCTTTCATAAATTCGAAAAAATTTGGGAAAATAAGAAAAATGACTTTACCAAAGATGAAAAATCTGATATAATAAATAGGAAGAAATTGCTAATTGGGAGGCCGCGTTTTGAGGAAGGATTTGCTAAAAAAACATTTTTCCCATTTGGATTATGGGGTAATTGCACTTGCGCTTCTTCTCACAGGCGCTGGGCTTATTTTTATCTACAGTGCCACCCAAAGTGCAGAAAGTGTGCGCAAAATTGCGGTGCAGGCCCTTGCAGCGGTTTTGGGCATCGGGCTGATGCTGGCCCTTTCATTTGTGGACTACCGCGTTTATAAAAGCTATGCAACCCACATTTACATTGCAAGCCTGGCTGTTTTAATTTTTGTTTTAATCTTTGGCAGCGGACGGGAGGAAACCGGCGCAAACAGCTGGATTCGGTTCGGCGGCATTGGAATTCAGCCTTCTGAACTTATTAAAATTGCGTTTGCCGTGGTGTTTGCCTACAAGCTGTCTGCGGCAAAGGAAGCGGGAAAGCTCAACGACATAAAAGAAGTGTTAAAGCTCACCGCATTCTACGCCGGTATCACGGGCCTTGTAATTTTGCAGAATGACACGGGCACGGCCTTAGTGTTTACATTCATGTTTGCGGCCATGTTTTTTGTAGCGGGAATCTCCATGAAATATGTCCTGTCGGCCTTAGGCGCCGCCTGCCTGCTACTGCCCCTTTCATGGCTGGTAATGGCACCCTATCAGAGAAACCGGATTATGGTGTTTTTTAACCCCGAATTAGATCCCACCGGGGCGGGTTATCAGGTTTTGCAATCGAAAATTGCCATTGGCTCCGGCGAGCTTTTGGGACGGGGCTATTTAAACGGCCCTCAGAATCAGCTTTCCCTGCTGCCCGAGAAAGAAACAGACTTTATTTTCGGCGTTATCGGCGAAGAATTTGGCTTTTTGGGCTGCGCCATTGTGGTAATTTTGCTGTTTTTGCTGGTGCTTCGGGTGTTTGGCATTTCAAAAACCGCAAAGGACGACGCAGGCAGCCTCATCTGCGTGGGTCTGGGGGCTATGCTGTTGTTCCATGTGGTGGAAAATGTGTGCATGTGTTTAGGGCTTTTGCCCGTGACCGGCATACCACTGCCCTTTTTAAGCTATGGCGGCTCGTCTTTGGTGACAAACTTTTTGGCCATTGGCCTTGTTTTAAACGTTCATAACGTTTCAAAAGAACTTAGTTTTAATAAATATGATTGAAAGGAAACATAAAAATATGGCAGACATTCAAATTATTACCGACGCCGGATCGGATCTTTTAAAAGAGGAACAGCAGCGGTTCGGCATTGAGGTTATTCCCATTAAAATTACAGCAGACTGCAAGGACTATCTCTCCGGAGTAGACGTGTTCTCTGACGAGTTTTACGAACTGCTGGAAACCTGCAAGGAAATTCCTCACACGTCCCAGCCCTCCACGGGGGACATTTACGACGTGTTTCAAAAACACATTGAAGCGGGGAAACAGATTTTGGTTATTTCCCTTTCGTCCAACGCCAGCGGGTTTTATAACAACATGCATCTGGCAAAAAATATGATTTTAGAGGAAAACCCCAACGCGGTTATCGAAATTTTAGACAGCAGGTCCTTTGCCTATATCTACGGCCAGGCGGCAATAAACGCCAGCCAAATGGCAAAAGACGGCATGGATATTTTAGAAATTAAAGAAAAAACAAAAGAATTCATTGAAAGCTACGGCGTGTTTGTCATTCCAAAAAGCCTGACCTATTTAGAAAAGGGCGGCAGAATTAACAAGGCCTCACTGATTTTCGGCAACATGCTGGACCTGGCTCCTGTTCTTACCATAAAAGACGGGCTGATGGAGGCTGTGGGAAAGGTGCGCGGCAGAAAGAAGCTGGCTAAAAAGCTGTTTCAATATTTAGTTAGCCACGCCCCGGATCAAACCGGAAAAAATCTGATTGTGGTAAACGGCAAAATGGACGAAGAAACAGAAGAGCTGCTGGGCTATTTAACCGAGCAGTTCCCCGGTGTGAACATTACCAGGGCCAAGGTTGGCCCCACCATTGCCACTCACATTGGGCCAGTGTTCGGGGTGTTTTTTCAAAAATAAAACCGGGCTTGATTTAGGCTTAAGGAAACGGGTGTAAAAAAATATGGCAAACTTGAAAATTGCTGTTCTGCAAAAGCGTGCAGGACAAAATTGTGAACAAAACACCAAAGATGGGCTGGCGTATTTAAAGCAGGCAAAACAGATGGGGGCAGACCTTTTGTTGTTCCCCGAGTGTTTCATCACCGGCTATGCACTTCCTATTACAAACGACGAGGCGCTGGGCGGTGACAGCCCATACATAAAACAGTTCTGCCAGGCGTGTTCCGAGCTTTCCATAGGTGCGGTGGTCACTGCGTTTACCAAAGGGAACGCAAGGCCGCAAAACAGTGCTTTTGTCATAGGACGCAACGGGCAGATTTTAATGAAATACAGCAAGGTGCACACCTGCGCCTTTTCCGACGAGGCCTGCTTAGACCGCGGAACCGGTTTTTGCGTATGCAACTTTGACGGTGTTACCCTGGGCGTGATGATTTGCTACGATAGGGAATATCCCGAAAGCGCTCGGGAGCTGATGCTTATGGGCGCGGAGCTTATTTTGGTTCCCAACGACTGCGGCAGTATGGAGCCGCGGCTTTGTGCGCTGAAAACCCGGGCCTATGAAAACATGTGCGGGGTTGTTATGGCGAACCCGCCGGGCAAAGGGGCCGGCCAGTCCTGTGCGTTCTCCCCCATTGCGTGGGATGATGATGGGGAATGTCTAAATATGGAGATTTTTGTCGCAGGAGAACAAGAGGAAGGGTTGTTTCTGGCGGACTATGATTTATATAAACTTCGAGATTACAGAAGCAGTGAAATGATGGGCAACACCTTTCGGAATGTACCCGCTTACAGACATTTGATGGATGAAACTGTCACAGAACCCTTTATAAGGTGACGAATTGTGACATAAAAAGGACAAGAGCGGTGCTGTTTGAATAGAATCGCTAATTATAAATTGGCAAATCACTTGCTGTCTTATGCGTCTTTATTCAAATTCTTCATCAACCTCTTTAAACGAATCTGCAGAGAAAAACTCTCCAAGGCCAATTCCTAAACCATCGCAAATTTTCTTAATGGTGTCAACCTGAGGCCGCTTACTGCCTGTGTTTATGATGTTGTTTAAAGTAGACTGCGTCATTCCGCACATTATGGAAAGCTTGTTTATGGTGATTTGCCTCTGCTCGCAAAGCTCCAAAATGCGTTTGGCTATGGCTTCTTTCAGTGTCATTCAAACTCAACTCCTAAATATAGAGATAGTATCACAAAAATACGGTACTATATTCATTTTAATTGTTTCATTTGAAAAAGTTTAACTATATGCAGTTTACTTTATGAACTTTATGTGATATAATAGATTACGTGATAGCGATATCTGCCGTTTTTTTAGGCGCGTTACGTCTGAAAATAGTTAAGGATATGCTCTTTTCGTGTATCTTGTGTGTGTGATTATATATTAAATATTTTTCGTCCTTTTATTTTCAGACGTAAGTTAATAATAGGACAAAATTTTGTTCCGCGCCTAAAAAAGCGACAGATAAAAATAAGCGGGTGAACCGATACGGTTCGCCCGCTGTTTTCATTTGGCAAGCAGTTCGCCCAGCTCAAAATCCACACATCTGTTTATTCTGCCGTGGGGTGTGCCCGCGGTTAATGTCTGTTTGTCATCGCTGGTGAAGGTTGCGGAAAAGCCCGCAGCCCGCAGGGCCTTGTCGGCCTCTTTCGTCCAAATCCCGTTGGGATAGGACATGGTTTTCACTTTTTTCCCCGTAATTGCTTCAAGCCGGATTGCATTTTCCTGAAAATCTCCGGCAATTTGTTTTACATCTCCGCTGTCAAAAACGCTCCGAATTTCCTTTGCAGTTTTGTCGTGCAGGTGATGGGAGTGGCTCCCAATTTCCACCGCACCGGAAGCAGAAAGCGCCGCAAGGTGCTCCTGTTTTATATGGTCCTCTGTGCCAATTTTCGCAGTAACAATAAAAAATGTTGCCTTTGCACCATATTTTTCTATCACGGGCAGGGCGCAAAAATAATCGCTTTCATATCCGTCGTCAAATGTCACAGCCACATAGTGGGCTTTGGGTAGCTCCCCATTTAAAACCGCGTCTACTTCCGACGCAAAACAGAACGAATATCCGTTTTCCTTTAAAAACCTAATGTCTGCTTCAAACACGGCGGGCGGCACACAAAATGCGTTTTTGGCCTCCGCCGGGTCGTCTGAAAGTTTGTGGTACATCAACACCGTCAGGCTGGATTTTCCATAAGACTCCGCCGCAACGCCTGCGGCGGGCAGCGCAAACAGCGTCAGCACCAGTGTCAGCAAAAAAATTGCTTGTTTTTTCAAAGCATGTCCTCCCTAAACATAGCAAACTGCCGCCACGTTTAGTTTTGGGTTATTTGCGTATTTTATGCAAAACATAAAAACGCAAAAGCGGCAGGTAATTCCTGCCGCCTTTTCTAAAATTTTATAATTTTATGTCTGGAATCGTTGCAAAGCCTTGTGCCAAATCGTCGTCTGAGGGAATATAGTCGGACATTTCACCGTTGTGATATTTTTCATAGGCCACCATATCGAAATAGCCTGTTCCGGTAAGGCCAAACACAATGGTTTTCTCCTCTCCGGTTTCCTTGCACTTCATCGCCTCGTCCACCGCTGCACAAATGGCGTGGGCGCTCTCTGGCGCAGGTAGAATTCCCTCTGTGCGCGCAAACTGCTCTGCCGCAGCAAACACCTGTGTTTGCTCTACCGAACGTGCCTCCATCATCCCGTCGTCAAACAGCTGGGAGAGCACCGAGCTCATGCCGTGATAACGCAGGCCGCCTGCGTGGTTGGGCGCAGGAATAAACCCGTTGCCCAAAGTATACATTTTTGCCAAGGGGCAAACCATGCCCGTGTCGCAAAAGTCGTAAACATATTTTCCCCGTGTAAGGCTGGGGCACGATGCAGGCTCCACCGCAATGATGCGGTAGTCCGCCTCGCCTCTGAGTTTTTCCCCCATAAATGGCGCGATAAGGCCGCCTAAATTCGAGCCGCCGCCGGCACAGCCAATAATGATGTCGGGCTTTATGCCAAATTTATCCAGAGCGGTTTTCGTTTCCACACCGATAACTGATTGATGCAAAAGTACCTGATTTAACACGCTGCCTAAAACGTAGCGGTAACCCTCTGTGCCAACCGCAACCTCCACAGCCTCGGAAATGGCGCAGCCTAAGCTGCCTGTGGTGCCAGGGAACTCCTCAAGCATCTTTCTGCCGACATTGGTAGTATCAGAAGGCGACGGCGTAACCGAAGCGCCGTAGGTGCGCATTACCTCCCGGCGGAAGGGCTTCTGCTCATAAGACACCTTTACCATGAACACCTTGCAATCCAGCCCAAAATAGGAGCAGGCCATGGAAAGAGCCGTGCCCCACTGCCCTGCACCCGTTTCTGTTGTAACGCCTTTTAAGCCCTGTTTTTTCGCGTAATAGGCCTGGGCAATAGCGGAGTTTAACTTGTGGCTGCCGCTGGTGTTGTTGCCCTCAAACTTATAATAAATTTTTGCCGGGGTACCCAGCTTTTTTTCCAGGTTATACGCCCGCATCAACGGCGACGGGCGGAACATCTTATAATATTCCCTAATTTCTTCGGGAATTTCAATCTGCTGTGTTTCGTTGTCCAGCTCCTGCTGCACCAGCTCTTCACAGAACACGCCGGACAGCTCCTGGGCCGTCATGGGTTTCAGCGTTCCCGGATTTAACAGCGGCGCGGGTTTATTTTTCATGTCCGCCCGGACGTTGTACCAATATTTTGGCATCTCACTTTCTTCCAAATAAATTTTGTAAGGGATTTTCTGCATGGTTCGTTCCTCCTAAAAAAATATTTTGAAGAGCGTTGGTGAGAAATAAAAAACCTGCCTTTAAAATAAGTTTAAAGGCAGGATAAAATACATCATAAAAAAACATATTCACTCTGCTCATCTCAGCTAAACTTATCTCAACTCAACTGCTTCCGCCTGCGCGGAACATTCTCTTCTATTAATTAAGATAGCACACTTTTCAAAAAATGTCAAGACTTTTTTAAAGATTTCTTTCTAATGTTGCGGCCATTGGCAAATCATTCTCAATGGTAATCCATGCGCACTGAATAAATTCTTCTTTTTCAAATCCCATTAGCCCAATTGTGCCGCGCTTTGTTTTTGTTACCTCACAAAAATACAGGTTGTCCTTATTCACAAGATCGGTCTCCGCGGTAAAATAGCGCACCGTGCCGTTGGGCATGGCAACAGCACCTAAAAACTTACAAGCCATCAACGTGTCTGTGTTCCGAAACGTCACAAGCATCATCGGATAGCCATTTGCCAACGTTTCAAAGCTTATGTCAAACTGATCCTCCGCCGCAAGTCCTGCCTTTTTCACAATGGACAAATAGGTTTCGTATAGTTCGTCGCCGTCAATATCTCCAATGTAATAGTTTGTTTCGGAGTTGGTCTGAATTTCAAGCAGGTGGGAAATTACAATTTTATTCCAAACATCTCTTGCCAGTGATTCCACTGTTTTAGACTTATTTTTAATTTCCTTGGCAAAGCTTGTGTGTTCAACAATTACCGCTCTGGGCAGGGACAATTGTTCAAAATCGTAGCGGATAAGGTTGTTATATCGCGCTTTTAACGCCGCCATGTCCACATCAGACAATTCCGCAAAATCCACAAATCCATCCGGAATATAAGGTCCCGGATCCTTGCTGTCCTGCTCAATTGGTTTTTCCTGCTCAGCTGGTTTCTGTGTTTTATCCGGTTTTTCCTGTTCTTCCGGCTTTTCCGGCTGTGATGGCTCTTCCGATGTTACAATCTGCACCATGCGGCTTGCCTCGTCCCAGTCCACTTTTGCGCCCATTCCTTCCGACACAGCGCGCACAGGAACCAGCGTTCGTCCGCCAATAAGTCGTGCAGGCGCGTCTAATGCAACGGCTTTGCTGTTTTTCATCAGTTCTGCGCTGTCAATAGTGATGGAAATTTTCACGTCGCCCTTCACCGCCAAAGCTGTACGGGTTGCTTCGTCCCAATCCACCTTTGCGCCCAGCGCCTCAAAAATCAAACGCATAGGTACCAGCGTTCTGTCGTTTTCAATTACAGGATCCACGTCGAATGCAAGCTCTGCACCGTCTACCATCACACGGATGGGCCTGTCCTCCGCCCCATACACCGGCACAGCAATTAGCACAAGAGCCATACACAAGCTAACAAAAAAAGCAACTGTTTTTTTCATTTTTCAATCCCCCAAAATGTTAATATTTTATATATTGTCATTATATATCGAAAAAAGTCAATTGTCAACCATTAACTTTAAATAAAAATGATAAAAGCAGTTGCAGCATAGCTTTGTTTTTTGGTATAATGAAAAAAAGAAAGGAGTGCAATGTTATGGACCGCGCAGAATATCACCGTTCCTCCAGCAGGCTGAACCGAATTCTGATAGAAACAGATACCGTTTTGGGACACATTAAATCGGCCTGGTGCAGAATTGTGCGTGCGGAATTTGAGCCAATGGAGGGACCCAGGCACCGCCACTC
>OGYL01002512.1_pt1 | contig 12876 bp, 9 predicted proteins | sample 1576541 | NCBI WGS metagenome assembly OGYL01 (sample SAMEA3541551, study PRJEB24748) | human gut metagenome | biome: human gut; feature: human-associated habitat; material: faeces | place: China | collected 2012 | reverse complement strand
GTCGGTGACGAACAGGTAATGGCAGTAGCCATAGCCGCCGATACCCTGATAGCCGTCTTCATACGCGGCGACCTTGATGTTGTTGACGGAGACGGAACTGGACTCCTCGACGGAGCGCAGCTTGGAGTAAACGAGAAGGCCGAACTGATCCTTCGCGGAGGCGTCGACAAGGGTGTTGCAGATGGGGCCGTCGTCGGTCTGGGCGTTGTAGCTTTCGACCCACAGCTTGATCCACGCCAGTGCATAAGCGCCGTCAGCGCCGAGGCCGAGGTCTGCAGCTTCGGATTCCATCTCGCTGATGGTGGGCTGGAAGTATGCCTGCTCGTCAGCGGACAGAGCCTCAAAGGACTCCTTCAGCCACGCTGCGTAGTCGTCGCGGGTCAGCATGTACAGGAAGTTCTTGCCGACGATCTCGGAGTCGATGTCCATGAACAGGCCATGCTCGCCCTCGGCAACGAAGTCCCAGCAGTTGTCATAGGTCTTATCGCCCACGCAGTTGTACATAAAGACCTTGTTGAGCGTCTGCAGCGGCAGGAAGCCGGTGTAGGCATCAGCGGTGGTGCCGTTGGCGTCCGCCCAATCCTTCGGGATGAAGGTGTCAAGAATGCCGGTCTGGACCATCTTGCTCTCGATCTGGTTGCCGTCCTGGATAAGGGTCATGGCGAACGTGCCGGTACCCTTCAGGGAGTCAGCAGTCAGCTGATCGAAGATCTTGTTGTTCTTGGGCTGCTGCCACTCGAACTCCATGTTGTAGCTGGGGTCGATGGACTGCAGATATTCAATGAACAGCGGCAGGGCGCTCTTGCCGCGGCTGGAGTTGCCGACGCCGTAGAACATCTTGCCGTTGGACTCTTCGATAGCCTTCTTGGCCAATTCTTCAAGGGTCATGCCTTCGGCTTCCTTGATGATCTGCTGGGTCGCAGTCAAATTTTCGGGCTCTGCAGTGGGCGTTTCCTCTGCGGGAGCCTCGGGCGTCTCGGTGGTTTCAGCGGGTTCGGTCGTCTGGGTGTCTTCTGCGGGAGCGGTCGTGTCAGCCGGGGTCGTCGCCGGAGCGGCGGCGCAGGCAGCCATGGACAGAACCATCACAGCAGCCAGCAGAAGCGCAAGCATCTTCTTCATTCTGATATTCCTCCTGATAAAATTTGAATTCGTGCAGCAGCTAACGGGAGTTCTGCATCGTATGCTCTCATTTTACGGTGTTTCTGCACAAAAGAACAGTGGACAAATCTGCGATTATTTGTGATTCTCTGCGATAATTTTAAAAATTCAATGAAAACCGAGCCGGAGATGTGTTATAATCAGGGCAAAACAATAGAGAATTTTGTTCTCGCTGCTACAGGACACGGAAACTATGAAACACATACGCATTCTGATATTATGTATAGCATTCGCTCTTCTGACCGGCTGCGCGCCCGCCGCACAGGATACAGCCGCCTACGCGCCGGATGAATCGGAGCGTCTCGTTCTGTACACCTCGCACAAAAAAGAGGTCTGGTGGCCGATCGTCAAGGAATTTGAATCGCGCACCGGAATCTGGGTCGAGGTCGTACAGGGTGGCACAAACGAACTGCTTGAGCAGCTGCAAAAGGAGCAGGACGCACCACGGGCCGACGTGATGTTCGGCGGCGGCGTCGAGAGTCTCGAAGCCTGCCGGGCGTTGTTTGAGCCCTACGTCTGCCGCGGCGCGGAGCAGATTTTGCCGCAGTACCGTGCGCAGGACAACAGCTGGACGCCGTTTTCCTCGCTTCCGGTCGTGCTGGTCTACAATCCGAAGCTGCTGTCCTCCGGACAGCTCAGCTGCTGGGCCGATCTTCTCGACCCTGCGCTGCGCGGGCAGATCGCCTTTGCCGATCCATCCGTCTCCGGCTCGAGCTATACCGCGCTCGTGACGATGCTCTGCGCGCTGGGCGGCGACGCGGATGAGGTGCTGCAAACATTTGCGGAAAACCTGGACGGAAAGCTCCTGTCCGGTTCAGGTGCGATCATTTCCGCCGTTGCAAACGGCGAAGCGCTCGTCGGCATCACGCTGGAGGAGACCGCGCGCAAGCGCATTGCTGCTGGGGACGGGATCGCCATGGTCTACCCCGCAGACGGCACAAGCTGCGTACCGGACGGCTGCGCCGCGCTGAAGGGCGCGCCGCACCCCGACAACGCAAAGCTGTTTCTCGATTTTGCCGTCAGCTACGACGTGCAGCAGCTGCTGCAGTCTGATTTTTACCGCCGCCCGGTGCGCAGCGACGTGAGTCCTGCCAGCAAACTGCCGGAACTATCCGCCATTCGTCAGGTCGCGTATGACGTAAGCTGGGCAAGCGAGCACCGCGAAGCAATTCTGATGAGTTGGGCCTTTTATCTCGGGACGGAGGCAGAACAATGAAGCGGCTTCACTTTTCCTCCTTCCGTCAGCGGCTGAACGCGGCGTTTCTGGCCGTGTCTCTGGTGCCGATGCTGTTGTGCTCCGGTCTGCTGCTGCAGATTTTCCGCCTGCGCATGACGTCGAACGCCCAGCAGACGGCCCAACAGCAGCTGTCCGCCTCCTGCGAGGCGCTTGATACGCTGCACAGCGGCTTTTTGCAGACAGCCGCATCCCTGCAGCACAATCCACTCGTTGCACAGGCGCTGTTTGACGCAGAAGCGGAGGACACGGCGGTCTACAGCCAGCTGTTCGACGCTACAGAGTCCGTGCGCAGCTTTGCACGCTTTGACCTTTACGATATCAGCGGCCGCTGGCGCTATTCGACACAGACAGCGCCCGAAATCCGGTCGCTGCCGACCAACTGGGGCCTTTTATACGAGGCGGCCTGCGCCGGAACCGGTGTTCTGGTGTGCAGCGCGGCAGAAGATCCAACCGACACAGACGAGCCGCTTCTGCACGCTGCGATGCTCCTGACCGACCGCTACGGCGCGCCGGTCGGATATCTCACCATCGGCATGCTGGAAACGCAGCTGCAGACACTGCTCGGCGGCACAGCTGGTGCGCAGAACGAACTTCTTCTGCTCGACGCGCGCTGGCGTCCGGTCTACTGTACGCAGCCGGCACAGACCCAGAGCCTCGCCGACGCGCTGCGCGGGCAGCTTTTGTCCGGCAAGGCGCTCACCGGTCTGTCTGCCGACGTTTCCTATACCGTGCGGCAGCATACCGAAACCGGTCTGTATCTCGTCCTGCAGCAGCCGCAGCCGCTCAGCGCCGGAACACTCCGGCTTTTGTACTCGGTGAGCGTACTGTGCGCGCTGGCCTGCATCATTTTAAGCGTCGTACTCAGCCTGCAGCTAAGCCGGCAGGTCTTCCAACCGATCGGCAGACTGCATCACGCCATCCGGCAGGTCGGGAAAAATAATCTGGACGTGCAGGTTCCCGTTCCCGCCGGCCGGCATGACGAATTGGGCGAATTGGCACAGCAGTTCAACACCATGGTCGTCGCCCTCCGGCACAACCAGCAGGCACTGTTGGAAAACCAGCGCGCACTTAACCGCGCGCAGATCCGCATGCTGCAGGCGCAGCTAAACCCGCATTTTCTGTGCAACACGCTCGACACCATGAAGTGGATCAGCAAAATCAATCAAGTGCCGCAGGTGGCGCTGATGTCAACGAATCTTGCCGATATCCTTCGCTTCTGCATCACGCCGGACGAATTTGTCCCCCTGCGGCGGGAGTTGGAGATTTTGAGCCGGTACGTCGAGATTCAGCGCATCCGCCTGTCGGAAAGCTTCTCATACACGGAAGCCGTGCCGGAGGCGCTTCTTTCGTGCATGGTTCCGAAAATGCTCCTGCAGCCGCTGGCAGAGAATGCCATTCTGCACGGCCTTTCCGGTGTAGAACACGGTGAACTCTCCGTCACGGCCGTGCTTGCAGAGCAGGACGTGCTCGAGATCCGCGTCCGGGACAACGGCTGCGGCGTGCCGGAGGAGGTCCTGGCCCAGTACCGGGATCCTGCAAGGCACCCGGACCTTCTGGGGCCTTACAAACCGCCGGAAACGCAGACGGGACATCTGGGACTATTAAATGTAGACACGATCCTGCGCAAGCATTACGGCGACGCGTTCGGTCTGCGTCTTGAAAATCCGGAGGGCGGCGGCGCCTGTATTCTTGCGCGCCTGCCCGCGAAGGGAGGGCCCGGCGTATGATGCGGGTAATGGTTGTAGAGGATGAGGAAATGATCCGTAAGGGTATCGTCATGGCAGTAGACTGGGCGGCGCTGGACTGCATCGTGGTCGGCGAAGCCGCCAACGGCGAACAGGCCCTTGCCGTCGCGGAGGACTGCCAGCCGACGCTTATCATCACGGATCTCAAAATGCCGAAGATGGACGGGCTGGAGATGGTGCGGCGGCTGCGCGAAGCAGGCAGCCGCGCGTATGTCATCATTCTGACCGCCTACGATTCGTTCGCCTACGCGCAGACGGCCATCCGTCTGGGCGCGGTGGACTTTCTGCTGAAGCCTTTTCATGACGGCGATCTGGAAAACGCCGTTCTGGCGCTGCAAAAGCGCATCGCCGCACAAACCGCACCGCAGCCAGAGCCGCTTCCCGGCGTGAAGCCCGGCCCCAAGAGCCGCTATGTGCGCGAGGCAATGGTGTACCTTGAGCAAAACTGCGGCAGCGGCGATCTGTCCGTCGGGCAGGCGGCAGCGCAGCTGGGACTGAGCGAAGGACATCTGAGCCACCTGTTCAAAAAGGAAACGGATATGACGCTCGGCGCGTATCTTACGCGCTGCCGCATCCAAAAGGCTATGGCGTTGCTGCGCGAGGGAAAGCTGAAAGTCTACGAGGTTGCGGAGGCCTGCGGCTACCGCGATATTGCATATTTTTCCGGCACCTTCAAAAAAATCACCGGCAAAAGCCCTTCTGACTATCAGGACGCGCGCGGATAGCTTGACAAATCCCGCGTCTGCAGGTAGAATGTAGACCCTTCCATGCGGACAGCTTCCACAGGGGAGCGTTCTATCACAAACAAGGAGATACTATTATGAAAAAGAATCAGATTCTTGCCCTGCTGCTGGCAGCGGTGATGCTGCTGGCCGTGCTGACCGGCTGCGCCGCAAAGGCAGAGCCTGCGCAGGATGAACCCGCCCAGACCGAGACGGTCCCGGAAACGGAAGAGGCCGCCCCTGCAGAGGAAGAACCGGCTCCCGCCGAGGAACCGGAAGCAGAGGACACCGCCTCCACGGTTACCCTGACCGATATGACCGGTCGTGAGATCACGCCGGACGCGCCCGCAGAGCGCGTCGTCGCGCTGACTGCCGCTGACTGCGAAATTCTCTACGCGCTGGGCGCGGGCGATCTGCTGGTCGGCCGCGGCGAATACTGCGACTATCCGGCGGAGGTTCTGGATGTTCCGTCTGTTCAGTCCGGCTATGAGACGAATATTGAGCAGATCATCGCGCTTGAGCCGCAGGTGCTTCTCATGAGCACCATGGCCCAGACTGAAGAGCAGGTGCAGCAGCTGGAGGCTGCCGGCATCCACGTTGTCGTGAGCGATGCACAGGACATCGAGGGCACCTATACCGCCATTAACATGATCGGCACGCTGACCGGCAAGCAGGCCGAAGCCGCCTCCATCGTTGAGAGCATGCAGAAAACTTTTGACGAGATCAAGGCAAATGCCGGAGACGGCACGAAGACCGTTTATTTTGAGGTTTCCCCGCTGCAGTATGGTCTCTGGACAGCAGGCTCCGGCACGTTCATGGACGAGATCGCCAATATGTTGGGCCTGACCAACTGCTTTGCCGACGTGACCGGCTGGGGCGAGATCTCCGAGGAGCAGGTGCTTGAGCGCAATCCGGATTATATCGTGACCATTTCCATGTACTATGGCGAAGGCCCGACGCCGGAAGAGGAAATTTTCTCCCGCACCGGCTGGGAGAACGTCACGGCTGTCAAAGACGGCAAGATTCTGAACCTGCAGAACAACGAACTGTCCCGTCCGGGCCCGCGTCTTGCTGATGGCGCGAAGGCCATGTATGACTTTGTCTACGGCGAATAAGTTAGACTCACAAACAGGAGGCACAGCATGCGCCGGTATCACGAAACGTTCAGACTCTGGGAATACCTGCTCTTTACGCTCGTGACACTGGCCGTGCTGTGCCTCTGCGTCTGTGTAGGAAGCGTCCGCATTCCCCTCTCGGATACACTTTCCTATTTTGCGGCAAAACTCACGGGCGATGCGTTGCCCGCAGGCCTCGTTTCTTCCATCCTGCCCATCCGCCTGCCGCGCGTTTTATGCGTGGCGCTGACGGGAACGGCTTTGTCTCTGGCCGGTGCGGCGATGCAGGGACTTCTCAAGAATCCGCTGGCCGACGGCTCGACGCTCGGTGTCTCATCCGGCGCGTCGCTCGGTGCGGTCATCGCCATTGCTTTCGGCGTGACGCTGCCGAGTCTGCCCTTTGCAGGGACAATGGGCACGGCGATCATCTTTGCATTCGCCTCGCTCCTTGTCATTCTCGGCCTTTCCTATAAGCTTGACCGTTCACTCTCAACGAACACGATCATCCTGATCGGCGTGATCTTCTCCATGTTCGTCTCCAGCATTATGAGCGTCATTATCACGTTTGCCGCCGATAAGGTGCAGCGCATCACGTTCTGGACAATGGGCTCCCTGCGCGGCAGCACCTATCAGAATGCCGCTGTTCTGGCGCTCGCGCTTTTGTTCTGCGGCACGGTCATCCTGCTGCATGCACAGATTCTGAACGCCTTTGCCGTCGGCGAGGACAACGCCCGGCAGATCGGCGTAGATGTGAAGCGGGCCAAGCTTATGCTGCTCATCATGGTTTCGGTCCTCATCGGCGTGTGCGTGTCCGTCGGGGGAACGATCGGCTTTGTCGGCCTTGTCACGCCGCACATGGCGCGCATGCTGGTTGGCCCGAACCACAAGCGGCTGCTCCCGGCGTCGATGTTCGGCGGAGCCGTCTTTCTGATGCTGGCCGATCTTATCGCGCGCATCCTGCTGAATCCGCTGGAACTGCCCATCGGCGTCGTTACAAGCTTCGTGGGCGCGATTGTATTCGTTGTCATCTTCTATCAGTCGAGAAAGGAGCATTGACATGCCGATGCTGGAGACCAACCGCCTTTCCGTGCGGTATGGAACCAAAACGATCGTCGATTCGCTCTCCTTCTCCGTTTCTGAGGGACAGTGGCTCATGATCGTCGGCCCGAACGGGGCCGGAAAATCCACTGCGCTCTCCGCCATTACGCAGGGCGCACCATATACCGGCAGCGTCCTGTTTGAAGGACAGGATGTAAAAAAAATGAAGTCCGCACTCCGCGCACAGGCCATCGGCGTCTTGTCGCAGAACCACTTCGTCGGCTACGGCTTTACCGTCGAGGAAGTCGTGCGGCTTGGCCGTTTTGCCTATTCCGGCGGCCTGCTCGGCCGCAGCCAGACCGAAGACGCGAAGCATGTCGAGCACGCACTAACCCTGACCGGCATGCAGGACAAACGCCAGCAGTCGGTTCTTACGCTCTCCGGCGGCGAACTGCAGCGCACGTTTCTCGCACAGGTTCTGGCGCAGGATCCGAAGCTGCTGCTGCTCGACGAACCGACGAACCATCTCGATCTCATCTACCAGAAGCAAATCTTCGCCCTGATTGGCAAGTGGCTGCAAACGCCGGGCCGCGCGGTTGTGAGCGTGGTGCATGATCTGTCGCTCGCCCGGGCTTTCGGCACGGACGCCCTCCTGATGGACCATGGCCGTCGAATTGCCCTTGGGCAGGCGAAAGAGGTTCTGTCGCCTGCAAACCTTGACCAGATCTATGGCATGGACGTCGCCGCCTGGATGCGCAGCCTGTACAGCCAGTGGATTGCGCCGTAATTCCCCGCGCAAGCAGCAAAAACCCGTCTTCCCTGTTGGGAAGGCGGGTTTTATATTTGGAATTACTTCTTATCTGCTGCAGCGGCGAGTTCCTTGAGCGCGTCCTTGCGGGAGAGGTTGACGCGGCTCTGGATCATGTTAGCAGTCGTTGCAACGTCCTTGTCGCCGGCAAAATAGGCGGCGGCTTCATCCGTGACGATCGACAAAATCTCCTGATCGTAGTCATAGACGCTGTGCGTGTTGTTGATCACGCCCAGAATCTGGTCAATTTCCTCCTGCGTCAGCGCATAGACATCCTTATAGACCGTTTCGCCGTTTTCCATGGTCTCATAGCTGCCCCGGATGGCCTTGTCGGGCTCACCGTCGCCGTCCCAGTCGACCTGTTCGCCGTTTTCGTCGAGCTGATACTGCTCGGTCATGACGGCGGTCATCTTCTTGTCAAAGGCCTCCTGGCTGATGGGGAAGGCGTACATGGACTCGGCGTCCTCGTTCGTCTGCCGGATCATGGTGCTGACGAAGTCCCACGCGGCGTCCGGATATTTCGTGACGGAGGAGATGGCCATCGGGGCGATGATATAGAACGAGTTGCCGGGTGCGGCGTCCTCGGTCGGGTAGCCGGTGAAGGTGATCTTGTCGCGGATGGCGTAGAGCTCCCAGATGTAATCGGTAAAGTTGTAGAGGCTGGTCGTGCCCATCAGCTGCTTGCCGTTTACCACGCGGGTCGCGTCGGATTCCCATACCGCATCGTCGACGGCAACGGCCGTCTCTGCAGCGTTGCCGGTGGCATCGTTGGTGTCGACGGCATCGGGGAAGGAATTGCAGAACGCCAGCAGCTGCTGGAAGGCCTCGGAATCGAAGGTGCACTTGCCCGTCGTCCAGTCGACGAAGGCGGCCAGGTTGCGCGTCAGGCAGTTGTTGAGCACGGAGCTCTTCGTCCAGCCGGTGGAGAAGACCGTCGCGCCCTCCTGCAGCTGCGTCATGGCATCCTGCACGGCGGCGACGTTCCAGGTATCATACTGATCTGCGATGGAGGAAAGCGCATAGGCCGTCTGTACGTTGAAGCTGGTGGGGATTTCGTAGAGCTTGCCTTCCTTCTCGATCGCCTTCAGGACCTGCGGGACGAAGTAATCCCGGCTCAGGCCGCTGCCGCCGTCCATAAACGTATAGAGGTCGGCCACGACGCCCTTGGCGGCGTATTTATCGATGGGCAGGTTGCTCGTGAGGAAGATATCCGGCACGCTGCCGCCGATGATCTCGGTGGTGAGCTTGGTGACGCCGGCGTTATAGTCGTCGTCCGTGGCGTATTCGCTGTAGTCGACGACCTGGATGCGGTACTGGTCGTTCGACTTGTTGTATTCGACGATCTTGCTGCGCAGGCTCCAGTCAAGGCCCATGCACGCGAGCGTCAGGACGGTCTTTTCCTTGACCTCAGAGGCGTCAATGCGGTGCAGGACGATAAGCTGGCAGGTGGTCGTGTTGCTGCTCCAGTTCTGCGTCATGCCGACGACGCGGCCGTCGGAGAGCATCCCGGAGTCATACATGTTGCTGGTGTCGACATCGCAGGCCATCCAGTCAACGAGCTTGTCCTTCGTATCGCTCGCGAAGGTGTAGCCATAGATGTTGTCGTTGTTCTTGTAATAGAAATCGTAGGCGTCGTCGCCCGGATAGACGTTCCAGACGTTGGCCGGCATCTTGATCTTCTCGCCCCAGGTCTTCGTCTCAAGATCGACGGGGATGAAGAACTGACCGTTCTCGTCGGTGCTCTCCGTGGTGCCGGTGGCGTAGTTGTACCACATGATACCGACCTGATTGGGCTGCAGGCGGCAGAGGCTGCCGCTGTACTGGCTGTCGTCGATCTTGAACAGGAGCTTGCCTTCGGCGTCCAGCACATAGATGTAGTTGTAGTCGGTGACGTAGAGATTGCCCGCCGCGTCGACGGCGAAGGACGAGATGTTGCTGCCCATGCCATCCTCCTCGTCCGTGCCATCGTCGGTCACGGAGAGGTCGACATTGGCGATCGTGCTGCCGTCGGCGGCAACGTGCATGAGGTAGGCCGTGCTCATGTCCGTCGAGGGGTAGTCATACTTGTTCATGGTGTTGGGATCGAAGTCCGCGGGCAGGTCATACTTTGCCGCATAGACGTTCACGAGCATCCAGAGCGTGCCGTCGTCGGAGCCTGCCATGTTGTAGCAGTCAACGTTGCCCTCGCAGTCCTCGGGAACCGTAGGCAGCTGCAGGTTGGGAAGCTGGGTGCACGCGCCGGTATCGGGGTCGACAGACAGAAGGATCAGCTTCTGGGTGTAATACGACCAGGTGTCGCCCGTGTCCGGGTCGGTCTGGACGATCTCGTCGCCCTGCACGTAGGCGGTCAGGAAGATCGTCGTGCCCGCGGTGCACATCGTGTTGACGTACTGGACGTTCTCGGGCAGCTGCAGGTCGAGGTAGTCGGCCTGATAGGCGTATTTCGCCGTCGTGGCGGCGGGCTTGGTCTTGTCAACGAGCGAGGGGCCGGAATTGTCCGTGCTGCCCGGCTTAGAGCTGTTCTTCGAGCACCCGGCGAACAGGCTCATGACGAGCACCGCTGCCAGAAAAATTGCAAATATACGTTTTCCTTTCATATTTTACTCCTTTTTCATTCTGAGGTCCATCGGTTTTCTTCAACATCTTGCGTCAGCCGTATGCGGCAGGCCGCCCATTTTGTTGCCTGTATCATACCAGAACAAAGACGCAAAGAAAAGTCCGGCGTTGCAAAATTCAGATATTTTTAAGAACTGCCGTCCGGGTCCCCTGCGGGCAGGATGGGAAGGATGACCTCGGCGGTGAACTTCCCGCTCTCGGTATAGCGCTTGAAGCTGCCCGACATCTGCGCCATGATCTTCGCGCAGGTGCGCAGGCCGATCTTGTTGGATTCGATGCGCCCCGCACCGGGGTTCACGCTGTTGGACAGGCAGACGTGCAGCTCCCCATCCTCCAGCAGCGCCGCGATGGCCACGGGCCGGGCGGGGTCGGCATATTTGCGGATGTTGTCGAACAGATTGTCGAACACGCGCTTGAGGTAGGTCACGTCGGCCTCGATCTGCACGTCCTGCTGCGGCAGGAGCAGCTGGACCGTAAAGCCCTGCTGCTGCAGCTGCGCGCGGCTCTCGCCCAGGAGCTGGCCGAGCAGGATCGACGCGTCGTAGCGCTCCAGCTGCAGCGGCAGCTCCTTGCAGCCGAACAGCAGGGAGTAGCGGAACAGCTCGTCGGTCAGCCGCTTGAGCTGCTCGGCCTTGCCGTAGGCGGCGTCCAGATAGCTCTGCAGCTCCTCCTGCGCCCGGTACTGCCCGGTCTTTGCAAGGTCCAGATACCCCAGCAGCGCGGTCAGCGGGTTGCGGATGTCGTGCGACATGGCGGTGATGAGGTCGCTGTTCTGCTGAAGGGCGCGCTGCTCCTCGCTGGTCTTGCGCAGGAGCGACAGGCGCATCTGCTCGACGCTGGCTGTGAGCTGTGAGATCTCGTCGCGGCCCTTCGGCTCCAGCTGCAAGTAGAGATTGCCCGCGCCGATGGACTGCACCTCCTGCGAGATGGCGACGACCCTGTGCGCGACGCGGCGGTTATACGCCAGCAGCGTCAGCGCCAGAACCGCGCAGCCCAGCAGCAGCGAAACGATCCACAACAGATCGTAGAGCCCGGAATCGGAGTTGTCGTAGATCACAGCGTAAAACGTGCCGTCGCGGAACACGATGGGATAGACGACGCTGGCCGTCTGCTCCTTGAGCGAATACGCATCGACTGCCGCGGTGTCCGCGCCCCACCAGCCGATCTCAAAGATCTGCCGCTGATCATGATACAGCATGATATAATAGTCTTTTTTCGTCTCGCCCCAGCGGGCCAGCATATCCGTGTCGCGCGTGGAAACGCCGTTCTGCCGCACAAAGGACTGAAACTCCTGCGCGGCTTTGTTCGTGCGCTTTAAAATGGCCTTCTCGCTCATATACTGGCGCTCGATGATCTGCTCTCCCGTAAAATCCGCCAGCAGGCAGACGCACACGCCCAGCACCAGCCCCAGCAGCAGCACGAACAGCGGCTTGACGCTCAGCGAGACAAATCGCTTCTTCTTTTCAGTCAATCTGATAGCCCTTTCCCCAGACGGTGCGGATAAGGCGCGGATTCGCCGGATCCTCCTCCAGCTTCTTGCGCAGGTTCACGATATGCACCATCACAGTATTGTTTGACGCCGGCATATACGTCTCGTGCCAGACCGTCTCATAGATCGTGCGCACCGGCACGACGCGCCCGCGGTTCTGCGCCAGGCACTGGAGGATGGAAAACTCCGTCTCCGTCAGCTCCAGCGGCGCGCCGTCGAGCAGCACGCGGCGGTTTTCCTCGTCCAGCACGATGCCGGGGCGGAGCATCCGCCCGCTCGATTTGTTTTTATACACCCGGTAGCGCCGCAGCAGCGACTCCACCTTCATCATGAGCTCCGCGTGGGAAAAGGGCTTGACCAGATAATCGTCGCCGCCGGCGTCGTAGGCGCGGCGCTTGTCGTTTTCCTGCGTCTTGGCCGTGAGGAACAGCACCGGCGCCGTCGAGCAGGCGCGCAGCCGGCTGCACGCGTCGTAGCCGTCGAGGTCGGGCATCATGATATCCATCAGAATGAGGTCGATCTCCGGGCAGCGCCGGATGGTCTCGACGGCCTCGAGGCCGGTCGCCGCCTCCAGAACGGTATAGCCGCTGTTTTCAAGCAGGATCCGGCAGATGCGCCGGATATCCGGCTCGTCGTCCACCACGAGAATGCGGATCGTTTCTTCCATACTTGACGCCTCCTTTGCCCGTCCATTGTATCACAGCTTGCCGGAAAAGCGGGCAGAATTAAGAATTTTTAAGACATTTCTTTGCGCCTGTCCGGAAATGTGCCCGGAGTGGCCGAAAATGCGCGTGACGAAGGGCGAAAAACATGCTATACTATAGCAGCATCAACGCAAACAGGAGGGGCGGGCATGGAGCTGCTTTATACCGACGCGCGCATCGTGGTCTGCCTCAAGCCCGCGGGCGTTTTGTCCACCGACGAGCCCGGCGGCATGCCGGAGCTGCT
>OGYL01002511.1_pt1 | contig 12881 bp, 11 predicted proteins | sample 1576541 | NCBI WGS metagenome assembly OGYL01 (sample SAMEA3541551, study PRJEB24748) | human gut metagenome | biome: human gut; feature: human-associated habitat; material: faeces | place: China | collected 2012 | reverse complement strand
ACAAGCCAAGCATGCAGCGAGCGCTAACGCGCGACTCGCTGCACAACTTGAGGTGACAAAAGAGCACGTCATATGACGTGTTCTTTCGTTTTTTAATATTCAGATTAGTGAGAAATTGCGTGTCCTCCATCGAAATAGCCCCCCATTGCCAACTTTAGGCGATGGGGGGGAGTTAAGTTATAAATTTTAAGAAACTCGTTCAATCAGCTCGGTGCAAAGCGAAATGTCCATTTGTTTCAGGCCAAGCAATAAATTTTTAATCCGTTCAACGTTTTCTTTTCGATAGGTAAAACCAAATTTTAAATATAGGTTAAAGCACATGGTAGCATAATCCACACATTCGCCTGCAGGCGCAAGCAATGGCTCTAACTTAAAATTTTGTTCTTTAATTAAATATTGAATTCGTTTCTGCATGGTAAGCTTGTGGTCGTAAAGAAACGTAAAAATCCGGTCGTCAATTCTGTTTTCATTGATATAATTTGGTTTATATAGAATTTTGTCTAAATATGCTTCAATAATATCATAAATTTCAAGTCCGTAGCAAAACGCGTCCTTCCGAAACGGCGTGTTACGGATTTTCGCCAAAAATCCTGTTCCCGGGTCGGAATTTAAATAATCTTTTAAAAACTGTGAAAACAAGCCGCAGTCGAATTCATAATGAAAATCTTTCGGTTTAATTAAATATATAGAATTTTCCTCCATTTGGTGGTCTTTATCAAAGAGCGGAATAAATTCGTCGGCCTCTAAAAAGGCATGGTTTAAATCGTCAAAGCGCATTGTAAAATGCTGAAAGCGGCCGTTGTCAATGTGGTCGGCCAAATAAACCTCCTGCAAATCACGGTCAAACCCGGTTATGTAGGCCTTGTGAGAATAGTTTCTGCCGCGGATTTTCGTCTGGCTGAACGTAGCGTCAATGAAATAGCCTTGCGAAACAAAGTCTGTTACAAAATCGCAAAACGTTGGGTAGCTGGTTTTCACAATTTCACGGTTTAAGGTGTTTTTGTCGACGAACGGGCACAAATCCCACACATTGCACAAAAATTGGGATGTTGTAGGAATGCATGACGGGTGAAATAAAACAGAGGGAGGTGCGTTGTCATCTTCTGTTTTCACAACGCCCAGCGTGTTCACATAAAAATTCATATACCAGTGATAGGCGGTTTCCTTCGGCAAAATGGTGGAAATAAAAAAATTGTCGGAAGACCAAGTTTTAAACTGTGGTTCGTGAAACTGCAATGTAAATCTGTTTTCCATAAAAAACCTCCGTTCTTTTGAAAATATAGCACAAATTGGCTGCCATGTCAAGGCCCGCTTAGAAAGAGAACAGCGCAAAGTACCCAACTTGGCACTTTGCGCTGCCTGCTAATTTTAGTCATAACTTGAATCTAGTGCGTTTCATCTTGTGTGTGTTTAAAAAAATAATAATCCCTTTTACCCCTTAAAGAAAAGATAATAATCCCCTCGCACTATTTTCAAGTTATACTAAAATTCTCCTAACAAAACGCATTATATCACAAAGTTTTCCATTTTGCAATACCATAATGTCATATTTATTAAAATTTTTGAATTTTTTCTCATAAAATATCTAATTTGCGATAAATGTGATAATATGCGCGTGTGAGATTTAGGCAAAACAAAAACCGCAGCGAACCAAATTATTCACCACGATTTTTGCAATGCTAATTAGCGACCAACAACGAAACTACAGCCGGAGCGGGCTGCCGCCATAATGTGCATTGACAATTTGTCTGCTGTTAAGGTTAAGCAAGCAGGCTTTTTCCATGTTTTTTTCACGATGAAATTCCCCCCTTTTCTTTTTCATTTGTTTGAAAATTTACTTAAAACGTCAATAATGGCGTCAAAGTACTTTCTGTTCAGGCTGTAAAGAATGGTTTTTCCTTCATTTCGTGTCTTTACAAGGCCAATTTTCATCATCATGGTAATATGATGATATGCTGTGGAGCCGGAGAAGCTGAAAATCTTTTCTAAGTCCTTACAGGTAACTTCCTCCCGTTCCAATAATAGCTGCAAAATTTTAACGCGGCTCTCTTCACATATTGCGTTGCCCAAATCTTGAAGGCTTAAGTCCTTTTTATTTTTTGCATAATCAATAACGGACAGATAGTCATGTCCAAGAAGATAAACCGCACCTTCCTCTATACCCATAAAGTTAATAGTAAATTTTGAGAGCAAACAATAAGAAACATATAGTGTCTGGTTATTTTTTTTGATAAAGCTTAAGTCCCTTAGACCTTTCATGTCCTTATTTAAAATTTCAAAGGTTGTTTGGTTAAAAACCTCAAGAATTTTTTGATAGTTCTTTTCATAATATTGCGAAAGCATAATTTCTTTCGCCATCAGCTCATAGCGAAGCGTTTGAATGTAAGGCTCGGGGTCAATAAAGAACTCATACAGTTTGCTTTTTTCCTCGCCGGAATAGCTTGAGTTTTTAATGTGTGAAAACAGCGGAGTGTTAGACTTTATGCACGCTTCCACCTCTTCGTCCGGCAGGTCGTAAAAATAGAACCGAATCAGTCTTTCCTTTAACCGTTCCTTGTCAGGCAGTTCACTCAGCAAAAACTTAAAATTAAACGTCGTTGAAAGCTGTTCTTTATACGGATTAAAGTATTGCGTATACATAAAACATCGGCCATTTTCTAAGGCATGAAAAAAAACAAATAAGTCCTCTGGAATGTCAGAAAATTGGTCCATTATATTATTATAATATTTAATATTTTCAGATAAATTTTCGTTGTTTTCGAGTTCATTTATACGCAGTTTTGTGTTGAACTTAAGATTAAAAATAAAAAACAAATCGTATATATATCCTGGTTCTTTTAATAAACGAATTTGGGGCATAAAATCACCTCCACAACTTTACTGTAAACAAATTATAGCATAGAGGTTTTGAAAAATCAAGAGTTATTATATCATATAAGTAAAAAATATGCAATATAATTAGTTATATTTTCCATAAAATTCGAAATTTGTCTAATTTTACTTTTAAGTTGCATGTAAAAAGTTGATTTATTATAGAAAGTATTATATACTATAATAAATTGACAAAAAAGGAATGACATCATGGAACAAGTAACACTAAATCTGCCATTTCAAACTTCATTTCAAATTTCAACCAACAGCAAAGAGCTTGTTGGCATGCTGAAATTAAAATATGGCAAATATGTAACAACAACCGCCGCCGAAAACGCAAAACACATTTCGGCTTTCAAAAATGACGGCATTTATCAGGTTGCGTTTGAAGGCATGAACGTGACAGACGAAAGCGGAGCCTTTGCCATTGACGAAATTGTGGCAAACAACACCGTTTACGACGAAGCCGTTTTCGCCCTCCACGGCGCCGCTGTGGAGCATCGCGGCAAAGCATATTTGTTTTTAGCGTCTACCACCAGCGGAAAAAGCACCCTCACCAGCTTTTTAACCACCAGCGGCTTTGGCTATTTAACCGACGACTGCATTTTGCTGGACAGGACAAGCTTTTGCGTCTATCCGTTTACCACCCCAATCCACCTGCGGGAGGGCGGGCTGAACGTTTTAAAACGCCTGAATTCTGCGCCAAAATCCTTTGAAGTGATTGACGACGAGAAATTTGAGCGGTTTGTTTATACGCCGTCAAACTGCGTAACCCGCCCGGCGGAGCTTGATAAAATCTTTTTCATTGCCCGAACGGAGCAGGAAAACAGCCTGAACCAAATGGACACCATTTCCCGCATGACGGCGCTGATGAAAGCGCCCATAACGCCCTATCCCGTTACGCCGGACTATTTAAAATTTATCTCAAAACTCGCGGCAAAAAACTGTTTTGCGCTCAACTATTGCGACATGGCGTTTGCGGCGGAGGTGATTCAAAATGGATAGCGCCCTTTTAAACCGGCTTTTGTTCGCGCAAACAGCCTCCGGCAAAGAGGTGGATATTTCTGTTGTTGGCGTTAGCATGAACCCCACGTTTTATGAAAACGACACCATAACGGTGAAAAAGTTCGATGATTATGAAATCGGCGACGTTTTGGTGTTCACCTATAAATTGGGCGAACTTTTGGTGCACCGCCTGCTGGACAAAAAAGAAGGGCTATACTTTTGCAAGGGCGACAATTCGTTCCGGCTGGAGGACATTTCAAAAAACCAAATTGCCGGCAGGGTTATCCGGCTGAACCACAGGCCCCTTGCGCCTTGCTCTAAGCAGCTTATCACGCTTTCTTACCAGGTAAACCGCGCATTTGTAAACTGCCGGTATGACATAGAAAAAACAAAACAGACAAAAATTTATCAGCTTTATGAAAAGACATTTTTAAAAGAGAGGGACACAATTATGAAGTACAAAACAAATGAAGCGATGGATTACATTCAAACCGACGAAACATCTCTTGCCGTTTTCGACCCGGAAACCGGCGACACCCATTTCTTCGACGAAACGGGAATTGACATTTTAAACCTTTTAAAAGAACCCTGCGATTTAGAGCAGCTGCTTTCAAGCTTAAGCGAGCTTTATAACGTGACGCCGGATGAAATTCAGGCAGACGTAGAAGAATTTCTGGCCGACACAACAGAAAAAAAGGTTGTTGAAGTGCTATGAATGTAAAATCTGTTTATGTTGAAACCACAAATATTTGCAATTTAAATTGCAAAACCTGTTACAACCGCTCGGGGCTGAACAAAGAAAGGAAAGAAATTTCAAAGGCCCAGCTAGAAGAAATTATTAAGCTGTTTTTACCGTTCGGGCTGTCCCGCTTTTTAATTTCCGGCGGCGAACCGGCCCTGCACACAGAGTTTGATAAAATTTTAGATTTGGTTGACGCTTATCCCAATCTGTCCTTTGGCATTGTGACAAACGGCACGGTTCACAGCCAAAAGCTCATTGAATTTTTAAACACCCGTGAAAACTTTACCCTGCAAATCAGCTTAGACGGGTCAACCGAAGAGCAAAACAGCAAAACCCGCGGCGCTGGGCACTTTGCAAAGGTTTTGGAGTTTGCAAAGCAAATTCACAGCAAATCTGCCAGCCCGCTTTTGAAAATGGTCATATCCCAAAACAATTACGACGACATTGAAAGCTTTTATAAGCTGGCGGTTTCGCTGAACTTTACGCCGGAATTTGCGTTCATTTTCCGCTCCGGCAACGGCGCGTCCGGCTGGGAAGATAAGGCGGTTTCGCCCCAGCAGAAAATTAAGGCCCTAAACCTCATTGACGGGCTGAACAAAACCTATGGTGTCAACGCGGTTTTGCCGTTTTGCACCGGCAAATGCCCGTTTACGAAGGGTGACAGCAACCTTTCCCTCTGCATAAAGACAGACGGATCGGTTCAGCCCTGCCAAATGCTTTATCAGGAACAATTCACCCTGGCAAACGCGCTTTCTTTCGACTTAGGTGCATTTCAAGCCGGGCTTTCCCGCATTGTTCAAATAGCGCAGGAGAGGCTTGCGCTGGATTACGGCTGCAAAAAATGCATGCTGAACAAATATTGCGGAAAGGGCTGTGTGGGCGCGGCCGCCAACTTAAACGGCGACCCCTTAACAACAGATGGCGACTGCGAGTTTAGAAAACTGCAATTGCTGTCACATCAAATGCGGGGAGTGATGAAAAGGCCATGAACGAACAGACAATTTATAAAATTTTAAGTGTTGTTACAGAAAAAAGCGAAGAAGCTTTAATGGCGTTTTCAAAAGACCAAAGCCTTTTGGATTTAGGGCTGGATTCCATTAAATTCATTCAATTCATTGTTGCGGTGGAGGAGGCGTTTCAAATTGAAATTCGCGACAGCGATTTGCTGTTTTCCAAATTTGAAACTATTGAAAGGCTGTTTTCCACCCTTTCCGGCTATTTGGAAAGCATGCCCCTGAAAAAAGTTTTGGTCTGCGACTGCGACAATGTGTTATGGCGCGGCGTGGCGGGGGAAGAGACAGTTTCGCTGGACAGCGACACGCTTTCTTTGCAGCAGGAAATTGTAAATTTATGTAACCGGGGTGTGTTGGTCTGCCTGTGCAGCAAAAACGACCGGGCCAATTTTGAGCAGGCATTTGAAAACCCTGATATGGTGTTAAAAAACGAACATATTGCAATTGCTAAAATTAATTTTCGCGACAAAGCAGCCAATTTAAAAGAAATTGCGGCGGAGCTGAACGTTTCGCTGAACAGCTTTGTTTTTTTAGACGACAGCGACTATGAACTGGGGCTGATTTCCGCCCTGCTGCCGGAGGTTTGCGTTGTTAAGGCGGATTATCACGATTTATCTTTTATAAAAACGGTGAGCGGCCTATTTTCGCAAAGCGCCTCTACCATGAACAGAACTGCGTTATATAAAGAACAAAAAGAGCGCGAGAAGGAAAAGCTTCATTTTAAAACGGTTGATGAATATAACAACTCGCTGGAAACAAAAGCCGTTTTCTGCCCGGCAGACAGCGGCTCCGCCGGGCGCATTGCAGAGCTTTCTCAGAGAACAAACCAGTTTAATCTGTCTGGCAGGCGATATGCGGAGCAAGAAGTTTTAGACATGCTTGCGCAAAAGAAGTATCACATTCGAACCCTTTCCGTATCGGACAAATACGGCGATATGGGTTTGGTCGGCGCCGTGATTTATGAAGAAAAAGCAGACTGCATTGTGCTGCATTCGTTTTATCTTTCCTGCCGCGCCTTTGGCAGAGGGTTTGAAACCCTGATGATAAACGAAATGAAAGCCATGGGAAAGCCCCTTTTTGGCGTTTACAACGAAACGGATAAAAACCGGAAGCACAAATCCTTTTACAACGACAACGGAGTTGGCCTGTATGAATTATGATGAAATTTTAAACAATATTCGTATGCTGAGCCGCGGGGAAACGCCCGGGCAGGACATGACAGAGCTTTTGCAAAAACACAATTGCGGCTATTTGCTCAGCCAGGAAAAGCGCGATTTAACGGCAGACACCTTAAACAAAATTTGCATTGGCGAGCGTTTTCGGGCCTGCAAAGCTGTTTTTGCAGCTTTTGAAGAAAATAATATTCCCTATGCCGTCATCAAAGGCGCGGTTTTGTCTGAAATGGCATATGGCGACGCGTTTTGCAGGCGGTCCGGCGACATTGACCTGCTATTGCTGCGGGACAATATCGACATGGCAAAGCAAATTATGCTCAATTGCGGCTTTGTTCAGGGCCGGGTGACGGACGAGGGAATTGTGCCGTTTAACAGGAGGGAGCTGTTGTTTCAAATCTCGGCGAGCCACCAGACGGCGCCGTTTATTAAGAAAACGGCAAATCCTGTTTGCCCCTATGTGAACGTTGATGTGAATTTGGATATTTTCTGGGGAGAAAGTGATGTAAAAGCAGACATGCCCTTTGTGTTAGAGCACACCGAATGTGCAGAAATCAACGGCGTAAAACTGAAAAAGCTAACGCCGGAGCTGGAATTCGTTGCGCTGTGCCTGCACCATTATAAAGACGCAAATTCCATTTATTTATTATGGCAAAAAGGTTTAAGCCTGTCGCTGTTTTGCGACATATATTTCTATTTGAAAAATAACAGGTTGAATCTGCAGAGGTTAAAAGAAGCCTGCCGGCATTTACAGGCCGAAGACTTTGTTTATTACTGTGTTTATTACTGCAACGAAATTTTTAACGACGGTTTGCTTGCACCCTGTTTAGAGGCTTTAAAAACAGAAACCTCTGAACGAAATTTAAACGCGTTCGGACTGGATAAGGCAGAAAGAAAGCCATGGAACATCAGCTTTGCACAACGGCTGTTTTCAGGCTGTTTAAAACAATATTTTGAAAAGGTTTTAAGCCCGGAAGACCTGCAAAAAATTGAAATCAACAGTGAATTGATGTAAATGAAAACCCCCGAAATGATTTCATTTCGGGGGTTTTTGAAGCTGGTGACCCGTAGGGGACTCGAACCCCTGTTTTCGCCGTGAGAGGGCGACGTCTTAACCGCTTGACCAACAGGCCACACCAATAACAAATATATTATAGCACAGATTTTTTTTAAATGCAAGAAAAATTTTAAATTTTCTAACGGAAAAATGAAAATGTCCGATTGGGATAAAAAAATGTCTGCTTCGGATATTTCTCGCTGGTTTAAAAATTGATATAATAACGGTGAAAAGGAGTGAAATCATGAACAAAATAAAAAAAGGCGCATGGGTGACTATGATAACGCCCTACACGCCCGACGGAAAAATTGATTATGCGGCCTGCGGGCGGCTGGTGGAGTGGTATATAGAATCGGGCTTAGCGGGTATTTTTGCCGTTTGCCAGTCCAGCGAAATGTTTTTTTTAACCCGTGAGGAACGGCTCGCGCTGGCACGGTTTGTCATTCAAAAAGCGGCTGGGAGAATTTCTGTTGTGGTGTCTGGCCATGTGTCAGACACGGTGGAGGAACAAACAGAGGAACTTTGCCAAATGGCAGAGCTTGGCCCCGACGCGGTGGTGCTCATCAGCAACCGGTTAGTTGCCGGCGGCGAAAAGAATTTTATTTCAAACTGCGAAACCATTGTTCGGGCAATGCCAAAACACATGCCGCTGGGCATGTATGAGTGCCCGTTTCCGGAAAAACGGCTTTTAAAGCACGATGAAATTTCATATTTAAACAGCACAGGCCGCTTTCTTTTTGTAAAAGATACCTGCTGTGACATAGACGAAATGCGGGCGCGGGCAAAACTGATTTCGAACGACTTTATGTTTTTTAACGCCAACAGCGCCACGCTTTACGAGAGCCTAAAGGCCGGTTTTGCGGGTTACTGCGGCGTAATGGCAAACTTTCACCCGCGGCTCTATGCCTGGCTTTGCGGGCACATTCAGGAGGAAAAGGCACAGTTTATCAGCCGCGTTTTAGGCGTTATGTCGGTGATTGAAGCGCGGGATTATCCCGTCTGTGCAAAACGGTATTTAAAAAATCAGCTTGGCTTTCCTGTCACGGAATTGTCACGGTCGAAGCGGGCAAACTTTGTTCCGGCAATCGACCAGGAATTAGAGGGCATAAAGACGCTGACGGACTATGCTGAAAGCCTGATAAAATAAGGAGGAGCTTTCACTATGAAAGGTATTGCCAATTGGAACGAAACACCCTACATCCCGGCCAATGAGCGGGCAAAAAGTAAAAACAAACCCTATGTGTGCCGCCTGGCGCCGGAAAAAAACGGTGTAAGCGGAGAATGGATTTACCCGGAAAACAGCAAGATGGGCGGCAGGCACACCCTTTTTGTGCGCAAACGGGGGGAGAATCAATGGCAAACCGCCCCGGCGGAAAACGGGCAGTTTTCACTGGGCGGTCTGGCGGAAGGCTGCGAATATGAGCTGTATATCCAAGCCGAAAACGGCGGGAAAAGCCGCACGCGGCTGTTTGCCACCGGCGCCTATCCCGGAACCTGTGTAACCTATCATCACCCGGAAGACACACAGTATGATTTTTCGGGGCAATATACCTGCAGCCCGTCAATGGTGCGGGCGCCCAGCGGCGCGCTGGTTGCCTCCTGCGATTTGTTTCTTGCCGCCGGCCCGCAAAATCTGCAAATTTTGTTCCGTTCGGAGAACGACGGCAAAACCTGGCGCTATGTAACCGAGCTTATGCCCAGCTTTTGGGGCAGGCTGTTCGTTCACCGGGGCGAGCTTTATATGCTTTCCGTGTCGAAAGAATATGGCGATGTGCTCATAGGAAAGTCTGAAGACGAGGGTAAAACGTGGAAAACGCCCACCGTAATCGCCCGGGGGTCGTCGCTGTTTTCCTGCGACGGATGGCACCGCGCCCCCATGGCAATGGTGCCCTTTGGCGGGCGGCTGTGGAGCGGCATTGAGTTTGGCTCGTGGCACAATCTGCGGTTTGGAAATTCGCTGATTTCAGTAGACGAAACAGCCGATTTGCTAAACCCCGAAAGCTGGTGCATTACAGAGGTGCTCACCGACATTCCCGCTCAAAGTGACGGAACAACCGCTCCGGCCATTGAGGGCAACGCGGTTATCTCGCCGGACGGCAGACTTTACGATTTTCTGCGTGTGGGCAGCAGAGAGGGAGGCGGCACGGCCCTGATTTTGGAGGGCAACCCGCAAAAGCCGGAAAAAATGCTGGAGTTTGCCCGCTACGTGAAGTTCCCCATGGGACACACAAAATTTGAGCTTATGACCCATGCAGGAGCATATTATGCGGTTGGGAACGACAACGCGCCCCACAGAAATGTGCTTTCGCTCTACCGTTCGAAAAATTTGGACGATTGGGAGCTGGTGAAACACTTAATTGATTTTAAAGACTGCGACCCGGAATATACGGCGTTTCAATATCCCGCCGCGTTTATCGAGGAGAACACACTCTATGTGCTGTCACGAACGGCGCTGAACGGCGCCCACAATTTTCACGACGCAAACTACATTACGTTTCACAAGTTTCCGCTGAAATAAAGAGAAACCCGGCAGGCTTTGCGGCTTGCCGGATTTTTTAAAATACACTGCGTCACAATTGCGTCAATGTTATCATCTTCAAATTTTATTTGTTATAATACCAATTGGAGGTGAAAAAAAATGGAAACAATATTAAAAAAGCTCTATTCAGGAGAATTGGACCCAACAAAATTTTATGAACCGGAAAGCGCAGAATATTGGAAAGAGGACGCAAAAGTGAATGCCATTTTAACCAAATGGGCCAACAAACTGGGAAGTGACGACAACCTCGAGTTTTTTGACGAAATGTTTTCCATCTATGTTGAAATGGTGGGATTGGAACGGGAAGAAATTTTTCAGTATGGCTTTAACCTGGCAGTGAAGCTCATGAGCGAAGCTTATTCCGCCAAATTGTCCGGAGAGATGTATCCTCACCAGCGCAATTAAAAACGCCCCGTTACGAGCTCGTAACGGGGCGTTTTTCTTTTCCGTTTAAAAGTTTTTCAGCAAAATCACCTGATTTTGTTTTAACACAAAGCTTGCCGGGTTTTGGTCTGTTTCGGTTAAAAAATGTTCCTGGTCGAGCAAAAATCCTTTCATAGCGGGGGAGAGGTTGGTGGAAAGCACCGCGTCTTTTTCCGAAATGTTCGCAATCAGCGCGGCATGTTTGCCGCCGTCCGCCGCGGCCAAAGCATAAACCCCCTGCTGCGCGCCGCTTACCCCTGCCTGGCTTCCCAAACGGTAAAGCTCGCCAAAGGCGGCAAATGCATAGTAGGTGCAAAAGGGCTCATAGGTAATGGGGTTAAACAGCCCGCCGTAAACCGACTGGCCAATCCGCGCGTCGTAATAGCACAAAATGTCTGTCTTTTTGTTCTGCATGGCGCACATCATGGCCGCCGCGTTGGCCGAAGCGAAAGATGTGCCGCGCAGCTCTTTTTTCGGCGCGTTGTTCCACTCGTTCAGCTGCGTTTCCACATGGCCGAAGCCAAAATCACACAGGCAGCGGTCAACAAAATCTGCAATCTGTTCGACCTCAGCCACCGAGTCGTAGCTGTGCCAGGAGAAAAAGTCTATGGGTGAGCCGTGCTGTTTCATGTAATCGAAAAATGCAAAGAAAAAGGTGAGCATGTGCTTCGCCCGGGGAGATTTTGCATATTCGCGCATTTCTTCACTTAATTCATTGGAACTGGCCTTTTCCGGAACGCCAAATTTTAGCGGCTCATTAAAAATGCTGTAAAATCCGGAGGAAGCAAATCCCCCTACCTTAATGCTGCTGCCAAAGCACTTCTTTAAGTGTTTTGCCGTTACGTCGTAAAGCGCAAAATATTCTTCGTCCGTGCCGGTCCACATCTGATTTTCCCCGGGAAGGCCGTTGTCCGGCTCATTCCAAATCTCCCAGTAAACAATGCCAAAATGAAAACCGTTTGCCCAGCCCTCGTTATAGTGGCGAATAATGTGTTCACAAATCCGTGCCCATTTGCCAAAATCTTTTGGCGGATGAATGTGGTAAGCGCGGATGTAACACTGGTTTTCAATGGTAACGCCCAAACGGAAAATGGGCGGGCAGCCGTATTCCATTAAAGCGGAAACCAGCGTGTCGGTAAATGCAAAATCATATGAGGCGGGGTCGGTTTCATCTGCGTTAAAATCCCGAAAAATATTTGGTATGTCCACAAACCGTCCGCCGCCATAGGCTCCGCCCACGTCGTGCAGCCGGGCGAACGGAACCGCCGCCTCTTTCAAATAGGAAAAATAAGAATAGTCACCATCCAGGTAGCACCGGCAGTTGAGTCAATGGCGAAAACACATTGCCCTGCATTCAGGAAGTTCGCCGGATAACTGGAAATTTTGAAGGTGGAAAAGGCTCCTGTTTTCGCATGGGAAGCAATGGTATAAAGCAGCTCTGTGGTAGTATCGTTAAAAATTTCAATATCGCCGTCAGCGGTCGAATAACCGGCGCCCTTTTGCTTCAGCATCTGGATCATCATGTTGTCGGTGGACTTGTCAATAAAGGGAATCATGACCTTCTGACTGTTAAGGGCAAAGGTTCCATCCGCATTCTGCTTCGTCGCAGCCTCAGAAACCTCCCAGATGAAATCCCAGGTCAGGGTTTCCGGCAGGGTATAACCAAGCTTTTCCACATAGGTCTTATTGATATAGCAGGCTTCCGTGGAGCGCATATAAGGCAGGGCATAATAATGACCGTTAAACTCACATTCCTTCAGGAACTTCGGAATGATCTCATCCTGTGTCGGACCGTCGAAGAGAAGCTCCGAACCGTCCAGCCCGTATTTTTCATTGGTAAAAAGAGTATCTAACGGAACCACGACGTTGCTTCCGGTGAGGTAAGTGGCAATGTGATCCGGATAGGTAATACAGACATTGGGTGTGGTATCCGTTGCAATGTTCGTGATGACATCGTTATAAATCTTGCCATAATCCGTATAGAGACGTAAGTTTACGGTAATATTGGGTACCGCCAGACGGTTCTTTCTTTTCCTACTTTCCCTGACAGTTTCCTTAA
>OGYL01002507.1_pt1 | contig 12885 bp, 10 predicted proteins | sample 1576541 | NCBI WGS metagenome assembly OGYL01 (sample SAMEA3541551, study PRJEB24748) | human gut metagenome | biome: human gut; feature: human-associated habitat; material: faeces | place: China | collected 2012 | reverse complement strand
TTATCAAATCCTGTTGCGTTAATCTGCTGCAATTCGGCGGATATTCCAGAGATTTATTGTAATTTTGGATGAAGCAAAAAATAAATATATGAAAATACACATTTCAACCTTTTACAAGACAAATTGGGGACAAAATGTTTGTATAAAAACATCCTTTTGCCAGAAAATATGCCTAAAAACCAAAGATGGACTTACATGGTTTGCCGACCTTGATATTATAGAAAAGGAATTCAATTATCACTATTTTGTTGAAGAAAATAATGCAACAATTCATAGTGAACCATCTTTTTGTCATTCTATTGAATTATCGTCATCTAATTCACACACAACAATCCAGGACGAATGGTTTGATGCAACATATTCAAAAGTATTTTCATCATCAGCATTTACAAAATGTTTCCTCCCTATTGTTGATGAAAAAAAAAGTAGTCAACACAAAATATATGTATCTGCACTTCCACCTCAAGCTGGAAAATGGGCCTTATGCTCCAACATCATTGATAATTGGCAAAAACCAATATTATTAAAACATATTCGCGCCTGCGAATGGGTATTCGACGTTCCATCTTTTGTTGAACAATTCGAATACAAAATTGTATTAGTAAAAAAGCGCCATATCATATGGGAAGAAGGAGAAAATCGAAGCTTCCATATCAACCATAATTTAAGCACAATCCAACATATATGCCCAAGACTAAACTATGCTTTATGGAAAGGTGCTGGAATTGTTATCCCTGTTTTTTCCTTACGAAGCGAGCAAAGTTGGGGAGTTGGAGATTTCGGAGATTTGGAAAAACTTGTAAAGTGGTCTGCAAAATGTGCGATTAAACTTATTCAGATTTTACCTATAAACGATACGGACTCAACCCATACTTGGAGAGATTCATATCCGTATAGTGGAATCTCCGTCTTTGCTCTACATCCTTTATATACGAACTGTAATGCGCTTGGAAGCCCTCAACTACGACATAAATTTGAACATGAGCGAAAATTGCTGAACAAAAAAAAATTCATGGACTATGAAGCTTCCTATAATTGCAAGATTCGTTTTCTAAAAGAATTATATAAAGAAGAACGACTCAATATAATAAAATCTGACTCCTATCAGGATTTCATTACTCGAAATGCTTATTGGCTGCATCCATATGCAGCATTCAAATACCTTTGCAACAAATATCAGTCCCCCCACTATGATACTTGGGAAAAGATATGGCAAAATTACGACAAAGAAAAATTTGATGAATATACCAAAGATTCACCTGCGGTACAAGATGAAATTACTTTTTACTACTTCATCCAATACATACTACACCAACAACTGTTACAAGTAAAAGAACGGGCACAACAACTCCACATGGTACTAAAAGGAGATTTACCTATTGGAGTCAGCAAATATAGCGTAGAAACATGGACAAATCCAACCCTCTTTTACACTTACAGTCAAGCTGGAGCTCCACCTGATGCCTTTGCTATAAAAGGTCAAAACTGGGGATTCCCCACTTACAATTGGCCAGAAATGGAAAAAGATCAATATGAATGGTGGAAAAAAAGACTTCAACACATGAATCAATATTTTGACGCATTTAGAATTGATCATGTACTGGGTTTTTTCAGAATATGGGAAATACCATACCAGCAAATAGAAGGTATATTAGGGTCTTTTCGCCCTGCATGTCCTTACACTGTATCCGAGATAAAAAATTTTGGATTTCATTTTGATCCCACATGCCATACCAATGCGACACTCTATCCCACATACGTCAAACAACATCCGGAATTGATTCCCTATCTCACACAAATCGGTCAATACTACCAACTTAAGGAAGACGTGTCCACACAAAGAAAAGTATATGAAAATATTAAGTCAGAAACGCTAAGAAATGAGCTTCTAAACTGTGTCACTGAAGTATTGTTTATCAGAGATTCACAAAATGCTAACTTATACCATCCTCGCATTGATGGACAAAGAACCATGCAATTCGCGAATCTTACGCAGTCACAGCAAGAGGCTTATAATCAGTTGTATAATAATTTTTTCTACTATCGTCACAATGATTTTTGGGGAAAAGAAGCAATGAAGAAACTCCCGGCTATAACACAAGCAAGTCGCATGTTGGCATGTGCTGAAGATCTCGGTATGATTCCTGATTGTGTACAGCCTACCCTTAATGAATTAGAAATTCTCACACTTGAAATCCAACGCATGCCCAAGCAATATGGAATCCCTATTGCGAACACTCAACAATACCCGTATTTATCGGTATGCTCAATTGACACACACGACATGGCACCACTTAGACTTTGGTGGAAAGAAAATCAAACGGCAGCGCAATATATTTGGAAATCAATACTGAAACAAGATACACAAGCTCCCCCCCAAATCAATCCACAAATTGCAAAGGCAATTATTTGCGACCACTTAAATTCCCCGTCCATGCTTTGCATAATTTCAATGCAAGATTATTTAGCCCTATTCTCAAAATTAAAAACCATTTCGCCAGAAGAAGAGCAAATTAATATTCCTGCAAATCCACACCATTATTGGAAATACAGAATGCCCATAAATATTGAAGAACTTGAAAACACCCCCTATTACGCAAGCATCATTGCTAGTCTTATTCTTCAAAGTAATAGATGAAAACCTGACAAAATAACAATATACAAATAGAGCGGTATCTCGTTGCGATACCGCTCTATTTGTATATTGATTTTTATAAAATTACTTGATTACCAAAGCTCGATCAATAACATCAATCAATGATGCAATATGCGCTTTTTTGCTTTCGTTACCTGCAGTAACTTTAGACAATTTTGCCCGGAGTTCACGCAAGGCAGACATAGTATATTTACGATTGCTTCCTTCTGGACTTGAGGACGAAAAATAACGACATAAAGTCGTAACGTAAGTTGACTCCAACAACTGATCATATTCTGACAATTGGCCTCCTGCAAAGACCTTTTTAAATAAGCGATCCGTCATATCCTGTAAAAATTCACTGTACGGATATGAATCATTCATATCATTATATCCTCTAGAAAGCAAATTTCTCACTGTATATACCCCAATAAGCTGAGTAACATCCTTTTTATTGGGATATATCCGATTAATATACGGCACATCAATAAGCCACACAGGCTCATTGAAAACATTTTTGTCAATGAAATCCAAAGCCCTCACCTGTCTGGACTTAGGAACATCCGTATAAACATCGCCACTTTCATCTATAGTCTTATAGTTTTTGAACTTCCCTCCGATATTACGAATTACATGTCCCAGATATCGCAAGTATTGGTTCCTGATCTCAGAATACATAGAAGAAATATTTGAAGAATAAATATCATTTGACTCGTAAGTCCAATCTTCCAAATTCTTAACTAAGCGCTTTAAGTTCAAAATTCCGTAATAGCTGGCTTTAACCGCATCATCTCCCAAGTCTTCCGTTTGGCAACGCGGGTCTGAAACATTACTTGTTTCTCCATCACCAAACCATAAACGTGGATTCTCAGCAACCCGCTCTTTTGTAATCAATTTTTCCAATTCGTAATGATCGCTTTCCTCATCATAAGCATTCCACATTGGCGAATACCCCCACTGAATGGCCCACATATCATAATCACCAATACGCGGAAATATACCGACACGGGAAATACTATCCTCGGGCTGTGCCACGTAATTAAAACGAGCATAATCCATTATACTTGGTGTATGTCCGAACGCCTCCACCCATTTTTTTGAACGTAAGCTATCCACAGGTACAGTACTTGATGATCCAAAATTATGCCTCAATCCTAAAGTGTGCCCGACTTCATGAGACGAGACAAAACGAATTAATTCTCCCATCAACTCATCATTAAATTTCATACATCTAGCCTCCGGGTCCACACTAGAAGCTTGTATCATATACCAATCATGCACCAAACGCATTACATTATGATACCAACAAATATGGCTCTCCAAAATTTCCCCAGAACGTGGATCATGCACCTGAGGTCCATATGCATTTTCGATTGGTGATGCCAAATAGCGGATTACGGAATAACGCGCATCCTCCATACTCATTGTAGAATCATTTTCAGGCCACTCCTTTGCCATAATTGCATTTTTAAATCCGGCTTTCTCAAAAGCTTTTTGCCAATCATTTACGCCGGCAATCAAATACTTGCGCCATTTTTTAGGAGTAGCTGGATCGATGTAGTATATAATCGGTTTCTTAGGTTCTACCAATTCCCCAGCCTTCATCTTTTCTATATCCTCAGGTTTCGGTTCCAACCGCCAACGAACAATAAAATTCTTATCCTTTACACGTTGCTGATCATCTGTAAACGAAGTATAAGAATCTGCAAAATATCCCACTCGTGGATCAAAATAACGTTTCATCATGGGAACCTTCGGCAACAGGACAAAAGACACATTGAAGCCAAAAGTCACTGAACCTGTAACTGCTCCCGCTGGAATTCTAGAGCGTGAACTTGACCAGGTTTTAGTCACCTTCACTTCCGTATTCATAGGAAATGTTTTTATCTCATTAATATAACACTTATCAGAAATCAATGATGTAAGCCCGAAATTTTGCTTATCATATTGAGAAAAAGAAATTGCAGGATTATCGTCATTAAAAAAACGAGTTACATTGATTTTTGAAAATCCTTTTTTATATTTCTCTAATTTAAAAGATCCAATTATCGGGTTTTCATTACTTATGATAATTGCCCTATTAATATCATCAAGCGAATCCGATACATTTATCAGCAACTCTGCTCTCATTAAAAGCCGCTCATCTGGTGCCTTTTCAAAATAAATTGTCTGCCCATTAATTTGCTCTCCCGCAAATTTTCCGCAATTTGCAGGAGTTGCCGTGTACCGTGTTGTTGTCAGGAAGCGACGTTCCAAAAGTGAATCCGGAATAATAAAAAACCAATCATTACCATTCTTCTCTACCGTAAACAACCCATCCTTTACATTTGATGTCACAGCTGTTACTGTACTTTTCTTTGCCTTTTTCCGAGCTTGCGCTGGAATAAAAAAAGAAGGCATTATAAGGCCGCACAAAGCCACAAAAAAAACTCGTTTCATTTTATATCTGATCTATTATATATTTAAAAGAATTATAGCTCCCATCCAATCGACCCAGTTTATAAGGTTCCAATCTTTTTAATCCTACTGGCAAATCCTTATTTAAGCCAAAATAGTCATTTACTAAACTTGCGACTCTTTTAGACAAACGATCCTCTTTCTTTAACAACAGAGAACAGTATTTACCCAACAAAGACAAATCTCCGTCATGAATCTTTAGTAGATTAAACAAACAATAATAACATACACTTGTTCCTGCCCTATACAAATATACCAATCTGGTGTCGACAGAACACACCCCAAAGATATCTAGAAGCGATTTTACTTCTGAAGGGTCCCGCAAAAGTACTAAGACTTCTGTCAAAAATTTCTGCCTATCGATAACCGTTGCTTTATCTGTTGCAAACGATTTCAATTCCCAACAATCAAAAGACAAAGACTTGCTATGATACAAGGTTTTAATCGCTTTAATAAATGTCCCCAAATAAGCCTTTGAATCATAAGAAACAAATATCAAAAACACTTTCCAAAACTGAGCTTCCGCCAAAGACGGTAAGAACACTTCCGCCAATAAATAACCAACAGTACGACGATCCTTGTTGCTCAAACCAGAAACATATTGTAACAACATTTCTGGTTCATTTTGCAAAGCAAACATTTTATTCTGTATAACCGGATTATGTCGAACTACCAAGCTCATAAACGCCTTTCTAATTTTACGACATTTTCAACATGGTGTGTTTGGGGGAACATGTCAACCGGCTGTACAGCCGTAATACAATATTCTCGGTCGAGCAATTGTAAATCACGTGCTTGAGTAGCTGGATTACAACTTACATACACAATGCGTTTAGGAGCTGCAAATAAAATAGCATCAATCACATCCTTATGCATTCCTGCACGCGGAGGATCCGTAATAATTACGTCTGGATGCCCATGCGCGTCAATGAAATCACTATTTAAAAGATCTTTCATGTCACCTGCATAAAAAATTGTATTATCAATATGATTTATCTTGGAATTTTCCACAGCATCCTCAATCGCCTCTGGTACATACTCTATACCTATAACCTGGCGTGCCATATGCGCAACAAAGTTAGCTATTGTTCCAGTACCTGTATATAAATCATAAACTAATTCTTTACCTGTTAATGCTGCAAAGTTACGTGCTACCTTATACAACTCATACGCCTGATGCGTGTTGGTCTGATAAAAACTTTTTGGACCGACCTTAAATTTAAGATTTTCCATAATCTCATAAATAAAATCCGTCCCACTATAAGTCAAGACCTCTAAATCTCCAATTGTATCATTACATTTTGTATTATTCACATACAGCAAAGATGTAATCTCAGGAAATGTATGTTGCAAATGTGCCAATAAACCCAAAGCCTGTTTACGCTCATCATCAGTAAGCCAGCAAAACTGCATTACCAACATCAACTCTTTTGTATCAGAAGTGCGCAACATCATATTACGTAACAAGCCTCTACGATTTCGTATGTCATGAAAAGAAAGCCCATGAACAAACGCGTATTGACGTATGTCGTTACGCAACCTATTACAAATGTCATCCATTAAAAAACATTTGTCTATATCCAATATCTTATCAAATGCTCCTGCAATATGAAAGCCGACGGCATTCATATTTTCAATTTCTACCTCTGAAGCAATTTGTTCCTTTGTCAACCATTTTTTATTTGAAAAACCAAATTCCAATTTATTCCGATAGCACTGCGTTAATTTGCTGCCTAAAATTGGATTGATTGCCGGAAACTCCAATTTTCCTATTCTTACCAAAGCATCTTCAACCTGCTTTTGCTTATATCTTAATTGCTCACTATACGGCAAACACTGCCATTTACATCCCCCACATACACCAAAGTGACTGCAAAAAGGAACAGAACGTACGGCTGAATAAGAATGAAACTTTATTACGGTAGCCTCGGCATAACTATGTTTTTTGCGCACTATTTGCAAATCTACTACATCGCCGGGAACCACAAAAGGTACAAAGACGACCATCTCATTCACACGCGCAAAAGCTTTTCCTTCTGCTGCAACACCTGTTATCTCGACATTTTCCAAAACAGGTAAAGCCTTTTTCTTTCTTGCCATTATAATATCAAACTTCTCTATTATGCAAATAAATAATTCATCCAAGCTATTTCAAAAAAGCACGTAACTGTTTTAGTAATACCGGAACGGCATACGAATCTATGCTTTTTGTATAAAAAAAATCTTCCGGACAATAATCCGAATCCGATTCCAATATATAATAATCTGCCCAAATAATTCTGTGCGTCAACACGTGCTTTACACGTTTTGCCACACATCGCAAGCTTGACAAACTACCGACTTGAAATAAACTTAAACTTTCAGAATTCGCTACCTCATCAAAAGTCAAACGTTCATTCGACTCCATCAGAATTGGCTCGTATAATCCGCGCCAAATATCTTTTGCTGCTCGTTTATGAAGCAACCATCCTTTATTCCTGCTATATACTTCAACAAATGTCATATAACGTGAAGTTTGCCGCTGTTTTCGTGACTTAAGAGGAAGTTCAGCCACCATACCGTCCTTCAAAGCCAAACAATTTAAAGCTACAGGACAATTGTTACACAACGGTGCACGCGGAGTACATATCAACGCCCCAAAATCCATAATGGCCTGATTGTAAACCGAAGCCTGCCCCTCGAGCAGAAAATGATTAGCTAATTTGCGAAAACGTTTTTTTCCTTCTGTTGTATCAATTGGAGTCCTGTCGCAACAAAACCTCGACAAAACCCTATAAACGTTGCCATCTAACACAGCTACAGACTGGTTGGAAGAAATGGAAGCTACTGCCGACGCTGTATATTCACCAATCCCATCCAAAGTCAACAATGTCTCATAATCACGTGGAAATTCTGACATTTCCACTATTTTTCGCGCCGCTTTCAACATATTACGAGCACGGCTATAATAACCCAATCCTTCCCAATAACGAAGGACTTCGTCCTCTGAAGCTTTTGCAAGAGTTTCAACATCAGGAAACCGCTCAACAAACCGATTATAAAACCCAAGTCCCTGCGACACGCGCGTCTGTTGGAGAATTACTTCTGAAATCCATATTTTATAAGGATCTGATGTTTCCCTCCACGGCAACCGCCTTCCGTTTTCATAATACCAGGCAACCAGCGACTCTCCGAATAACGAATCTTTCACTACACGCTTCTACTTCTCTGATTCATCCATCGTTGCCAAGAAAGTCTTGATTCTCTGCTCTTCCGATAATTTACAAATCAAAAGTTCTCCATTATTCTCTGCAACTACATATCCGTCCAATCCCAGAATCAAGACCTTCTTCATATTCGGAGTATGAACCATACAATTATGTGACTCAAACAAGCCTATCTGTTGACCGACACAAGCATTTCCATACTGATCAGGTTTCATTTGCAACGCCAACGAACTCCATGTACCTAAATCGCTCCAGCCAAAATCTGACGGACAAACAAAAATCTCTTCAGCCTTTTCCATAATTTCCGTATCCACTGACACATTAGGACATTTTGGAAAATATTCTTCTATATACTGTTTCTCTTCAGGAGTATTATAAAAAGGTAATAAGCCCTCAAAAATCTCCGAAATTCTAGGACTATACACCCTGAATGCATTGACAATTGTACTTACACTCCATATGAAAATACCTGAATTCCAAAAATAATTTTTCTGAGAGATATATTTTTCAGCCAAAACCTTATTCGGCTTTTCCTTAAAAGAATCTACTCTAAAAATATTTTTCAAGCGTGAAGAAGACGAACTTAAATCTGCCTCGATATAACCATAGCCCGTTTCGGGACGAATTGGTTTTATACCCAACGTAACCACGGAATCCGTCTCTGCTGAAAATTCCATTGCATTATTTACAACTCCCTCAAAAGCCAGGACATCGGTAACAATGTGGTCACTAGGCGTAATTACCAGATTTGCCTTCGGATTTATTTTCTTAATTTTCCAACTTATATAAGCTATACATGGCGCAGTACCTCTTGCACAAGGCTCGGCTACAACATGATCCGGCTGCATCTCCGGAAGCTGTTCTATAACAATATTCTTATACCGTTCAGATGTAACAACCCATATATTTTCAAGAGGAACAACATTAACAAATCGCTGATATGTAAGCTGCAATAATGTTTTTCCACATCCTAACACATCAAGAAACTGTTTAGGGTATTCCGGACTGCTTGCGGGCCAAAATCTACTACCAACGCCACCAGCCATTATTACCAAATGGCGATTTCTATCTTTCTTCATGGTTTCCATGCTCTACTTTTGTTTGTTGTTCACATTTGTACCTTCAATATACAGTCTGATTAATTTATTTTTTGCATCAGAACGTACCGTTATCATTTTCCTGAACTTACCTAAACGCTGCCCTTTAGGATTATACGACACCTTAATGACTCCGCTTTTACCAGGTAAAATAGGATTTTTAGGGAAAATCGGGTTGGTACAACCACACGATCCAAAAGCCTCATTTATAGAAAAAGGCGTATCTCCTGTATTTGTAAAAACAAATTCACAGGATACTATTTTTGATCCATCTACCACCCCAAAATCAAAAGAAGGTTTTTTAAAAGATATAAAACCTTCTGCCTTAGAAAAGTTGCTACAAAAGAACAATGCACTAAGCAAAAGTAAAAGTCTGTATCTCATCGTTATATGGTTTTTTACAAATTGTAAATATATAAATTCCATTTTAAATATAGAAAAATTTGACAACCTTTAACAAGGAGGCTGTTAAAAAAGTACGGACATATTTCTAACAACTTGCCTGTTTATTTTTTCTAAGTCGGGTTTAGTTAGACGAACTCCTAATTCTTATCAAAAAACGCTCTACCTAACGTCTAAATTATGAAATTTGGACACATAATCAAATACGCCCCTATAATATTGGGCTTTCTTTTCTAAAGATAGGGGGTATGCCCTACTACTGCTCGGCATGCGAAAAAAACGCATTTCTCTATTTTCAAATTCAAAAGGAATCCATTGTCCGACCTTCGGAACATTAATTTTAAATTGCCCCGACACAATTTCTGCTGATTTCTGTCCAGTAGAGACAAGAGCTCTACAAGCAGGAATCTTCCGAAGTAACTCCGTAAGATTAGTTTCACGCTCTACTTGCAAAAATTTGTCAGATGCATTATTCTGCAATCTTACGACTTCCGTTGCCGAATCGAAAATGGCTATGCCCTTTTCATTTAAAAAATCTAGGATAAGAGGTAAATTAAACGACTTCTCCCCATCTAATACAAAATGATCTTTTACTCCATAAAAAACAAGTGACAGGATTCGCCACATATCATTTGTAAAATTCGGGTAATAAAAATCCATACACCAACGTTTGCGTGGCGGTGGAAAACTCCCCAACATCAACACCGTTGCATTTATGGGAAGAAATGGCTCAAGAGGATGTGCTTCTACATTCATATTTTACTTGAACTTTTTCTTTTTCAGGAAATTAAATCCAAAATACACATAAAAATAATAGTACGAATTCGTAAGATTCAATTTATTTTTTCTGAAGCCATACATATGGGAAACTGAAGATAGTCCGGCAAAAAAACGAGAATTATTCCACACCAAAGCAGAACGCGTGCCCACATCTATGCTAAAATTACGCACATAATTCTTAATGGGTTCCTTATCCGACCAAAATTTCTCACCTTTTGCCTTTTTCAATCCTATTGCAGGTGACACCGACAACGATAACAGCCAATTACGAGCAAAGACCCAATTATATGCATATCCAAAATTTATACTATAATCAATATAGTTCAACTCACGGAATTTCAAATTTTCAACCAGATCATTCTTTATTTCATCGGGCAATATTTGATCATCAAAAGCTATATTCTGCTGAGAATACTGAAAGCCTAATTTCCAGGATCCACAACTTCGCAACTGAACCGTACTCTGGCTGAAAGCTGCAGGATACGAAAACTTTTTATAATTAAAAATATAATACACATTCACAGCCTTAGTGGTAGCTTTCATTCCTGAAAACTTGTAATTTTTAAACTTTGAGGAAACCGCTTGGGAGAAACCTGAAAGTTTGGTAATTTTAAAGTCCCCTAAATTTTTAACATATAAAAAGTCAACACCCGCAATCGGAGTGTAAAAACTAAAATTTAATTCCGTTTTCTTCTCATCTGTCCCCACTTTTGCTATATCAAAAGTATAGCCTAAAAAGATAGGTCCCCAACCAAAATAAGGTCCTGCCCTAAATGATGCTGGTGATTTTAATCTGATGGACTGCTTTTTTCCACCCGCATCCTCGGCAGTTATCCTATAACTCTGTAACGTTGATGTGCCCTGAATCATTGTTGCCAACGAGTAATAATTTGGCGCAACGTATGTGCTATCAAAATCACTTAAAAAGTCTATGACCTTCCCCACGAAATGTATCAGTCCACCTTTTTTCTTTGTTTCTGTAATGCTATCAGACAGACACACGAACTGAGGTATGCTGTCATAACATGCCATACCTTTTAATGAATATCTTTGCTCTGTCAACGCCAGAGAATTCAGTTTAAAAAAAATGAAAAACAATATACTACATACTATTATTTTCATTTGTGTTTTTCATAATCATTTTCTACACTACATTTTTCCGAGTATTCTATCCATTACCCAATTTACAGACGTTGCACTAACACCATCACACTCACAAATGGCTTTGCCTTGTAAATGTCTCACGACCAATTCAATTAAAGGCATTTGCACATGTTCCGGATTCTGTACAACAATCTCTTTACGCCCACTTTCTGTATGCAAGGCTATCGGTTCATATGTAAAAACAGAAAAACAGATCTGACCTTTTTCTCCAATTATTTCTATTCTATCTTCTTTGGCAGATTCATGCGCAACAAAGCACCATGAGCCAGATCCGGGTAAACCCATATCAAATTTAAAACATGCACTCACGGAATCTTCGGTTTCGTATAATCCTCCCATATTACTCTTAAAACCTTTGGCTTCTATAATTGGTCCAAAAAACATCTGCAACAAATCAATCTGATGAGGAGCCAAATCATAAAAATATCCTCCGCCAGCAATATCAGGCTGAACGCGCCAGGGTAAATTAACTCGATTATAATCTAAATCTCGAGGAGGCACTGCAAAACGAATCTGCACATTAATTACTTTACCTATTCGTCCGGAAGCTATTAACTCTCCAACTTTCAAGAAATAAGGTAAATACCGTCTATAATAGGCCACAAAACAAGGAATACCCGTTTTCTCAGCTATTCGGTTGATCCTACAACAATCTTCATAATTGGCCGCCATAGGCTTTTCTATATAAACCGGCTTTCCGGCCTTCATGGCCATTATAGAAAATGTTGCATGAGTAGAAGGAGGTGTAGCTATATACACGGCATTTACGTCTGGATCATCTACCAGACTTTGTGCATCGCTATACCAACACTTTATATTATGGCGCAATGCATAGTCCTTCGCCTTTTCATTATTCCTACTCATAACGGCTACGACTTTTGACCCTTCAATTTTATTAAAAGCCGGCCCGCTTTTCTTCTCGGTAACTTCACCGCAACCTATAAACCCCCATTTAACCTCATCTATTGGTATCATACTATACGATTTAAAATCAGAACGTTGCCCTAAACATAAAACGAATACCCCATTTTGACGTTCCCGGACGATCTATATACGTCAGCCTCCTTACATACTCAATATGCAACAGCTTAAAAATATTATGGATACCTACAATCGCCTCCACATACGGTACTTTTTTGTCCAT
>OGYL01002506.1_pt1 | contig 12895 bp, 10 predicted proteins | sample 1576541 | NCBI WGS metagenome assembly OGYL01 (sample SAMEA3541551, study PRJEB24748) | human gut metagenome | biome: human gut; feature: human-associated habitat; material: faeces | place: China | collected 2012 | reverse complement strand
GGCTTCTACTGTGGTATTTAATAGTTGTACCTGTTTAGTCACCAGATTATAGAACGGATGGAGCGGTTCGCATCCTTTCTTTGTCCCGTATAGCGAAGCATTTACATCCAGATACCAGTCGTACATTTGTCCGCGTAAGGCAGTCCACGGGTTTTGTGTCTTCCAGATCAGGATTCCTGTGTACCAATCCCACATATGCGAAGCCCAACCTTCCATGAAACTGCGGTACTGGTCGTAGTTGACCAACTGAGCATACCGGCAATAATCTTCAATTGTCTGTAATTCTCCGTATCGTTCGAGATGATCTCCATACCCTAAGTCTTTATGATAAATCCAGTTAGGATTACGAGTCCGGCTCTTTCTGGGAAAGGCTTTCAAGTCTTCTTCCGGCATGAAAGCCCGGAAACTTTCCACTTCCGGCGAACCGACAGAACCGGCTTCGGGATTAAACGGATGCGAACGGAAGGTAAAGAACCACTCCGGCTCCTGAATACCGTAAGGACCGTCGCCATTATCTCCTAAATAATTACGGGTAAATACCGAATCGGTAGAATAACTGGCAAAAAGACGGTTGGGATCAAGTCGGGGAAGAATATCGTTCTTCAAGGCTTCATCGATATCTTTGGCTAAAGGCCATTCGTTGGCACCGCACCAAAAGCAAAGGCTCGGGTGATTGCGGATCATCTTGATCTGGTCTTCCGCCATTTGCAGGAACAAAGCATGATTATCCGGATATTCCCAGCGGCGTTCGCGGGAATCGAGCTTTGTCAGGTCTTCCCAGGCGCCGTTACAGTCGCCGCTTCCCCATAAATCCTGGAAGACTAAGATACCATATTTATCACATGCCTGGTAAAACTCCGGACGTTCGAGTAAGGCTCCGCCCCAGACACGGATCATCCGTAAGTTCATTTCTGCATGGAAGCGGACTTCATGGTCATATCGCTCGGGAGAAAGCCGGAGTAACCAGTCAGAGTCAATATAATTTCCGCCCGTGATATAAATCCGTTGTCCGTTGACGTAAAATTCCCGTCCGCCATTCTGTTCGTTCTTTCGGGTCTGGATTTCCCGGATACCGAAACGAACCGACTGTTGATCGCTTACTTGTTGCGTAGTCTGTTCGATAAAGGAGAAATGGATTTCTTCCAAAGGTTGCTGCCCGATACCATTCGGCCACCACAACTTAGGATTACGAATTGTTTCTTTAGGGAAAGAGACAAGCTTCTTTTCACCCGGTTCCAAAGAAACCTGAACCCGAAGATCTTTTCCTTTATAAGTAGCAACCGCTGTTCCTTTTTGGATTTGGTCAGACACATTTTCCAATTCGACAGAAGTTTCCAGGTAAGCGGGTTCCTGTTTGCTTGCACTTGGTATCCGGACTCCGGGAACTTTCGTTACCACATACGGATGCTGTACCCGGACATCTTTAGTAACAGCAATGGAAACTTCATCCCAAATACCTGTATTGCGGTCTCGTACCGGCTGAATCCAATCCCAGCCCGGCGTATATTGCATGGTACAATTCCGGGCAATCTGTCCGTCGCCACCTTGTCCGCCATTCGGATTGCCTACATGATCGGGAGGAAAAACCAAAACAGCCAGCACATTCGTGCCGTTTTCTTTCAGATAAGAAGTGATGTCGTACGACTGACGCAGGAACATGCCTTCGTGTGTTACTGTATTGACACGTTTCCCGTTGAGATAAATCTCAGCTTTATAATTGATACCCCGGAAATTCAACCACGCATATTGTCCCGGAAGTAGCGCTTCCATGGTAAAGGGACAGGCAAACCAATAAGTATAAAATGCGCGTCCGACGTGAAATATATCCGGAATCAGTTGATTGTTCAGTCCGAATTCAGGAGCCGGATATAGCTTGTTCTCGAGTAAAGTAGTTAATACCGTTCCGGGAACTTTAGCTTTCATCCATCCGGTTGCTTCAAAAGGTTGTCCGGTAAGGCGATTCCCGTCTTCTCCGATTTCACTGGCCTTGCGGGCAAACCAGCCTTCGTGCAGACATGTTTTCTCTCCAGCTTCGAGCCGTTGAATCTTGACAGGCGATTGGGTGAATGCTGGCAGATAACATAATAAAGCCAGTAACCAATAAATGTACTTCCGTGTTTTCATTTGGATATTCAATTAATAATATGGAGTAAAGATAAACATTCTCACTTAAAATCCGTATATTTGAAGTCAATTATAACCATGGATGATATGAATTGGACACAACTACTTTCCGGAAAACGCTTTGGTTTGGAAGAATATCATGAGCGGAAACATGAACGAACCGATTTCCAACGAGACTATGACCGGCTGATATTCTCTTCACCTTTCCGGCGCTTACAAAACAAGACGCAGGTGTTTCCTTTGCCGGGTAGTATATTTGTCCATAACCGATTGACGCATAGCTTGGAGGTCTCTTGCGTAGGTCGTTCGCTGGGAAATAATATCGCGAAAGCCTTGATGCAAAAATATCCGGGTGGAAGTGTGAACTTTCCGGAGATAGGTTCTATTGTCTCTGCTGCTTGTCTGGCTCATGATATGGGAAATCCGCCTTTCGGCCATTCCGGAGAGCGAGCCATTACGGCTTATTTCCTCGAAGGTAATGGCATGAAATGGGAGGAAAAAGTACGGGAAGAAGGAGGACGTTGGGAAGATTTCCTGCATTTTGAGGGAAACGCTAACGCCATTCGTTTGTTGACACATCAGTTTATCGGACGACGTAAAGGTGGTTTTGCCATGACATATAGTACGCTGGCCTCCATTGTCAAATATCCATACGCTTCAACAGAGGCCGGAAAGAAAGGAAAATTCGGCTTCTTCCAGTCGGAAGAAGAATCTTATCTGCGTATTGCCACAGAATTGGGTATTGAACGTAATCCGAAGGATCCGAACAAGTTTGCTCGTTATCCGTTGGTTTATCTTGTTGAAGCGGCCGATGACATCTGCTATCAGATTATGGATATAGAAGATGCCTGCAAATTGCATATACTGACGGCCGATGAAGCCATTCAATTGTTGTTGAACTTCTTTGATGATGATCGTTTGGACCATGTGCAGCGTATTATGAATATGGTAGATGATACCAATGAACAGATTGCTTATTTGCGTTCTTGTATTATCGGTCTGCTGGTAGATGAGTGTAGCCGGATATTTCTGGAACATGAGGAAGAACTATTAAAGGGAACATTTACTGATTCATTGATCGAGCATATTTCAGACAAAGCCAAACAGGCGTATGAAACATGTTCGGCTACGGCTTACAAGAAAATATACTGTTCGAAAGAGGTGTTGGATGTGGAACTGGCCGGTTATCATATATTCAGTCATTTGATTGACAGTTTTACCGAAGCCGTAATGAACCCGAATCATGCTTATAGTAAGTTGTTGTTGCAGCGAGTGCCCGAGCAATATAATGTCAAAGCTGTCGGAACGTATGGAAAAATACAGTGTGTATTGGATTATATTTCAGGAATGACAGACGTATATGCTCTCGATTTATACCGGAAAATAACAGGAATGAGTCTGCCGGCAGTATAAAAATACGGTTGGATTGTATACTCCTGCTGATTTTCAGAACAAAAGATGAAATTTCTCTGTTATATTAAATGGATAAAGATCTGATAACGAAAATATACGTTTGCATGAAAAATAAAGATAAAATTAGTAAAATGAGAATAGACAAAGTATTATTAACATTTTAAGCGCTCTGTTTTTACTTTTTTTGTGTAAATATTTATCCAAAAGACGCGTTATTTGTCGTTAGATATAAGAAAGGAAAAATAAGATGAAGAAATCAACGATTTGGTTACTTGCAGTCGTGATGGCGTTTGCTTTTGCAGGATTGTTGTATCTGCAGATCAACTATGTTGATATCATCCTGAAAACAAGAAGTGAACAGTTTGACGAAACAGTCAAACAATGTTTGCATCAGGTCTCAAAAAACCTGGAATTAGACGAGACCCGGCAGTATTTGGAAGATGATATTAATCGGGATCAGAATAGCTTTCTGTATCAGAATGTCATCATAACGGATTCAGACGGAGGCGTGCAGCAAATAGAATTACAGAGTTTTAGTAGTCCGAAGTTTCAGCCTCGTTCTTCGTTGAGTAATCAGCAGACCAATTCGATCGTCAATACATCGCGTGATTTGCAGAAAACGTTGAAACAACGTTATCAGTATCAGGGCGGACTGATCGATGAAGTGATTTATAATATCTTATATACAGCTAATCTGAAACCGATTCAGGAGCGAGTCAATTTCAAGAAGCTGAACAGTTATTTAAAGAATGAATTTATCAACAGTGGATTAAACCTTCCCTTTGTTTTCTCTGTCATAAACAAAGATGGAAACGAAGTGTATCGAAGTGGAAAGATTGATGGAGAACCTCTTGCTTCAGATATTATTACGCAGGTATTGTTTCCTAACGATCCTCCTTCCAAGCAGAATTATCTGAAGGTTTATTTCCCGACGAAAGGAGATTATATTTCTAACTCGATTACATTTATTGTGCCGTCGGTCATCTTTTCGATGATTCTGTTGATTACATTTATCTTTACTATTTATATAGTTTTCCGTCAGAAGCGTCTGTCGGAAATGAAGAACGACTTCATTAACAACATGACTCATGAGCTGAAGACTCCGGTTTCTACGATTTCGTTGGCGGCTCAGATGTTGAAAGATTCGGATATCACCAAAAGTCCGGAAGTATTTAAGCATATTTCGGGTGTGATTAACGATGAAACCAAGCGATTGGGCTTTTTGGTTGAGAAAGTGTTGCAGATGTCTTTGTTTGAACGTCAGAAGGCAACGCTGAAATTGAAAGAACTGGATGCAAATGACTTGATTATTTCGGTAGCCAATACATTTGCATTGAAGGTCGAGAAGTATGGTGGAACACTGGATCTGGATTTGGATGCTTTGGATTCGACTATTTACGTGGATGAAATGCATATTACCAATGTGTTGTTTAACTTGATGGATAATGCTGTTAAGTACCGTCGTCAGGATGTTCCGCTCGCGTTGTTGGTGCGGACATGGAATGAAAACGGTAAGTTGCATATTTCGGTTGAAGATAATGGTATTGGAATCAAGAAAGAATATCTGAAGAAAGTATTCGATCGTTTCTTCCGCGTACCGACAGGAAACAAACATGATGTGAAAGGCTTTGGACTTGGATTAGCTTATGTGAGGAAAATCATAGAGGATCACAAAGGTTCAATCCGGGCAGAACAAGGCAATAACAATATAGGAACAAAATTTATTATTACTTTACCTCTTATAAAAAGTTAGTTATGGAAGAAAAAATGAAAATCTTCTTTTGTGAAGACGATGAAAACTTGGGAATGCTTCTGAGAGAGTATCTGCAGGCAAAAGGATATGTTACAGATCTTTTCTGCGATGGAGAAGCAGGATACAAAGGGTTTACAAAGGCGAAATACGATCTTTGTGTGTTGGATGTGATGATGCCGAAGAAAGATGGTTTTACGCTGGCTCAGGAAATTCGCTCGGTTAATCCGGATATTCCTATCATCTTCCTTACTGCCAAAACGCTGAAGGAGGATATTCTGGAAGGTTTCAAGATTGGTGCAGATGATTATCTGACAAAACCTTTCAGCATGGAAGAATTATTATTGCGTATTGAAGCAATCTTGCGTCGTGTGAAAGGCAAGAAGATGAAAGATATTCCTTTCTATAAGTTAGGAAACTTCTTGTTTGATACGCAGAAGCAGACATTGACAATTGGTGAGAAGGTTACAAAACTGACTACCAAGGAATGTGAATTGTTAAGTTTATTGTGTGCACATGCAAACGAAATCCTGGAACGTAATTATGCGTTGAAGACAATTTGGGTTGACGATAATTATTTCAATGCTCGAAGCATGGACGTTTATATTACCAAATTGCGTAAATTATTGAAAGATGATCCGGGAATTGAAATTATCAATATCCACGGTAAGGGGTATAAGTTGATTACTCCGACTGCCGAAGATATGTTCCGCGAAGAAAGTACACAGGTTTTATAAGCTTTTTAACGAGAGGACACGGGTTTCACCAATTTAACAGGAAGAATAACTTCCTGTCAATTGGTGCAATTCGTGTTTTTATTTGCTTCTTTTTCTCTTATTCCCAATAATACACGCGCTTTACACGGGGAGAAACGGATGTAAGGATTTCATAAGGTATTGTCTTTAGCCGATCTGACAGTTCAGATACAGGCAGTTCTTCACCGAAGACGATAACGCTGTCGCCTTCTTGTGCATCTGAATCCGTAACATCAACCATACAAGCATCCATACATATATTACCAATAATCGGACAACGTTTACCTCGGATGATGACTTCTCCGTGTCCGTTACTGAAATGACGGTCTAGTCCGTCGGCATATCCGATAGGAATAATGGCTATTTTGGAATCTCTTTCTACGTAACTGCGGCGGCTGTAACCAATGGAATCACCAGCCGGGACGTGTTGTATTTGCAGAATGGTCGTTTTGAGTTTGCTAACTGTTCTCAATCCGTTTACTCCAGATGCGCTGACACCATATAATCCGATGCCTAAACGTACCATATCCATCTGCCATTGAGGGAATCGTTCGATACCGGCAGTATTGAGAATATGTTTAATGACCGGATGTTCCAATCCTTTTTCCAACGTGGTTGAGGCTTCTTTGAACTTCTCCAATTGCTGTTGTGTGAAGTCGTCGAATACGTATGAATCACTACCTGCCAAATGAGAAAAGACGGAACGAACCTTAACTCCGCTCTGTGTCTTCAGTCGTTCGATCAGTTGTGATACTTCATATGGCTGAAAACCTAAACGGTGCATGCCTGTATCAATCTTAATATGTATCGGATAAGCAATGATACCACGGCGTTCCGTTTCTTTGATCATAGCATCCAATAGGCGGAAACTGTACACTTCCGGCTCCAAATTATACTCAAACATGGTATTGAAGCTGCTGAATTCCGGATTCATGACGATGATCGGAATGGTAATACCTTCTTTTCGTAGGGCAGCTCCTTCATCGGCTACGGCAACAGCTAAATAATCGCAGCGATGTTCCTGCAATGTCTTGGCTAGTTCATAAGAACCGCTTCCGTAGCCGAAGGCTTTCACCATGCAGACCATCTTCGTTTCCGGCTTCAGTTTTGACCGGTAGAAATTGAAGTTGTGGACGATGGCTGATAAGTTGACTTCCAAGATGGTTTCATGTACTTTCTTTTCCAGTAGTTCCGAGATTCGCTCGAAGTGGAAATGCCGTGATCCTTTCAGCAGAATAACTTCATTGTTGAATTGCTTGATTTCAGGAGAAGCGATGAATTCGTCGGTTGTCTGGTAGAATGACTTTTCCAGTTGTTCTCCGAATACCGAAGCAAATTCTTTCAGATCTTTGCCGATGCCGATCAAGCGATTTACCTTTTTCCGTTCTACCAAATCGGCTACTTTCTTATACAATGATTTAGGGAGTGTTCCTGACTGAAGAATATCAGAAAGAATTAGCGTTGATTTCAGATTCTTGGCTACTTTCCGGCTTTGCAGGAAATCAAGGGCAATATCCAATGAGTTGATGTCTGAATTATAAGTATCGTTGATCAACAGGCAACCTTGGATTCCTTCCTTTACATCCAGACGCATTTCGACAGGTTCGAGATGTGCGAACTTTTCTACATCGTTCACACTGGTCGGCTTTAAGTATAGCATGACGGCCAGACAGTGAATAACGTTCTCGATGGAAGCGTCATCGACGAATGGTATGGTATATGTCCGGTCAAAGCCCAGTAATGTACAATGGATAACTGTTTCGTCTTGTCTCTTTTCAATCGATTCGATAAACAGAGGAGCTTCTCGGTCGGTCCGGCTCCATGCGATTGCTTTGTGCGACAAGCAGGCCGATTCGATCAAAGTTGATATGAGAGGATTATCTCCATCGTAGATAATTGCTTCGCTCTCGTTGAAAAGCATCAGTTTTTCGAGACATTTCTGGTTGACGGAAATAAAGTTCTCTTGGTGAGCCTCGCCGATGCTGGTCAGTACGCCGATGGTTGGTGCAATAATCGGTTGCAGCTTCTCCATTTCATCTGGCTGTGAAATGCCGGCTTCGAATATACCCAATGTGTTCTTTTCGTTCATTTCCCAAACGGAAAGCGGCACACCAATTTGTGAATTATAGCTGCGGGGAGAACGGACGATATCAAATTCGTTGTGCAGTAATTGATACAGAAATTCTTTGACTACGGTCTTTCCGTTACTTCCCGTAATACCGATGACCGGGATCTGGAAGCGTTTGCGGTGATATGCCACCAGTTTCTGCAAGGCTGCCAACACATCTTTTACCAACAGAAAGTTGGCTTCTTCCATTTGTTCGAACTCGGGTAGCATTTTGCTGACTACAAAGTTTCTGACACGAAGCTTATACAAGTCTTGTACATACCGATGTCCGTCGTTTGTCTTTGTCGCTAACGCAAAAAACAGACTCGTCTCAGGAAATGATAACCGCCGACTGTCTGTTAGTAATATACTAATCGTGCAATCATGTAACGCCTTTGTTCTTGCCCCGATAATCTGGGCTACGTCTTGTATTGCGTATTCCATCTCTTACTTCAATTTAGTCTTTAAAATATTCCGCTCTTTTGAGTAGTCAAAGAAAGTCATTTTCTCGTTAAGTCGGTCAATCTTTAACAAAGTTTGAAGAATAAATTTCCGGTAGGCTTCGCTGTCTGGATTGAAAGGTTTGTGCGCCATGGCTTTCTGTATTTCCAGACAATCCTTTAGGATGTTTTGACTTTCTGCATCCAGTTCGTTGGTTACGAATTGTTCCCAAATATAATCAATGGCCTGAGCCGAAGGATGCAACATATCGTCGGCATAGAAACGATAGTCGCGCAGTTCATCCATCATGATTTCGTACGACGGGAAATAGCTTGTTTGCTTGGGAAACAAACTGTTCAGTTCGTCGATGGCAAGTAGCAAGGCGGCTTTGCTGAGCTGGTTCCCGTGAGCTCCGTCTTTCCAGTGGCGAATCGGACTGACTGTGAAAAGAATTTTCAACTCCGGATTGATGTCTTTCAGTTCTTGTAGCAGGGATTTCCAGTCATCTACTATCTCTTCAACCGTAAGGCGCTGGCGGATAAAATACCGCTCGGGCAGTTTATGGCAATTGCCCACTATCGTGCCGCTCTCTTTTTCCTGATAAACCCAAGAGGTTCCCCAGGTGACAATCAATCGCTGACATTGCCGGAGAAAACGCGCCGAAGATTCCAGTCGGGTATTAATCTGATTCAAACAGGCTTCGGCTGTCAATGCCGAAAAACGACTGTGATGGTCAAAGCTATGGAACAAACCTCCGGATGCAAACAAATCTTTTTCCTGATACAACTCAGCTTGTATCAGGCGTCGGAGTGCATGACTGATGGAAGCCGGGTTATAGAGTGTACCGAAAGGATTGACGTCGGTTTGGAACTTTAAATCCGTCATTCGTGTTCCGATATTCTCAACAAAACAAGATCCGATCAGCAGGATCGGGTTTTTATAAGAAAACAGAAAAGACGCCTTTGCGTATGTCAGTTGCGTATAGAAGTTCATACATTGAATGAATTATGATTCAAAGATACTGGATTTCGGCTGATCGTAGGAAAAATGACAGAATAATCTTGTGATAATTACCTAAAACTTCGTACATTTGTACGAAATTAAGGCAGGAGTATGAAAACTATTTGTGGAATTATCCTATGGGCGGCGATGATTCTCCCATCAGCGTATGCGGAGAACGCTACTTCTTTTGTCCCTGCCATCCATCAGACGGAGCCAAAGTCTGTTGAAATCTCAGCCTACGACAGTTGTATTAAAGTTAAAAATGCTCCTACCGGCAGCGTATTGGAAATATATAGTGTAGTCGGTATTAAAGTAAAAGAAATCAAACTTACTTCTTCCGACGGAGAATATGCTGTCAATATACCAAAAGGTTATTACATTATCCGTATTGGCGAAACTGTCCGTAAGGTCGTTATCCGTTAATTGGCCGAAAGCAAACCCATTAGAATATGCTGGATGAGAACTTGCTTCCGGCTTATCTTTTTCCAGGCGTCAGATCATGTTTTTAAGGAAAGAGATCCCTTTAATCTTGTTTGTGATGTCAGGTTTATAGGTTTTCCGTAATTCTTCACGCTCTTTGTCTGACGAGCATTTCTCGATATAATCCCACTGCCAGCGGACAATCCTCTCCAGCTCGTCGAAACTCTTGAAGAATAGCTCCATGTCTTCTTGTTTGCTCTCCGGTCGCCATTGTTTGGCGCGTGTGAAAAAACGTCGCAGGATTTCTCTCGCATTCGGCGTGTTGAATATTTGCATGAACTTGAGTGTCTGGTCGTACCATCCGGATGCTTTTTCACAATCCAGCACTTTGGCTATCATCTGTTCTTCTTCATAGATTTGGGCTTTGTAGCAACTCAGGTTCTCTTGGTCGAGGAAGGTGATGAATGTCTGCAGCTCGCCTTCTTGGGCAACAACAATCAGGCCTTGCGGGGAAATGAGGACGGATTTGTTCTTCATATCCTCTTCGGTCCATTTCTTGGGCGTATAATTACTTATTTTCCGGTCTCCACCCAGGCAAAAGAAGTAGAGGGCGGGCGAGATACCTCCCAATTTGACATGGTTGGGCTCCAAATATCGCTCTTTATACCGCTGGAGGAAGTGTGTCGTAATCAGGTTGGGCATACACTCTGTTGCAAGCTCCAGTATGAGGTATTCGGCTGTGCCGTCGTATCGATGCAGTTGGATATAGATACATCCTACGGCATGCATACGGGTGGCGGCATAGTCGCGTATATAAAGGAAGAACGTCCACGTATTATGGCGGCGTGTCTTGTATGTCCGTGTGTGGACAATCGAGCCCATGATGCAACTGTTATTGTATTTCCTGTTGTATCTGCGTCCGAATGCGTTCAGTTCTACTTGCATGAATGCCTTGAGCTGGTTGAAATCCTGCTTGGCTTCCGCCACGATTTCTTCGCGTGTCATTGATGGTGTAAACATGGTTGCTTGTTTTTTATTGTTGGGTTCAACTGTTATGAAAATTCTCTTTTATTGGGCATCGGCGGCATGGCTCTTCATGAACTCGTCGATGCTCGTACGGACGGGTAGGCCGGCGTAGGCGCATTTCCACAGCTCCTTGCGCCGTTGTTCCGACTGGTTTTCCATCTCCTTCCAACGCTCGCGGATTTGTTTCTCCAGCATGTCCCACAGGTTCAATCTCCTTTGACAATTCTCTTTGAAACCCGGACGGTTCCGCTGTATCTCCGTGCGTTTGATGTACCGCTTTTGGATTTCCCGGCTGTTGGGCGTATTGAATACTTGCAGCATCATCAGGAACTGTCTGTAATCATCCTTTTCCTTATAGGCTTTCATGAAACGGTTCATCAAATCTTCTTCTTCGTAGAGCTCGGACTGGAAGCGGGTCAGGTTTTGCCGGTCGAGGAAGGTGACCAGCACTTGGATCCCGCTGTCTTTGACGATCACGATCAGCCCCTGCGATACCTGGCAGATCGTCCGGTTCTCCATGTCTTCCTCCGTCCAGTTGTTGGGGATAAAATACGTGGGGTTGTATTCCATGTTGGATCTGAGGTAATAGAGCATCGGGTTCATCCCTTGCAGGTTGACGTGGTTCGGCTCCAAGTAGCGTTCCTTGTAGCGTTGGATGAAGTGCGCCGTGGCCAGCTCGATCGCCATCGGGTCCTGCAGGCTGATGAATAGATATTCCACAGAGCCATCACTCCGTTGTAGCGGTGTATATGCTGTCGTGCTGGCTTTGATGGTGTTTTTACTGTATCCATGGACGTACATTTGCATGGTCCAGGTATTGTGGCGGCTGCTGCGGAACACGCGTTGCTTCGACAACGAGCCGATGATCCGCTGCTGGTATTTGCCCAGGCTGCTCCCGTATTCGCGGAAGAACACCGACGTTTCGGCATCGAAGCGCGATTTAAGCTCATAGTAATCATGTTTAGCTTCCTCATAAATCTCTTTGCGTGTCATGGTATGTGTAAACATAGGCTTTTTTCTTTTTTTTGTTAGATCATTATAATAAGGAATAAGGATAGGATTGGCGCACCCACTGATTCCTTTTCTATTCATGGAATCAAAGGTAATGATTATCTTATAGATTCAAAATAATCTGTTATAAATTCTATTCATAGATGTTACGTATGTGATTTTTTTACGGATTTCTTTCGAAATGTTTGGATTTAAAATTTCTGCTAATTATATTTGCGATTATTAAATAAAAGAAAGTATTTATAATATCATGTTAACGCAATTTATGGATATAATTTTTGCAGAATCATATAAAAGATTAGCCAGCCAGCCAGCCAGCCAGCCAGCCAGCCAGCCTAATCTATTATATAAAAGAAAGAACGAGCGGAAGCCCGGCTACAGGGGGATTTTATCCTTCGGTAGCCGGGCTTCGCTCGTTCTTTTCTTTTGTGGTTCGGAAGGAGTAAAAATAGAAAAGTGGGTCTTTCGAGTGACTCGGAAGGAGTAAAAATAGAAAAGTGAAGCTTCTGAAAATTTCAGAAGGGTAAAAATAGAATGGGGATTAATCCCCATTCGCTCGAAAGAAATAAAAACGAAATAACAAAAGGAGATTTTTATGGCTGTATTTAAAAAGTTTGAGGGAAGCAATGCTTCTCGTTACAACAATTCCTTGCACGCCGCCTATCACACGGCGCAGTTAAAGCAGTTGCAGGCGGTGGCTGAAGAGACGTTGGAGGCCATGCACGTTTCGGGTGAACAGTTAGAGGGGTATGTTATAACAGTCGATGATCTGACCGAGCGGTCGATGGAAGCCCCCGAGTATGAATGCCCGTATCTATGAGTTGATGGACGGCTTCAATGAAAAGC
>OGYL01002505.1_pt1 | contig 12906 bp, 11 predicted proteins | sample 1576541 | NCBI WGS metagenome assembly OGYL01 (sample SAMEA3541551, study PRJEB24748) | human gut metagenome | biome: human gut; feature: human-associated habitat; material: faeces | place: China | collected 2012 | reverse complement strand
GGCTTTTATTCATTAAAATCAATAAACATTATGGCTATAGTTAAACCATTTAAGCTGCGTGGGCTACAGCGCCTCGCAGGCATGGCGCTCACTTCTCGTCGAACAGCGTCTCAATCAGATCACGAAGCAATGATTGTATTATACTTCTTATTTCTTCCATTCCAAAAAACTCGTCTAATTCTTCAAACCAAAGATATTTACAAAATCCTTTTTTAAACTTTGTTGATTTTATTTTTCTATAATCATCTTTATTGTTACAACTTCTAAATAATATTTGTTGTCCTGTTGGTTTATATGTCAATTTTAAAGGGCTTACTTTTGCTTCCCAATATTCTGATACACCTAATTGCTCTATTCCCCATAAAATTTGAGTATATACACTATCTGCTAATGTATCTCCAACCTTTCTCATTGCTACTGCATTTGAATATATCCCATTTTGTGCATCTATCATTATCATTAAAGGCTTTATTATTCCAATAAAACTTGATTTTGTACTTCCTCTTCCTCCGTTTCAACCAGTAATGAGTATGCTTATTTGCTAAACAATCATCAAGCAAATCCCAAAAATGTTTTGCTATTATATTGTATGGATTAATCATCTTTTGGTCTTTCTATATTTATTACTGGTGGATTTATGTTTTGTATTTGTTCTATTGGCTTTTCTCCTATTGTATCTCTTAACAATTCAAATGCTTTTGTATTACCTTTTATTGCTTCTCTCCATAATGCAAATACTGCACAACTTTTATTACTTACCTCTTTATCTGCAAATCCAAAATCTATCATCTGTTGCTTTAGTCTTTCATCTGATACTTGACCATCTAAAAACTTGCTTATTATTTCTTTAAATGTTTTATTTTGTTGTCTTTTCTTTCCACTTGCTTTTCCACCTTTTCTGCCTCGTTCTCGTGCTTCTTCCGAGGTTGGAGGTCTTAAATTTTGTTCATTTGCCATTGTATCACTTCCTTATCATCTAGCACTATTTTTACTAATCTTCTAATTTTCTTCCTTTAGGTTTAAGTGCTTGTATGTTGGTTGTACTTAATTTTTGATTTTTAAAAGATTCATTTAATTTTTTAAATCTTTTTTGGGTTTCTTTAATAATATTCTTCGCTTCTTTTGAATTTACATTTTTCCCATAAATTCTATTGCCGGATTTTATATTGTATGTACCATTTTCGTTTTTAGTTATTCTAAATTGAGTTGCATTTCCTTCAAGTGTAAATCTAACAGCTCCTTTTTCTGCCCTTTGTAAAATTCTGTTCGCTATTGAGTTTGTTTTTTGTGTATTGCCACTACTTGCTCCTCTTCCTCCCATATTACTTACTCCTTTTCATTTTTTCTGTTACTTCATTTTCATAATAGATTACTTCTATATCTCTATAGTCATAATCTAATTTTCCACCATATATTAAAATAGTAGATGGCTTAATTCTTTTTATAAGCTCATCTACTCCTTGTTTCCATATTTCTAATGCTTTTTTATTCTTTTTAACCCCTATTGTTGATATATTTACTATACTTCCTTGTGGTATTCCTTCAAAACAGAATTGAAATGTTTCTTCTTCTGCCCAACTTAATGTAGGTATCACTTTTATTCCTTGGCTCTGATAATATTGTCCTATTAACCTGCTTCTGTATATATTCCATATTTTCATAGGCATTGGCATATCCATATATAAACTAAAATCAGGACTTAGTATACATTCATATTGCTTTAATATTTCAATGTAATCCTCTGGTCTATTCCATAGCCTTTCAAACTGATAATCATCTAAATAAAAATGTATTCCTACATTCTTTTCTTTGCTTGTTTTAGCATAGTTAAATCCAATTAAATTACTAGGTATATAATTATTATTTTCTATAATAGGCATTTGCCAGAAATCTGACACATTCTCATGATCCATTATTCCTAAATTATATGTATCATTTGTTCTGTGTCTTTCATTTTCTTTAAATATATCATCTAACTTTAAATCCAAATCAAAATTTGACATATCTATTGTATCTATACTTAATAACTCATCATTTAAAATCTTACTATCAAATCCAGTATCCATATTTAACTTATTATGAACCAATATATATGCTTTTTTCTGATCTTCCGATAAATTATTTAATCTTATACATTCTACACTCTCATAGCCTAATTGTTTTAATGCCTCATATCTTCCGTGACCTTCAATTATCATATTATTTTCATCAACTGCTATGGGGTCATTGTAACCAAATTCTTTTATAGATTCTTTTATTTTATCTATTTGCTTTTGAGGGTGCTTCTTTGCGTTGTTTTTATATGGTATTATAGCTCCTATATTGATTGTTTCTATCTGTAACTTATCCATGTTAGTTTCCGCCTCTTAAACATTCAGCTTTAATTAGATACGGGCAATAAACTTTTTTGTCTTTTAGGCTTGTTATAATTAAAAAAGAACAATTTCTACAACTTGTAGGTAACTGTTCTTTTATACTGTCTAATCTTTCTTTATGCTCTGCTTTTTCTCGTGCAGTGTACTGTTCTATTGCTAACTTATCGTTATAGACTAATTTTCTTGCACACATACTAAATCTCCTTTTATATTCTTTATTATTTTACAATCTATGTCTTTATTGCAATTCTTACAGTTCTTTTCTTTAAATTCTTTTAATTTTTCTTCCATAACACTACACACCTTTCTAAAAAAACACTAAACAATAATATAATTATAGGATATATTAGATTCTATGTTATATTATTGTTTACTATATTTTTAAGACTTAACTAGGATTGTCTTATTTTGCATCTTCTGAACATATATGGAAAATTATATATCAATTGCCTAGTATATTGATATTATTAATAAATAAAAAAGAACTAGCTATGTTATATAACTAATTCTTTTTTTGAGTTGTTTGTTATGTGGATAATTGCTATTCAACGTCCTATTTTTTTATTCTGCAATCTTTTATAGATTTGCTATTATATTTATATCACATTTTTTATGTAAGATTCTATAGGTTTTTGTAGGTTGTTTAAATTTTTGAATATAAATATAGTGCTTCTCCGTGTAACTCACAAGTGTATTGCCTTGTATATCCTAAATCTTCTGCTACTGATTCCCAACTTTTTCCTCTAGTGTATCTAAAAAACAATATATTTCTATATGGCTGTTTTAAAGTTTCTATTTTCTGATCTATTGCAAATTTTTTAACTATTAAATCTTCCATTTTTTTGTTGCAATCTATTTTTAAGTCTTCCAGCCTGTTTATTCCATCTGCAAATTTATCTGTCTCTGTATTACTTGTATTTGTTTTTGTTATAGATAATGTAGTAGTAATTTTTTCTAATTTTGTCTTTAATTCTTCTGTATCGTTCATTTTTTCTTCTATATACTTAATATTTTCTCTATAATCTTTTAGCTCTTGCTTAGCTATTTCAATTTTTTCTTTTTCTTCCTTTGTTAATTCTTTTCTCTTTCCCATATGTACCTCCTAATTTTTTTAAAAATTTTTTTCTACCTATATTGCATTTTTTATTGGTATATGGTATATATTTAAGTATATTATTTTATTTAAGTTTAATACTTAAATAAACCTTTTTATGCAAAATTTATATCTTATTTTTATATACTAAAAATCTATTAACTATAAAAGAACCTAAATATTATAATGAATATGGAGCTTTTACAGAAGACGGAAAAGAATATGTTATAAGAGTAAATAAAGAAAACAAATTGCCAACAACATGGAGCCATATAATAGCAAACGAAAAATTCGGTAGTGTAGTAACAGAAAGTGGCGGAGGATATACATGGTATAAAAATAGCAGATTAAATAGAATTACAAGTTGGCAAAACAGTGCATGTAGTAATATTCCATCAGAAATAATTTATTTAAAAGATGAAGAAAATGGACGTATATGGACACCAACTGCAATGCCTATACCAGATGACAAAAATTATAATGTAATATATGGATTTGGCTATGCAAAATATATACACAAAAGTGATGGAATAGAGCAGGAATTAGAGGTGTTTGTGCCAAAAGAAGATAGTATAAAGGTTCAAATTTTAAAATTAAAAAATACAACACAAGCAAAGAAAAGATTAAAATTAATTTATTATACAAAGCCAGTATTGGGTGAAGATGGTGTAAAATCTAATGGTTATATTAACTTAGATTATGATAAAAATAATAATATTATTCTTGCAAAAAATATGTATTTAAGTGAATTGCCACAATCAATTGCATATGTTTCATGTAGTGAAAAAATAAAATCATATACAGGAAATAAAAATTTCTTTTTTGGGAAAGGTGGAATACAAAATCCAGATGGAATAAAAAAAGTTAGTTTAAATAATGAAAATTCACTTGGTCAAAATACCTGTATTTGTTATGAAATAGAAATAGAAGTTGAAAGCTTTTCTGAAAAGGAAATATCTATATTATTAGGCGCAGAAGATAATATTATTGACTGCAAAAACATGTCTTATAAATATAGCAAAATACCAAATTGTAAGCAAGAGCTAAATGATGTAAAAAGTTATTGGAAAGAACTTTTAGGAAGAATTCAAGTATATACACCTCTTGAGTCTGTAAATATAATTTTAAATGGTTGGCTAGCATATCAAACTATAGAAAGCAGACTACTTGGAAGAACAGGCTTTTACCAGTCTGGGGGAGCATATGGATTTAGAGACCAACTGCAAGATACGTTTGGATTAAAATATTTGGACCCAGATTTATTAAAAAATCAAATAATTAAGCATAGTAAGCATCAATTTTTAGAAGGTGATGTAGAACATTGGTGGCATGAAGAAACAAAAAAGGGAATAAGAACTAAATTTTCTGATGATTTATTATGGCTTGTTTTTGCAACTATTGAATATATTTTGTTTACAGGAGATAAAAATATTTTAGACATAAAAACAAAGTATATTACAGGCCAAGAACTTGCAGATGGTCAAGATGAAAAATATGATGTATATTTGCCATCTGATGTTTTAGAAAGTATTTATGATCATTGTAAAAAAGCAATTGAAAAGTCTTTAAATTTTGGTGAACATGGTCTTCCTAAAATAGGTTCTGGGGATTGGAATGATGGATTTAGTACGGTTGGTAATAAAGGAAAAGGCGAAAGTGTATGGCTTCGGATTTTTCATGTATTATATTTTAGATAATTTTATTCCTATTTGTGAAGAAAAAGGAGATATAGAATTAGCCAATAAATATAAAATGATAAATTTAAATTTAAAAAAGGCTTTAAATGTAGTTGCTTGGGATGGTAGATGGTATAAAAGAGCTTTTATGGATGATGGCAATTGGCTTGGAAGTATGGACAATGATGAGTGTAGAATTGATAGTATTGCTCAAAGTTGGGGTGTTATTTCAAATGCCGCTGATAATGATAAAAAGTTTATTTCAATGGAGAGCTTGGAAAATCATTTAGTAAATAAGGATGCTGGAATCATAAAATTACTTGATCCCCCATTTGAAAAGGGTAAGCTAAAACCTGGTTATATAAAAGCATATTTACCTGGTGTAAGAGAAAATGGTGGTCAATACACACATGCATCTTGCTGGGTAATTATTGCACAAACATTACTAGGATTTGGAAACAAAGCCCTAGAACTATATAAAATGATAAATCCAATAGAGCACAGTAGAACAAAAGATTCTGCTAACAAATACAAGGTTGAGCCATATGTAATACCAGCAGATATATATGGAGAAGGAAACTTGGCAGGAAGAGGTGGCTGGACATGGTATACAGGTTCATCTAGTTGGTATTATAAAACAGGAATTGAATATATATTAGGCTTGAAAGTTGAAAAAGGAATTTTGAAAATTAAGCCATGTATTCCAAACAGTTGGAAAGAATATACTATAAAATATCAATGGAAAGAAAGCATATATAATATAAAAGTAGAAAATCCAAATGGAAAAAATACTGGAATAACAAAAATACTATTAAATGGAAACGAAGTTGAAAATAATATAAAATTAGATGGAACAAGAAATATATATAACATAAATGTTATAATGTAAATAAAAAACTTAAATAAAGAAAAAACAATGTTATTCTTTATTTAAGTTTTTTAATGTTATTTTATGAATTTTTAGTTGGAATTTTTTTAAATTAATGATAATATATAATAGACAAAATATAAAAAGAAGGGAAAATAAATGAAAAAATCACTTGTAAAAAATAACTTAAAAGCAATAATAAAACCCAGAAGAAGATTTTTTTAATTCTTGTTATGGCTTTTTTAGGTGTTGGATTTTTTGCAGGCCTTGTTGCTACAAGCCCAGATATGCTAGACAGTTTAGATAAATATGCAAGACAAAATAAAATGCAAGATATAAATATAATTTCAACATTAGGACTAACAGATGATGATATAGAGGCTTTAAACAAATTAGAGCAAATAGATGGAGCATATGGAATAAAAACAAAAGACTCAATAACAAAAATAGATGAGAAAGAAAAAATATGTAAAGTAATTGAATACAATGAAAATATAAATTTACCATCACTAATAAATGGGAATATGCCACAAAATAATGATGAATGCTTGCTTGATGAAGGATATGTTGGAGTACAAAATCCAAATGATTTTATTGGTAAAACAATTGTACTAGAAAATGAAGATAAAGATGAGGATGAAAACCCAATATTTACAAAGAAGGAATTTAAAATTGTTGGAATTGTAGAGTCACCATTATACATATCAAATGAAAGAGGAAATACATCTATAGGAAGTGGAAACATATCATATTTTATATATGTAAAAGATGGAGTAATTAATACTAATTATTATACAGAAATAGGAGTAAAAGTAAGCAACGCAAATAATGTAGTAACAAATAGTGATGATTATATAAGTATAATAGAAAATGCAAAACAAGAAGTAGAAAATATAAAAGAGCAAAGGCAAGATGCAAGATATAATGAACTTGTAAATAAGGCTCAAGGAAAGTTAAATGATGCTACACAAGAGTATAATGATCAAAAACAAAAGGTAGAAAATGAGCTAAATGAAGCAGATACAAAAATAAAAAATGCAAAACAGCAAATTGCTACATCAGAGGCTAAATTACAAAAATCGGAAAAAGAGCTTTCAAGTAAAGAACAAAGTACAAAAAAACAATTTGTAGAAGCCGAAGATAAAATTGAAGAAGCAAAAAAGCAAATACAAACAAAATCAGAACAATTGCAAAATGCAAAACAGGAATTAGAAAAAAATACTAAACAATCTCAAGAGGCAATTAGCAAACTAGATGATGCAATAACAACTTGTAAAAATTCCATTCAACAATTAAATACTAAAAAACAAGTTTTAATTCAGGCAAACCAAGATACAACAAAAATTGATGCAATAATTTTAGAGACTCAAAATAAACAAAAACAACTAGAAAGTAGTAAAAATGATATAGAAACAAAATTAAATACAGCTAAAACTCAAATAACAAATGGGGAGACTGAAATTAATAAGGCAAACCAAGAAATACAAAATAATGAGCAAACATTAAAACAAAATAAGTCTAAAGCTGAAAGGCAAATAAAGTCGGCAAAACAGGAAATACAAAAAGGAAAAGAACAAATAAAAACAGCTAAAAGTGAGATTTTAGAAAACGAGCAAAAACTAGAAACATCAAGAAAAGAAGCAAATGAAAAGTTAGAGGAAGCAAAAACAAAATTAAATGATGCAAAAGATGAGATATCAAAAATAGAAAAAGCTAAGTGGTATATACAAGATAGAAAAGATAATACTGGTTATACAAATATATTTGATGCAATAAAAACAATGTCAAATATATCAAAAATGTTTCCATTAATATTTTATTTAGTTGCAGTTTTAATTAGCTTAACATCTATGACAAGAATGATAGAAGAAGAAAGAATAGAAATAGGAACATTAAAATCTTTAGGATATACAAACTTACAAATAATTTCTAAATATGTTTTATATGCATTTTTGGCATGTGTTATTGGTGGAGTGCTTGGTATGACAGTGGGATTCTATTTGTTGCCAAATATTGTATGGATTTTATATTCAATGATATATACAATTCCCAAATTTTATGCAACATATCAAATTGGAATTGGTGGACAACAAGAGCAACAACGTCATGAACGGCATCGCTTTCGGGCAAAGTTCACAGGCCCGTTACATCAAGACCAAACGTTCTTTCGATATTTGCTACACTATCGAAGAAAACACACATAAACGGGGCGAAGTGCAACTTCAGATAGAGGACATCCGCCCCTCCGGTAAAGAATAAGCTTCACAAGATCCTCGCATGGAAGACGTTTATCTGTCCATATTGAAAAAGTATTGGGGGTATGACGGGTTTCGCGGCATACAGCGGGAAATCATAGAAAGTATCGGAAACGGACGGGATACTTTGGGGCTTATGCCAACCGGTGGCGGCAAGTCCATTACATTTCAAGTGCCTGCGCTTAGCCGTGAAGGCATTTGTATCGTGGTCACTCCGCTTATCGCTTTGATGAAAGACCAGGTACGTAACTTGCGCGGAAGAGGCATCAAGGCTGCTGCCGTCTATTCCGGACTGTCACGTGAGGAAATCCTCGTTACGCTGGAGAACTGCATTTTCGGCAATTATAAGTTCCTCTATGTATCCCCCGAACGGTTAGCCTCGGATATCTTCCTCGCAAAGGTGCGCCACATGCCCGTGAGTTTCCTTACGGTGGACGAGGCGCACTGCATCTCACAATGGGGATATGACTTCCGGCCTTCGTACACCCGGATTGCGGAAATCCGTAAAATCCTGCCGGACATTCCGGTTCTTGCCCTAACGGCCACGGCTACGCCCGAAGTGGTCAAGGACATCCAACGCCAGTTGGCTTTCAGGGAGGAGAATGCTTTCCGTATGAGTTTTGAGCGGAAAAATCTGGCTTACATTGTCCGGCATACAGAAGACAAGTTTGGGGAACTCATCCATATTCTAAACAGCACGAAAGGATCGGCCATTGTATATACCAGAAGCCGCCGGAATACCCGGGAGACCACGGAGAAGTTACAAGCTGCCGGTATGTCCGCGACCTTTTACCATGCCGGACTGAACGATGCGGAAAAAGACCTTCGCCAACATCAATGGCAAGAGGACAAAATACGGATTATGGTAGCGACCAATGCTTTTGGCATGGGAATCGACAAGCCGGATGTACGTGTCGTGGTGCATCTGGATATGCCGGGGTCGCTCGAAGAATATTACCAGGAAGCCGGACGGGCCGGGCGTGACGAGCGTAAGGCTTATGCGGTTGCTCTCTGCTCGCCTACCGATACGGCCCAACTGAAGAAGCGTATCAGTGATGAATTTCCCCCCAAGGAATTTATTTACCGGGTGTACGAGGCACTGGGCAATTATTTCCAGATCGCTGTTGGATATGGACTGGATACGGTACACGACTTCATGCTGACCGATTTCTGTTCGGCTTTCAAGTTGCCCATCACACAGACGCACAGTGCCATCAAGTTGCTGGAGCTGGCAGGTTACCTGGAATATGTGGAAGAAGTGGATAACGCCTCCCGACTGATCTTTACCGCTACACGCGAAGAGTTGTACAGTTATCTGCGGCAGGACGAACTGACGGATGCTGTCATCAAGACGATTCTCCGGTCATACACGGGGTTGTTTGCCGATTATGTTTACATCAATGAGAGTCTGATTGCTACCCGTGCCGGTTGTACGCCCGACGAGGTGTATCATCTGCTGGTGGGACTTTCGAAATACCGCATTGTGAATTATGTCCCGCAGAAGAAGACACCGCTGATCATCTACCGGCAAGTCCGTGAAGAGCAGAAGTATCTGTCGATCCCCCGGTCGGCCTACGAAGAGAGGAAGGCGCGCAACGAGGCGCGTATCAGTAAGGTGTTGGAATACATTCACAACACGCATATTTGTCGGACTCGTATCTTACTGGGGTATTTCGGAGAGAAACAGGACAAGGATTGCGGCACGTGTGATGTTTGTCTGCAACGGCATAGCAGCGGATTGACCAACGCTGAGTTCCACACGATTCAGGGGGCTTTGGAAGAGTTGCTCCGGCAAGGTCCGCTACCGGTTTCTACTCTTTTGCAGGCAGTGGATTTCCCGCAAGAGAAGGTGTTGCAGGTGGTGCGTTTCCTGGCAGACAACGATGCGCATTTTCATTTGGAGGAAGGAGTTTGTCAATTAATAATTGACGATTGACGATTGACAATGGACAATTCAATCCCAAAGTGTGTAGAGGCGCAGCGTGCTGCGCCTCCGGCAGGTGGTATTGCATATACGGCGGTTGGAGATAAAGAAATCTATTCTCTCCGTTTCCGCATAGGCTCTTGATACCGTCCGTTGGAGGCGCAGCACGCTGCGCCTCTACAGTTGTCAATCGTCAATTATCAATTGTCAATTCAAACAAAGTTTGTACGCCCTGTCTCCTACCCGCACGATGTAGATGCCGGGTTGCAGGCCGTGGTATTGCTTCAGGCCTACTTGTTCTTCGTTCTTCACGACCACGCCGCTCATGCTGACGATGATGACTTGCTCACGCTGCGGGGTTTGAACATAGAGGTTGCCATCCTTCGTATAGACTTTCACGCCCTCGATAGATTCGATACCCGTCGGGTCTTCCTTTTCTTCCGCACCTTCGGCTTTGATGTAGATGTGGGTCCAGATGTTTTTAATCGGGTATTCGCCGGGCTGCGTGCCTTCCTTCAATTCGTCCCAAGTACCGTAGTAGCTGCGCTTGTAATAGACCTTGAAGTTATCGAAGGTATAGTTCGCTGTGTCTTTCTTGACATAGACACTGACAGAACCGCCTTCGCGCACTACATTCTTGCTGGTGGAGACTTCCACCCCGTCGCATACGTCTTCTATATAGATGTTGTAGTAGCTGATGGGATCGGGACGGTAATCCGGGTCGCGGTGACCACACTTGGTGCAATAGCCGTTCACATAGTGGTGGCCGGTGGCAGGGATGACCACATCTGAAAGTTCTTCTGTCGCATTTTCATCGCTAAAATACTTATCGCAGTTTTTACAGTACCAATACTCGATATTTCCATCCTCGGTACAGGTAGCATCTTTCTTTGGAGTATGTACCATACTATGCGTCACTGTCACAGAGCAAGAGGTGCTGACCCCACTTCCGTCCTGAGCGGTGACGGTGATGGTGGCAGTGCCTGCGCTTATGGCAGTCACTGTTCCATTTGCATCAACTGTAGCGATGCTGGTGTCGCTGCTTTCCCAAGTCACATTTTTATTGGTGGCATTGTCAGGCTTTGCGGTAGTAGTCAGAGCATAGCTGCCTTTTTCCTGTAAGGTCAGGGTGCTCTTGTTCAGCTCCAAGCCGGTGACAGGAATGAATGCTGGCTTATCAATTTTCAAAGTAAAATCTTTACTGTCAGAACCACTGTCGTTGGTGGCAGTCACGGTAAAGGTGAAAGTCCCATCTGTGGTGGGCTTGCCGGAGATTGTTCCATCCGCGCTCAGGCTTAACCCCGCAGGCAAAGAACCGCTGGTGACGCTCCATATAATGACTTCGGAGCCGGTGGCTGCAAGGGTCTGGCTGTATGCAGTGCCAACCGTGCCATCAGACAGGCTTGTGGTGGTGATGGCGGGCGCATACTTCACTTTGTCGCCCAAACTTTCCTTTAGTTTTTCGTCCAGCGTTCCACCGTCCACGATCACATTATGATCTCCTGCGCTCAGGTTTGCACCGTCATCCAGCGTCAGGCTCTCGCCCTCGCCAATCTCCAAATCTTCCTGCAAGGTCACATTGCCGTACACAGTGCCTTCCGTGCCGTTCCAGATGATGCCACCTGTTTCCTTGCCACCTGTTCCGTACTGAACCCCAGTAGAAGAATTATTCGTAATTCCACCGGCACTGCCGTTGGCTCGCACGGTGGCGTTGCCGCTGACGGTCAGGTTGGGTGTGCCGGAGCCGGATCCACCGGAGCCAAATACGAAGCGAATTCCTGAAACATTATTCGACGGTGCTGTAGCAGTTAGACTGCCGCCATCCACGGTGAGTGATGCGCTTGAGTTTTCGCTATTACCGCTCTGCACGGTAACGACATTGCTATAGAAACTTGTGGCTGTGACCTTTGCGTTCTCGATGCTCAGGGCAGCATTACCGCCTATGCTGGTAACCTGGATTGTTAGATAATTTGAGTTGACAACCAAGGTGCCGTTGCCCGTGATGTTCAAGGCGGCATTGCCCCCTGAGGAACGAACATGAATCCCTGTGCTGACTCCTTCAATCTTATTGTTGCCCTCTAGCTGGACGGTCAATCCTGCATCCCCGCTTTGATTGATCACGCCAATGGCCGCTCCGGCAATATTACTAAGGGGGAGGTCGCTAGCATACAATTCTTTTTGAATGGTGGCGTCGTGCAAGGTCAGCGTGCTGCCGTCCCACTTGATGTTGTAGTTGTTGGCATTTGCGCCATCTTTCACCACTTCTCCGCTTTCGTTTGTGGTGGCGTAAACGATACTGTCAGAACTTCCGGCAAGCGCCACGCCTCCCACATAAACGGTATTCATATCCGCCGCCAGCGCCGTGACGGGCAGCAGCAGAAGCCAGATAAATAAAGTAAAGATTTTCTTTATAAGCGGACACAGCCATAAGGGCCGCACCCGCTTGTTAGTTGTTTGTAAAATGTTTTTTCCCATATTTGTTTCCCCATTAGATTACGTTCGTTTTTGGGAAACAAGGGGTATTGGGAAGAAATTTTAATCGATCGGATAGAAATCGTTTTTTACCAAATCATAGAAGGCATCCAGCAAAACATGAGACCGAGGATTTGCCCGGTGCAAATAGATTGACACATATATAGTATAATCTTCCGCCCTCACGGTTCCATCAACGTTTCCAGATTTGGCCCCAGAATTGCCGGTTGTGGTGGTTTCATC
>OGYL01002492.1_pt1 | contig 12951 bp, 12 predicted proteins | sample 1576541 | NCBI WGS metagenome assembly OGYL01 (sample SAMEA3541551, study PRJEB24748) | human gut metagenome | biome: human gut; feature: human-associated habitat; material: faeces | place: China | collected 2012 | reverse complement strand
GCACCGTCCGGATAGGCAGGAACACGATGAGCACGATGACGAGCACGCGGATGACGCTGAGAGCGATCAGCGGCAGACGAAAGCTGCGCTTCTTCGCCCACAGCACCGTATACTGCGGCGAATGGGCATCCAGCATGGGCCGGATGAACATGGCGATGCACAGATAGACAGCGCACAGCGTGATGGCCTTGCTGATCCACGGCACATGGATGGTCTCCCGCAGCAGCGGCAGCAGCACCGCGTCACCCAGAATCACGATGCCCAGCATCAGCACGCCATAGAATACCGTTCTTTTCACATAGCGGCGCAGGAACACGGCCCAGTCGCTGTCCTGCTCCTTGACGCTCTGCTCCTCGTCGGTGTAGCGCTCCAGCTGCTGCACCAGCTTCTGCGGCAGCAGCCTTTCAAGACCGGTGCAGATCCGATCGGCGCTCTTGATGAAGAACGGTGTGGTCAGCGTGGTGATGACCGATACAGAGATGATGATGGGATAGATGTAGTCCGCGATGACGCCCAGCGACAGACCCAGCGACGCGATGATGAACGCGAATTCGCCGATCTGCGCCAGCGAGCAGCCGCAGTAGATGGCCTGCCGCAGCGTGTGGCCCGACAGCAGCACGCCCAGCGAGGAAAACAGCAGCTTCCCCACGATGGTCACCGCGGTCAGTATCAGGATGGGCCAGATGTACTTTACCACGGCGCCGGGATCCAGCATCATACCCACAGAGATGAAGAATACCGCGCCGAACAGGTCTTTAACGCCGGAGGTCAGGTGTTCCACCCGCTCGGCGTGGACGGTGCCTGCCAGCAGCGAACCGGCCAGAAACGCGCCCAGCGCCGAGGAGAAGCCAAGCGCGTCCGCCAGAAGCACCATGCCGAAGCATCGACCTGCTGAAAATCGAAGCCCTCGGACTTGATGCGCACACAGTTGCAGTCGTTTTTGGCAGCAGCTTGGACGCCTTGTTCAGCAGCGTAGGCAGCAGGAAGATGCCCAGCACCAGCCACAGCACCAGATACAGCACCAGCAGTCCCAGCTGCAGCGCCAGTGCGCCGCCAGAGATGGACTTACTGACGGAGATGGTGGACAGGATGATCATCATGAAGATGCCCGCGATATCCTCCATCACCAGCGTGCCGAACACCAGCTGGGCGAAGTCCGTTTTCCGGACGTTCAGTTCATCGAAAGCCTTGATGATGATGGTGGTGGACGACATGGACAGCATGCCGCCCAGGAAGATGCTGTCCATGGTGCCCCAGCCCATAAGCTGTCCCACGGCGAAGCCCATGGCCAGCATGCCTCCCACCTCCACCAGCGCTGTGATGATGGCGGTGCCGCCCACGCTGGCCAGCTTGTGGAGGTTGAACTCCAGTCCCAGGCAGAACATCAGGATGATGATGCCGATCTCGCTCCATGTGGACACTGCCTCGATGTCAGCCAGCGAGAAGAATAACGGCATATAGGGGCCGATGAGAAACCCTGCCAGTATGTAGCCCAGCACCAGCGGCAGATTCAGCTTTTTGAAGATAACGGTGATGACACCGCCGGTCAGCAGGATAACGGCGAGGTCAGAAACGAGATCCGGCAAATGCACCCGAAGTCCTCCTTTCCCTTTTAGTGGATAAACATCGCATCGCCAAACGAGAAGAAGCGGTACCGTTCCTCCACCGCCTGCTGATAGGCCGCCAGCACGTGCTCTCGTCCCGCCAATGCCGATACCAGCATGATGAGTGTGGACTCCGGCAGATGAAAGTTTGTTACCAGTGCGTCCAGCACCTTGAACTTGTACCCCGGATAGATAAAAATATCTGTCCATCCGGCGCTGGCACGCATGGTTCCATCCTCCGCTGCCTGAGATTCTATCGTGCGGCAGCTGGTGGTACCCACGCAGATGACCCGCCCGCCGTTTTTCTTCGTCTCGTTGATAAGATCGGCCGTCTCCTGGGGGATCACACAGTATTCACTGTGCATGGTGTGGTCGGTGATCTCGTCCTCTTTCACCGGGCGGAAGGTCCCAAGTCCCACATGGAGTGTAACGTATCCCACCTTTACACCCATTGCCTGTACTCGCTCCAGAAGCTCCGGCGTAAAGTGCAGCCCCGCCGTGGGCGCCGCCGCCGAGCCGTTGACCTTGGAGTACACCGTCTGATAGCGCTCCTGATCCTGCAGCTCCTCCTTGATGTACGGCGGAAGGGGCATCTTGCCAAGCCGCTCCAGTACCTCCAGGAAGATCCCTTCATAAGAGAACTTTACCAGCCGGTTGCCGTCGGGCAGCTCGTCCACCACCTCCGCCGTCAGCTCTCCGTCGCCGAAGGACACCCGCGCGCCCTTCCGAAGCTTCTTTCCCGGCCGCACCAAACATTCCCAGATGTTGTCGCCCCGGTCGATAAGCAGCAAAATTTCGCAGGCTCCGCCGCCGGGCACCCGATGGCCCAGCAGCCGTGCCGGCAGCACCCGGGAGTTATTCAAAATCAGGCAGTCGCCCGGACGCAGATACTCCGGCAGATCGTAAAAATGCCGGTGCTCTACCGCCCCTGTTTTCTTGTCCAGCACCAACAGCCGTGAGCCGTCCCGCCGTTCCAACGGTGTCTGCGCGATCAGCTCCTGCGGCAGGTCAAAGTAAAAATCGTGTGTTTTCATCGTGTATCACTCATTCATTCAAAATTTGCACACCGCGGGATATTATAGTATATTTCCCGCCTTTATGCAACGTTTTTCCCGGGAAAAGTTCCTTTGCATAGGGAAAAGCCGCGGTCATACCGCGGCTTTTCCAAAAAACGATGGCAATAATTACAGATGCAGCGCACAGCTTACACCAAAACAGCCTTGTGGAACACCTTTTTGCCCTTTTTGATGACCACGCCGTCACCGGTGAACTGCTCGCAGCCGAAGGTCGTCTCAATGGCCGCCACCTTCTCATCGTTGACGGAGACGCCGCCCTGCTGCACCAGCCGGCGCGCCTCACCCTTGGAGGCCGCCAAACCGCACTTCACCAGCAGGGTCAGCACATCGATGCTGCCGCCGCCGAAATCATCGTTGGTCAGCTCGGTAGTGGGCATATGCTCCGTGTCGCCGCTGCCGGCAAACAGCGCCTTGGATGCGGCCTTGGCCTTCTCGGCCTCCTCCTCGCCGTGCACCAGCTTGGTCAGCTCGTAGGCCAGGATCTCCTTGGCCTCGTTCAGTTGAGAGCCCTCCCAGGTGGACATCTTGTCGATCTCCTCCAGCGGCAGGAAGGTCAGCATGCGGATGCACTTCAGCACGTCGGCATCATCGATGTTGCGCCAGTACTGGAAGAACTCAAAGGGGCTGGTCTTGTTGGGGTCCAGCCACACGGCGCCCTTGGCGGTCTTGCCCATCTTATTGCCCTCAGAGTTCAGTAGCAGCGTGATGGTCATGGCGTGGGCATCCTTGCCCAACTTCTTGCGGATCAGCTCCGTGCCGCCCAGCATATTGCTCCATTGGTCGTTGCCGCCGAACTGCATGTTGCAGCCGTAGTGCTGGAACATGTAGTAGAAGTCGTAGCTCTGCATGATCATGTAGTTGAACTCCAGGAAGCTCAGGCCCTTCTCCATGCGCTGCTTGTAGCACTCGGCCCGCAGCATGTTGTTCACGGAGAAGCAGCCGCCCACCTCGCGCAGCAGCTCGATGTAGTTCAGCGGCTTCAGCCACTCGGAGTTATACAGCATCAGCGCCTTGCCGTCGGAGAAGTCGATGAACTTCTCCATCTGGCGCTTGAAGCACTCCGCGTTGTGCTTGATGGCATCCTCGGTCAGCATCTGACGCATGTCGGTGCGGCCGGAGGGGTCGCCGATCAGGGTCGTGCCGTCGCCGATCAGGGCGATGGGCTTGTTGCCCGCCATCTGCAAACGCTTCATCAGGCACAGCGCCATAAAGTGGCCCACGTGCAGGCTGTCCGCCGTGCAGTCAAAGCCGATGTAGAATGTGGCCTTGCCGTTGTTGACCATCTCGCGGATCTCTTCTTCATTTGTGACCTGTGCGATCAAACCGCGGGCCACCAGTTCCTCATAAATACCCATAGCTTCAATTTCCTTTCTGTATGTTCATTTGTTTTCTTGTGACAGGGAATAAAAAACGCCCCCTGTCATCTCGACAGAGGGCGATGCAGACGCTCGCGGTACCACCTCATATTCGCCATGCCCTCGCAGACACGACCTCGTTGGGTGCAGACACACCCTACCGCTGTAACGGGCGGACCCGACACATCCCTACTGGTCCGTCATGGACGTTCAGAAGGCTGCTCCGGGATGTATTCACCCATTTCTTCCTCTCCTCCTTACACCGGCCGGAGGCTCTCTTTGCAGGTCTGAAATGCGCTACTTATTCCCTTCATCGCTGTTGCGGTATCAAGTTGAGGTTATTGTAGCAGATTTTTTTCGTTTGTCAACTATTATTTTTCACGCTGCGAAAAAGTGGTCACAATTCCGCCCGGAACGCCTCTGCCTGCGCCAGCAGCTCCTCCGCGCCGTCCAGCATGGTCTGAGACACGTGGCTGCCGCCGGTGAGCCGCGCCAGCTCCCGCCGCCGCTGCTCTCTGTCCAGCCGCCGCACCTCTGTATAGGTACGGCCGCCTCTCTCGCCCTTCTCCACGGAGAAGTGCGTGTCCGCCATAGCCGCCAGCTGCGGCAGATGGGTCACGCACAGCACCTGCTTTCTGCGGCTGATACGCGCCATTTTTTCCGCCACCTTCTGGGCCGCCCGACCGGAAACGCCGGTGTCCACCTCGTCGAACACCATCGTCCCCACGTGATCCTGCTCACTGAGCACGTTCTTCATAGCCAGCATGATCCGGGCCAATTCACCGCCGGAGGCGATCTTGTGGATGGGACGCAGCTCCTCGCCCACGTTGGCAGACATCAAAAACCGTACCGTGTCCATGCCGTCGCTGTCCAGAGGCTTTTCTGCAAAGTCCACCGCAAAGCGTATCTTCCCCATGTCCAGCTGCTGTAGTTCTGTCAGTATCTGCGACGTCAGCTGTTCCGCCGCTGCCTTTCGGGCATCGGACAGCGCCTGCGCCGCCTGCCGTGCCTCCTTCTCCGCCTTGGACAGCGCCTGCTCCAGCCGCGCCAGCGTGTCGCCGGCATCCTCGATCTGCGCCAGCTCCGCCTCGCACCGGGCCTGGTAGTCCAGCATATCCTCCACGGTCGCGCCGTACTTCTTTTTCAGCCGGTACAGCAGGTCCATCCGGCTCTCCACTCGGTCCAGCTCACCGGGCGACACATTCAGCTCGCCCCGCTTGTCCTCCACGGTAGCCGCGATGTCGTAGACCTCGCTATACGCCTCCCCCAGACGTTCATACAGCTGGCCGAAAGCGTCATCCAGATGTCGTACGCCACTCAGCGCGTCCTGGGCCTGCCGCAGGGCGCTCAGCGCTCCGCCGCCGCTGTCGTCGCCGTTAAGGGCATAGTCCGCCCCGGCCACAGCGTCCAGGAACTTCTCCGCGTTCCGGAGCATCCCCCGCCGCGCTGTCAATTCCTCTTCTTCACCGGGCGTCAATTTTGCCCGACGAAGCTCCTCGATCTGATATTGCAGGGTGTCTACCCGCCTGGCCTTTTCCGCCTCATCCATCTGCAGCGCCCCGATCTGCCGCCGTATATCTGTAAAGTTTTTATACTTCTCAGCATATGTAATTGCAAGGCTTTCCACCCTTCCAAAGCTGTCCAGATACACAATGTGCTGCTCCTCGTCCAGCAGCTGCTGCCCGTCGTGCTGCCCGTGGATATTCAGCAGTCGGGCACCCAGTGCCCGCAGCTGTCCCACTGTTACCGGACGGCCGTTGACCCGGCATACGTTTTTGCCGTCGGTCTGGATCTCCCGCTGCAGCAGCAGCGTCCCATCCGCCTCCGGCTGGATGCCCAACTCCTCCGTCAGCTCCGGTGCCGTGCCGGAAAAGGCCGCACTGACAAAGGCCTTGTCGGCTCCGGTGCGAATCAGCTCCCGGCTGGTCCGCTGACCCAACACAGCGCTCAAACTATCGATAACAATGGACTTGCCCGCGCCGGTCTCACCGGTCAGGGCATTGAACCCCGGCGCGAATTCGATATCCGCCGCCTCGATAATAGCGATATTCTCAATATGCAGCAGCTCCAGCATACCGATCTTCCCTCCTCAGCGCAGCATTTGCCGCACCTGTTCGCAGAAATCCGCCGCGTGGGCACTGTCGTGAAATACCAGCAGCACCGTGTCGTCGCCGGCCAGCGTACCCACGATATCCGTATCCTCCATGCTGTCCAGCGCAAAGGCGGCGGCGTTGGCCATGCCGTTCATCGTCTTGATGATCGCCAGGTTCTGCGCGTTTTCCGCTGAGATCACGCACTCCCGAAAGATCGTCTGCAGCTTCTCCTCAAAATTCAGCTTGGGCATCTGCGCCGACACGGCATAGCGATACCCACCCTTGCCATCCGGTGCCTTCATCAGATGCAGCTGCTTGATGTCCCGGGAAACAGTGGCCTGCGTGCAGGCAAAGCCACGGACTGCCAGCAGCTGCATCAGCTGCTCCTGTGTCTCCACGGCTGTTTCCTCAATGATCTGCAATACCGCTGTCTGCCGGTCATTTTTCATGCTTCAGCGCCTCCATCCCCATCTTTGAATCCAGTATCTCACAAAAGCTCTTTTTACTCAGCCGCACCAGCTTCGTCACGAACTTGGACTGCCGGGTCCGCACTACATCGCCGTTTTTCAGTGAAAACGCCTTCCCGCCGTCCACAGACAGATATACGAACTTCCGGTTGGCGTCCGCCGTTTCCACCAGCAGCGTGTGCTCCGGTGAGAGCACGTAGCTGCCCGCCCGGGTCGAGTGGGGGCAGATGGGCGTCAGCAGCAGATTGTGAGCCGTGGGCTCCACGATGGGCCCGCCGGCCGCCATAGAGTACCCCGTGGATCCGGTGGGCGTGGACACAATGGCCCCATCGCCGGTGATCCTGGTCAGCCGGCCCTCCTCCGTGGATACATCCAGCCGCACCACCCGGGCCACACTGCCCTTTGAGATCACCGCGTCGTTCAGCGCGATATTGTTGTATACGGGCTTACCCTCCCGCAGCACGGTCACGTCCAGCATCATCCGGGACTCCACGGCAAAATCCCAGCTTTTCAGGTCACGCAGCCGTTCCAGCTCATTTGGCTCCAGCTCGGACATAAAGCCAAGGCTCCCCAGATTGATGCCCAGCACCGGCACATTGTGCAGCGCCACTGTCCGGGCCAGATGCAGGATCGTACCGTCGCCGCCGAAGGCGATGAGCATATCCGCCCGCTTGATCTCCTGCTGCAGCTGCCGGATGGGCACACCCAGCTGATCGTCATATCCCTCCCGACTGAAGGGCAGACATACCACCGTTTCAAAACCGAGCCCCTCCAGCAGCTCCCTGGACCGCTTGGCCACGGTCAGCTCGCTGTCCCGATAGGGATTTGGGCAAAGGATCACACGTTTCATATCTCCCCATGACCTTCCTTCAACGCAGAATGTGAGGCGTCCACCAACGCCCGCAGGTCAGGGACGCAGTCCGCTTCCCCGCCCTTTTTCAGATAGCCGAGGTACTCGATATTTCCCTCCGGCCCGCGGATAGGAGAATATGTAATACCAAGAACTGTAAAGTTATTTTCCTTTGCATGATCCAGGAAGTGCTCCAGCACCTCCAGATGTACTGCCGGGTCACGGACGACGCCCTTTTTCCCTACTTTTTCCCGCCCGGCTTCAAATTGCGGTTTGATAAGACAGGCCACCTCACCGCCCTCGCGCAGCAGCGCATATAACGCAGGGAAAATCAGCTTTAGTGAGATAAAGCTCACGTCGATGGACGCAAAATCCAACGCCTCCGGTATCTGCTCCGTGGAGAGATACCGCGCGTTGGTCCGTTCCAGACACACCACCCGTGCATCGCTCCGCAGCTTCCAATCCAGCTGTCCGTAGCCCACATCCACAGCATAAACCTTTGCCGCGCCATTTTGCAGCATACAGTCCGTAAACCCGCCGGTGGACGCGCCGATGTCCGCGCAGACCTTGCCCTCCAGCGTGATGGGAAAGGTCTGCATGGCCTTTTCCAGCTTCAGTCCGCCCCGGCTCACATACCGCAGGGCGTGGCCCCGTACCTCCACATGGGCGTCCTCCGCCACCGGTGTTCCGGGCTTGTCCGACCGCTGTCCGTCCACGAATACCAGACCTGCCATAATGGTGGCCTGGGCTTTTTGTCGGCTCTCGCACAGCCCGCGTTCTGTCACAAGCACATCCAGCCGTATTTTTTTGCTCATGCCAATACCTCCCGCACCGCCTGTGCGATTCCCTCTGCGTCCAGACCGAGGGCGTGCCGCAGCTCTACCGTGGACCCCTGGCTCGGGAGCGTCGTGCCGACGCTTCGCAGTACCAGCTTTTCCGTGCCCGCGCCCTGCTCCAGCAGCAGCGCGCTCAGCCGTTCGCCCACCGCGCCGGCGCGGAGCTGATCCTCCGCGGCCACTATGCGCTTTACGCCGTCCAGCGCCCGGCAAATACCGTCGCTGTCCAGCGGTGCGACCCGGTTCAGCTTTACCACCCGGGCGGAAACGCCCTCTTTTTCCAGCAGCTCCGCCGCCAGCAGCGCCTGCTGCGTCAGGATACCGTAGGTCACGATAGCCGCGTCTGTCCCCTGGCGGAGCACCGTCACTGATTCATCGCCGCAGTCGCCGTCATAGCCATCCTCGCCGCCCCGGGGATACCGCACCGCCACCGGCCCGTTCACCTCCAGCACCGCCCGCCGCAGCATACGCCGCAGCTCGGCAAAGCTGGCAGGTGCCAGCACCGTCATGCCCGGTATCTGGCTCAGATAGTCCAGGCAGCCGTGGTGTGTCTCGCCGTCTGCGCCCACGATGCCGCAGCGGTCCACCGCCAGCACCACATGGAGCTTCTCCAGCGCCATATCCTGCACCAGCATATCGTAGCCCCGCTGCAAGAAGCTGTCATACACGGCAAACACCGGTATCAGCCCCTGCTTAGCCATACCGCCGGCCATAGCCACACCGTGTCCCTCCGCGATACCCACGTCAAAGAATCGCCGCGGGAACTCCCGTGCAAAGTCTGTCAGACCTGTGCCGTCGGCCATGGCGGCGGTGATGGCACACACGCGCCTGTCCTCCCGCGCCAGCTGCCGCAGTGTCTCACCGAACACATGGGAGAACGTTTCTTTGCCTGCCTGCCGCACCTTTCCGGTAGCCGGATCAAAGGGCCCTACGCCGTGGAACTTCTCCGGCTCCCGCAGTGCATAGTCGTATCCGCTGCCCTTCACGGTGTGGACGTGTACCAGCACCGGGCGCCCGGCCTCTTTGGCTGCCTGCAATACCGCTGTCAGCCGCTGTACGTCGTGGCCGCCCACCGGACCCATGTACGCAAAGCCCATATCCTCGAACACGGTGCTCACCGGCGGCAGCAGCGTCTTTTTCAGCGCTGTTTTTACCTCGTGGCTCCACTCATACAGTGTTCGGCCCGCCGGCAGCTTCTCCAGCGCCTTGCGGTAACGCTTCTTGAATTCGTAATACTCCGGGTCCGTCCGCATCTTCGACAGCTGCTTGGACAGCCCGCCCACATTCCGGTCGATGGACATTCCGTTATCGTTCAGAATGACCACCAGCGGTTCGCCGCTGCCGCCGGCGTCGTTGAGGCCCTCAAAGCTCAGCCCGCCGCCCAGCGCACCGTCGCCGATAACGGCCACCACATGGTAGTCCTGCCCCAGCAGCGTCCGCGCCCGTGCCATGCCCAGCGCTACCGACACCGAATCCGACGCGTGCCCCGCCATAAAGGCGTCGTGTACGCTCTCATAGGGCTTGGGAAAGCCTGACAGTCCGCCAAACTGCCGCAGCGTATCGAACAACTCCCGTCGGCCGGTCAGCGCCTTGTGTACGTAGCATTGGTGCCCCACATCCAGCACCAGCCGATCTGTGGCTGTGTCGAACACCCTGTGGATCGCCACTGTCAGCTCTACCACGCCCAGGTTGGATGCCAGGTGCCCGCCGGTGCGGGATACCTGCTCCACCAGAAAGCTCCGCAGCTCCCGGCACAGCGCCGCCGTCTGTTCCTCGGACAGACATTTCACGTCTGCCGGGCTGTTGATCGTCTCTAAAATCAAATCTGTCTCCGTCCTTTATCATACAGGTATCATACAGGTATCAAACAGGTAGGCATAAACGCCTATACTCCTAATCTTAATTGGCACATTATTGTATCACATTTGTACCTGATTTACAACTGTATTTCCAACTGTTTATGCAAAGCATCCTGCATAAACAGCCGCCCTTGTCCAGCTGTCATCAGGCATTGCTCGATACCCCAAGTTGGTACGCCAAAAATGTATCAGGTGCTCCGCGATACGATCTACGGCGAAGGCAGGTATCGGCTTCGTCCTTGGGCAGACGGAGCAGGACGCGGGGCACGTCTATCTCCGCTCCTGTATCGCCCTGTAAAATGAAAACGTTATGCCTGTCAGCCAAGGCTGACAGGCACTTTTTTCGTCCCGCATACATAGGATATACCTGTAACGAACCCTATAAGGAGGTCATTCCATGAATGAACAGGATATTGTCAACAAGCTGAAAAGCGACCCCCGTGCATTGAAGTCTGTCATGCAGTCACAGGACGGCCAAGCACTGCTGAATATGCTCTCCGGCGGCAACAGCGCCGCACTGGGTCAAGCAGCGCGCCAGGCTGCCTCCGGTGACACGGCAGCTTTGAGCGCCATGCTCTCCCGTGTGCTGTCCAGCCCGCAGGGTGCAGAGCTGGTGCAGCGTCTGGAATCAAAGCTCCAGCAGTAACGGAAAGGAGGACGCAGCGTGTCAGAACTGGACGAAAAACTCAATGCGCTGCTGTCCGATCCCGGCAGTATGGCGCAGATCATGCAGCTGGCGCAGCAACTCTCCGGATCCATGGGTGGCGAGAACACACCGCCATCTCCTCCGTCACCTCCTCAGGCGGTCCCACCACCTGCGCCACTGCCGGCCATTGATCCCCAAGTCATCGCCAAATACCTGCCCCTGCTGCAGGAGCTGACCCGCGACACCAGCCAAACCACCCAACTTCTCTACGCCCTGCGGCCGTTTCTGAAGGACGGCAAGCAGGATAAGGTGGAGCGCGCCGCAAGGCTGGCGCGGCTTATCACTATCGGCAAGCGATTTCTTTCGGAAGGGGGCGGTTTCCCTGTATAACCGCTACATTCGCGGCAACGATGGCGTCTATACACGTGTCCCCATGGATGAAGTGCCGCCGCGCCCCAATCCGCCGCCGAAAGGTCCTCCTCCGCCGCCACCGGAGCACGGTGCACCGGAGCGCGGCTTCTTCAACGACCTGCTGGAAAAGCTGCACCTCGGCGATTTAGACGCCGGCGATCTGCTGCTGTTGTTCCTGCTGTTCTATCTCTCCCGGCAGAAGGCCGACGAGGAACTGCTTATCGCCATCGGCCTACTGCTGATCCTGTGACTTCCAGTATTTGCATTTGCAAAACGGTTACAAAACGGTTACAATATACCCATCCTTGCAAGAGAAATCCAGACATAGGAGGTCACAGTATGTGTAATTTTGACTGCGCTTCCCTGCTGAAGCTGCTGTGCAGCTGGTTCGGCAAGTGCTGACGCACCTGCGCACGCATAGAAAAGCATCCCCCGACAGACTGTCGGGGGATGCTTTGCGTGTAAAATGAAATTACTTCACAGCCTCGGCCACCGCAACAGCCACGGCCACGGTCGCGCCGACCATAGGATTATTGCCCATGCCCAGGAAGCCCATCATCTCCACGTGCGCGGGGACGGAGCTGGAGCCGGCAAACTGCGCGTCGCTGTGCATACGGCCCATGGTGTCGGTCATGCCGTAGGAAGCGGGACCGGCGGCCATATTGTCCGGATGCAGCGTACGGCCGGTGCCGCCGCCGGAGGCCACGGAGAAGTACTTCTTGCCCTGCTCGATGCACTCCTTCTTATAGGTACCGGCCACCGGGTGCTGGAAGCGGGTGGGGTTGGTGGAGTTGCCGGTGATGGACACGTCCACGCCCTCGTGGTGCATGATGGCCACGCCCTCGCGCACGTCGTCCGCGCCGTAGCAGAGCACCTTCGCGCGGTCGCCGTCGCTGAAAGCGGTGGTCTTTACTATGGTAAGCTCGCCCGTGTACTGGTTGTATTCGGTTTCAACGTGGGTGAAGCCGTTTATGCGGCTGATTATATAGGCCGCATCCTTGCCAAGGCCGTTGAGTATTACCTTGAGCGGCTCCTTGCGCACCTTGTTCGCCGTGCGGGCTATGCCGATTGCACCCTCTGCCGCGGCAAAGCTTTCGTGTCCGGCAAGGAAGGCGAAGCAATGCGTGGCTTCGGAAAGCAGCATCGCGCCAAGATTGCCGTGGCCCAGACCCACCTTACGCTGATCGGCAACGGAGCCGGGTATGCAGAACGCCTGCAAGCCTTCGCCTATGCATTCGGCCGCTTCCGCCGCGCTCTTAACGCCCTTCTTCAGCGCTATCGCCGCGCCGAGGGTATATGCCCAAACCGCGTTTTCGAATGCTATGGGCTGAATGCCCTGCACTATGCCGCGCACGTCTACGCCATGCTCCTTGGTGAAGGCTTCGCACGCTTCAAAGCCGTCGAACCCATACTTTGCAAGCACGGGGCGCAGGGTATCTATTCTTCTTTCGTATCCTTCAAAAGTGACCATCTTTACGCCTCCTTATATTACTGCTTGCGCGGGTCTATAACGGTTACCGCCTCGGCAAAGCGGCCATAGGTGTTTATGTTGGAACGGAAAGCCTCGTTCGGCTCCATGCCCTTCTTTATGGCGTCCATCATCTTGCCAAGGCTGATGAACTCATAGCCGATGATCTCGTCCTTGTCGTTCAGAGCCAGCTTGCTGCAATAGCCCTCGGCCATTTCCAGATAGCGGGGACCCTTCTCGCGGGTGCCGAACATGGTGCCCACCTGAGAGCGCAGGCCCTTGCCCA
>OGYL01002486.1_pt1 | contig 12975 bp, 9 predicted proteins | sample 1576541 | NCBI WGS metagenome assembly OGYL01 (sample SAMEA3541551, study PRJEB24748) | human gut metagenome | biome: human gut; feature: human-associated habitat; material: faeces | place: China | collected 2012 | reverse complement strand
GAAGAGCATAGCCACGAGGGCCGCGCCGAGCGTCTGGCCGGTCAGGCGGGCCGTGGCCAGCATGCCGCTGGCGCTGCCGGCGCGCTGCGGCGGGGCCGAGCTTAGCAGCAGATGGTTGTTTGGCGACTGGAAGAACCCGAAGCCGGCACCGCACAGCATGAGCCTCCAAACAAGCCCGAAGTGGTCGGTGTCGGCCGGTATGAACGACAGCAGGAAGCACCCCACGCTGAGCATAGACAGGCCGATGCCGCCGAGTATGCCCGGATGTACGCGTCCCACGAGCCATCCCGCCAGCGGCGCCACGAAGATGATGGCCAGCGGCCACGACGTCATGAGCAGTCCGGTGCCCACGGCATTGTAGCCGAAAGTGGTGACAAGCATGAACGGCATGCCCACCATGACGAGCATCTGGGCGGTGAACGAGATGACGCTCGTGGCCACCGAGGTGGTGAAGATGGGTATCTTGAGCAGGTCGAGCGGCAGCATGGGGTACTTCTTGCCTACCTGCATGCGCACGTAGACAAAGCCCACGGCCACCATGGCCACTGCCCCCAGCAGCACAATGAGCGGCTCGACGTCGTGAGAGTAAGCCTCGACGCAGCCTATGAACAGTCCGAACGTGGCGGCGTTGAGCACGGCCTCGCGCCAGTTGAACGTCCTGCCGACCACGCGCACGGGGTTGTCGGGCAGATGCTTGCGGGCCATGACAAACGTAAGTATGCCCACCGGCACGTTGATGGCAAAAAGCCACGGCCATGGCGCCACGGCCAGTATGGCGGCCGAGAGCGTAGGCCCGGCCACCGAGGCTATGGCCACGACGGTGGCGTTGAGCCCAACCCCCTCGCCCAGGCGGCGCTTGGGGTAGATGAGCTTGACCATCGACGTGTTCACGCTCATCATCATCGCTGCCCCGACTCCCTGCATCACGCGGGCAATGACAAGCATGGCGAACGACGGCGAGAGCGCGCACAGCAGCGAACCGAACGTGAACACCACTATGCCGCGCACGTAAACCTGCTTGTAACCCCACAGCTCGCCCATCGAGGCAAACGGAAGCAGGAGCATCATCACCGCCAGCTGGAAGGCATTGACTATCCAGATGGAGTCTTCCGAAGCCACCCCGAGCTGCGATGCCATGCTCGGCAGGGCCACGTTGCATATCGTACCGTCGAGCACGGCAAGGAAAAGGCCGCAGAACGTGGCCGCCATGGCGTAGTAGATGCGTGGGCGGTGCAAACCGTCCCATTCGAGGTTGCCCTCTATGCGCAGCCTGCCCTGGCCGTCAGACCCTGCTTTTGTGTTTTCTTTGTCCATAACCTCACTTTTTTATATCTACAATCCTAAATACCGTGCAAAATTATAAAGAAAGCCCAACACACACAAACAAAATGACTGGAAAGAAAGGTTTGACAATCCACCGAGCACGGAGCACTGATAGACTGAGGGCCGCCAAGCCTACCGCATGGCCGCGGCCCGGGCCTCCTCTGCTTGCCCCGGCATCCGGGCCTGTGTGCCGTGAAAATACAAAACGGCCCGTATGGCATTTCAATTCGGCCCGTTTCACGCTGCAAAACGGGCCGAATGGCAACCCGAAAACGGCCGTTTTGCAAGACACCTTCGGCGGAGGCAGCAGGCAATGGGGCATTTTGTAAAAAGCATTTACCGCCATAGTAGGGTCACACCACGTATGCAACGGCAATCAACGTGGCTTTTCCCGATGTTTTTTTCAATACATCCCGACGCTACGGGCAACCCTCGCCACCGTTTGACAAAACCATGTCGGAATGGGATTATTGAACATATTATACTACAAAAAGAATTTTCATGCGTAAAAAGTGGGCATTTTACACGATTAATAACTATCTTTGCACCATCCAATCCAAACAGTGATGCAGTGGCGGAAACAGCTGCATGCCGATGGCATGGCGCCCCAGCGCAGCCCCCGCCAAAGGCTCGGCGGGCCACGGCGAGGCAAAGGGCCAACCGGGGCGCAGCCGACACGGGCAATGCGCCATGCCCGACCGGCGCAACTGAAAAAACAAACACCAAGCCGGCCTACGGCCTGTTTGGGTTGGCGAACAAAAGCAACAAGCAGCGGCTGGCTTTAAAAAGGCAAACCTGAAACGAACGTACCCACAACCAAAACAACATTCACAATATCACAAAACTACAAAAACAACCAGTAAAATGAAGAAAAGTCTATTAATGTTGCCTGCACTCATGATGTGTGCCCAGGCCAATTCGCAACAGCTGGCATTCCCCGGCGCCGAAGGATTCGGGGCCTATGCCACAGGCGGAAGAGGAGGAACAGTGGTACACGTGACCAACCTCAACGCATCGGGGCCGGGCTCGCTGGCCGACGCCGTGAGCCAACCCAACCGCACGGTTGTGTTCGATGTCGGCGGAGTGATAGACATCACAGGGCAGAACCTGACCATTGCCAGCAACCTGACCATAGCCGGGCAGACCGCGCCCGGAGAGGGGATAACCATCTACGGCGGACGCGTGATAATGTCTAACAGCTCTAACGTGATAATGAGGTACATCAGGATGAGGGGCAGCATAAGCATGCCTGAAGACAAATGCACGCTGACCATGGACTACTGCGACAACGTAATACTCGACCACTGCTCCATTTCGTGGGGACGGTGGGACAACGTTCACATCAAGGACGCGAACAACATAACTTACCAGAACTGCATCATCAGCGAGGGAATAGAGCCGCAACGGTTTGGGGCCATTACCGACGGAACGCGCAACTGGACCATATCGCACTGCCTGTGGACCAACAACAAGAGCCGAAACCCGAAGATGAAGTGCTACCTGCAGTACTATAACAACGTGGTGTACAACTATGGCATCGGCATCGTGGGAGGCCACTCGGCGGCCGACAACTACCAGGACGTGATGAACAACTACTTCATCACGGGCCCGAGCAGCGGCTCGTCGAACAAGTATTTCGACCAATGGACAGAGACTGACCACCTGTACAGCACCGGCAACTATACCGACGACAACCGCGACGGCAAGCTCAACGGCAGACTGATAACCGACTACAACGGGGCAACGCCCATGCAGCAGCCCAACCTGAAGTGCCAGGCGCCGATGAACCTCGAGCCGGCCGAAGACGCATTCTATGCCGTGATGGAGCACGCCGGGGCGTCGAGGGTGAGAGACAGCCACGACCTGCGCATAATAGAACAGCTCGCCTCGCTCGGCACCAAGGGCGCGTTCATCGCCAACGAGCAGGACGTTGGGGGAATAGGCACGCTGGCCGGAGCCGACGCCCCGGCCGACTCTGACGGCGACGGCATGCCCGACGAATGGGAAAAGGCCAACGGCACCGACCCGGACAAGGCCGACGCCAACGGCGATGCCGACGGCAACGGGTATACAAACATAGAAGACTACGTGAACAGCCTGGCCCACAAGAGCGACTACATCATGTATCCGCAGGCCGTGACCGCCACATTGAAAGACCCCACCACGGTGGTGCTGACGTGGAAAAACGCCGAAGAGGGGGCCGACAAGATTGTGGTGGAGATGTCGGAGAACGGCGTCGACTACACCACCGCAGCCGAAGTGGAGGGCAACGCCACCACCGCCACCATACAGGGACTGAAGGAAGGGCAGGTGTACTACTTCAGGCTGAAGGCTGTCAAGGGCGATGAGCAATCGCTTTACTCGGCCGCCGTGTCGGTAAACGACGAGCACATGAGGCCGGCGGGGGGCATACCGGCCGGCACCGAGGCCTTCGTGCCGCAGGAGGGCAGGCTCTACAGGATAATAAACTACGGCACTGTGCCCTACAACTCGGGCACCACTTATGCCGGGGCGCCCAAGTACCTCACCTTCAACGCCGACGGAACGCTTGGCTCTACCACCGACTTTGAGTGGAACAACCCGGCCCTGCTTTGGGAGATAACGCCGGCAAGCGAGGGCGAAGGGCAGGTATACATACGCAACTACGCCACGAGAGAATACCTGAACCCGTCGACAGAGACCGTAGGCGACGGCGCCCGCGTGACGGCGGTGGCCCAGGCCGCGCCGTTCGAAATAGTGTTCTCAACCAACGAGACCGTGGCCCAGTCGGGCCTGCAGGGGCAAGTTGCCATGTTCAGGATAAACAGTCCGCAGAACAAAGGGCAGCAGTTAAGGCCCGTGACCTTTGAAGACAACTGGATATGGGGCAACGGAACGATAGCCCGGGCCGACATGGCCTTCACCTTCTCTTCGCTCGACGCCTCGCTGCTCGGGCTCTACACAAGCGCCCTCGACGACGCCATAGCCGCAGCGGAGCTGGCCGCCGCCGAGGCCACCGTGGGCAACGTGACGCTCGGCTACCCCGAAGAGGCATACTCAGACTTCACCTCCGCCATAGCCGAAGCCAAGGCCACGGCCGGCAAGGCAGCCGCGGGCAACGCCACGCAGGCCGAAGTAGACGCTGCAGCCGAGGCCATGGCCGCAGCCCGGAAAGCTTTCGACGGGGCACGCATAATGACACTTGCGGGCTACGACAGCAAAAAAGTGCACAACATCTACAGCTATGGCACGATAAGCAACTCAAGCACCGTCGACGCCACGGCGCAGGTGGAGCGTCGCTACCTGGCCACGGTAAAGAAAGAAGACGGCATCACCGACTCGCTCGTGTTCATCGTAGGGCTGAGCGAAGAGCAGATAGCCGCAGGCCAGGCCGACCCCGTGAGCGCCATGCCCGAGGCACAGTGGAACATCGAACCGGGCGACGGCGGCTGCGCATACATCAGCAACACCAAGACGGGCACATACCTGCGCATAGCCGGCACGCTGTCGGCCGAGCCCGTGACGGTATACCCTTATTACGCCAAGGACGACAACGGGAAGCATGCTTTCTACATCGAGACATCGCCCGACAACAACCGATGCCTGAACGTGGGCACGCCCGACGCCGACGGCAAGGGAGGGTCGATAGCCTTTGCATGGCCGGCCGACAGGACCAGGCTGCGCTGGGTGGTCGACGAGCTCGACATAGCGTCGGCCATAAAGGGCACAGGCAACGACGGCGGCCGCGGCAAACCCACCGCCACCGAGTATTACAACATGCAGGGAATGAGGCTCGACAACGTGCCGCACAAGGGCATGTACATAGTGAAGACAACCTTTGCCGACGGCACAGTAACCACACATAAGGCCACCAGGTGAGCCAGGCTGCCAGGCTGCACGCACAACATGGAAAGCTACGGCAGCAACGGCTGAACACAGAACGGCCCGTTCCGCATTGTGGAACGGGCCGTTTGGCATCTCAATACGGCCCGTTTCGCACCGCAATACGGCCCATTCGGGAACGCTGTCGCCGCAGGCCCCTCTCACGCCGGCGCCGTATGGCCCTGCAAACGACCACACGCCTTGCCGCAACGCCGCCCGCAAAGACTTGCAACAAGGCCTGCGCCTGTGGAAAACTATGTTGATAACTATGTTGAAAACCCCGTTGATAAGTGTGTTGAAACCACACCGACTTATCAACAACAAGCACACCAAGGCCCCGGACATGGGCATATCAACACACTTATCAAAGGCTTTTGATTAAGTTTTCAACGCTTTTCTGGCAGAAAAAGATATAAACTTATTAATTTTGCACCGTAATGCCGGATTGTTGATAAACATACGATGGCGCTAATAATCAGCAAAAAACAATCAACAACTGATGTTGGCAACCGCTGCACAGACGTTGACATTGGAATACGCAAGAAAACCGACGGAAAGTTTTCAACATATCAACAGCATATCATACAGAACATTTCAGTTTTTAAAGGAAAGAAAAAACGTATAATAATTTTTATGCAATGGTGAAAAAGGAATGGACAACCCAAGGCTACATCGACGAGCCGGCACCGGCCGGCACCGACCTTAGTGCCGAGATACGCAAGATGTGCGAGCAGAAGAAGGCCGTCATACTGGCCCACTACTACACGCGCGGAGAGATACAAGACGTGGCCGACTTCATAGGCGACTCGCTGGCGCTGGCGCGCAAGGCCGCCGAGACCGACGCGCGCATCATAGTGATGTGCGGCGTGCATTTCATGGCCGAGACGTGCAAGATACTAAGTCCCGACAAGAAGGTGCTGGCCCCCGACCTCAACGCGGGGTGCTCGCTGGCCGACTCTTGCCGCGCCGACGACCTGCGCAAGTTCAAGGACGAGCACCCGGGATACAAGGTGGTGAGCTATGTCAACACCACGGCTGCCGTGAAGGCGCTCACCGACGTGGTGGTGACGAGCGGCAACGCAAAGAAGATTGTCGACTCTTTCCCAAAGGACGAGAAGCTCATCTTCGGGCCCGACCGCAACCTCGGGGCCTACATCAACAGCGTCACGGGGCGGCAGATGCTGCTCTGGGAGGGCGGCTGCCACGTGCATGAGCGATTCTCGGTGGCCGAGGTGGTGAAGCTGCGCCAGGCACATCCCGGTGCCAAGGTGCTGGCCCACCTCGAGTGCAAGGGCCCCGTGCTGGCGCTGGCCGACGTGGTTGGGTCGACGGCCGTTATGCTGGAGTATGTCAAGAAGTCGGCCGACAAAGAGTTTATCGTGGCCACCGAGGCCGGCATACTGCACGAGATGAAGCGCTCATGCCCCGACAAGACTTTCCTGCCCGTGCCGCCAGAGATAAGCGAAGGGTCGCTGGGATGCTCCTGCAACGAGTGCGACTACATGAAGATGAACACCATGCTCAAGCTGTACAATGCCTTGAAGTATGAGTGGCCCGTGGTCGACGTCGACCCGGAAGTGGCCCGCGAGGCAGTGAAGCCCATCGAGCGCATGCTCAGCCTGAGCTGAGGGCGATGCCGCGCCCACCCGGCCCCGCTGCCGCAGCTGTAGCCGGGCGTTGGCGCGGGCGTGGCCCCCGGAGCATGCAAAGGCATCGGCGCCGCACGCCACGGCCGGTGGCGGCAGACGCGGCCGGCGGCATTACGTCGCTCCGTGCCGTTGGCCGCAATACCATAATATAGTGATAAAACAGCCCGCACGGCCATTTATGGCGCCGGCAAGTGGGCTTATGTCGGATAAAAGTTGTAACTTCGCACACTGAAACCATTTAAACAATATAATAGATGTCATTAAAATGCGGTATAGTGGGCCTGCCCAACGTGGGCAAGTCGACGCTTTTCAACTGCCTGTCGAGCGCCAAGGCGCAGGCAGCCAACTTTCCTTTCTGTACCATCGAGCCCAATGTGGGCGTGATAACCGTGCCCGACGAGCGCCTTACCCGCCTGGCCGAGATAGTGCACCCGGGCCGTATCGTGCCCGCCACGTGCGAGATTGTAGACATAGCCGGCCTGGTCAAGGGGGCAAGCAAGGGCGAGGGGCTCGGCAACAAGTTTCTCGGCAACATCCGCGAGACCGATGCCATAATACATGTGCTGCGTTGTTTCGACGATGACAACATCACCCACGTCGACGGAACCATCGACCCCGTGCGCGACAAGGAGATTATCGACACCGAACTGCAGCTCAAAGACCTTGAGACAATAGAGGCGCGGCTGGCCAAGCAGCAGAAGGTGGCGGCCGCGGGCAACAAGGAGGCCAAGACCGAGGTGGCCGTGCTCGAGGCCTACAAGGCTGCGCTGGAGCAGGGAAAGAACGCCCGCACGGTGCAGTTTGACACCAAGGAAGAGCAAGACGCGGCCCGCAACCTGTTCCTGCTCACGGCCAAGCCGGTGCTTTACGTGTGCAACGTCGACGAGGCGGCGGCCAAGACCGGCAACGACTACAGCGCGCGCATAGAGCGGATTGCCGCCGAGGAGGGGGCCGAGGCAATGGTCATAGCCGCCAAGACAGAGGAAGACATTGCATCGTTCGAGTCGTACGACGACAAACAGATGTTCCTCGAGGAGCTCGGATTGGCCGAGAGTGGCGTCAACCGGCTGATAAAGAAGGCCTACGCCCTGCTCAACCTCGAGACCTTCATCACCGCCGGCGAGATGGAAGTGAAGGCCTGGACGTACCACAAAGGGTGGAAAGCGCCGCAGTGCGCGGGCGTCATCCACACCGACTTCGAGAAGGGTTTCATACGCGCCGAGGTGATAAAGTACGACGACTACATAAAGTATGGCTCTGAGGCTGCCGTGCGCGAGGCCGGCAAACTGGGCATAGAGGGCAAAGACTACGTTGTGCAGGACGGCGACATCATGCACTTCCGATTCAACGTATAGCCTGTACGCCAAGTCTACAACCATAAAACCCAACGTCATGGATACGCTTGCATACATCGTGTGGAACCCCGACCTCACCGCCTTCATGGGCATGAGGTGGTATTCGCTGTGCTGGCTTGTGGGCCTGCTGCTGGCTTACCTCATAGTGAAGCGGCTCTACAAGGAGCAGAAAATAAGCCCCGAGCTGTTCGACCCGCTGTTTGTCTACTGCTTCGTGGGCATACTCATAGGTTCGCGCCTGGGCCATTGCCTGTTCTACCAGCCCGACTATTTCCTCTCGTCATGGCAGCATGTGGTCGAGATGATAGTGCCCATACGCTTCATGGCCGACGGCTCCGTCAAGTTCACGGGCTACGAAGGGCTGGCCAGCCACGGCGGCACGCTCGGACTGATGATAGCTCTCTGGATATACGTTCGCAAGACGCGGCTCAACATCTGGCGCGTTCTCGACAACATAGCCATAGCCACCCCGACCACGGCGTGCTTCATACGGCTGGGCAACCTGATGAACTCTGAGATAATAGGCAAGGTGACCGACGTGCCCTGGGCGTTCATCTTCGAGCGCGTCGACCCCATGCCGCGCCACCCGGGCCAGCTCTACGAGGCGCTGGCCTACGCCGTGCTGTTCTTCATTGGATGGGCCCTCTACCGCAAGCACCCGCAGAAGGTGGGCACGGGATTCTTCTTCGGGCTGTGCCTGACGTTTATTTTCACCGCGCGATTCTTCATAGAATACACCAAGGAGATACAGGAAGCATTCGAGGCCAGCCTGCCTCTCGACATGGGACAGCTGCTCAGCATACCGTTCATAATTGTCGGGGTGATGTGCATGGCGGGCGGCAAGTGGATGCAGAAGTTAGGAACCGAACCACAAAAAAAATAAGACTATGAGGACAAGAAGACTGATCACGGTCTGCATGGCCGCACTGATGACGCTCACGGCGGCCACCGGCGCATACGCGCTGGCATGCAGCCAATGCCACGAGACGGGACAAGGCGGGCAGGAGTATGCCCCCAACGGTCACGGACACTACTACCGGGCGCAGCGCGGTTGCTGCCACGGCCGTTGGCGCACCGACTGCGTGCAGGCAGCGCCTGGCTGCACCTACGGCCACGGTGCCTGCCGGGGCTATTACTGTGACAGCCGCCATGCCTGCTTCAACGGCTGCCCGGTGAGCGGCGCCGACGCCGCCACCTTCAAGCCGGTGGGCGGAGGCTACGCCAAGGATGCCGACGCCGTGTATTACAACGGGCGGCGTATGGAGGGCGCACACGTGCAGTCGTTCAAGTACATTGGGCGCGGTGTGGCGCGCGACAAGCGCCACACCTACATCGACGGTGTGCCAGCCGAGTGAACCATCCGACAACGGCACGCAGGGCCGGCGGGTGTTGTCGCCATGCCGGCCCTGCGTGTTTTTTTGGCTTTATATAAGTATTGAGAAATGAAGACGATAAGACTTGTTTACCCGCAATGGCAGGGTGGCGACATCGCACGGTGGATACCAGAGGTGAGCGACCCCGCCGTGGCTGCCCGCGGCTATGTGCTCGGGGCGCAGCTGCTGCAATTCCTTGCCCCGCAGAGCGGCCAGGAGACTTATACTGTGCCTGTCGACGTGGCCCCGGGCGAGCGTGTTGTCACCGACGGGGTGCTCGACCGCGACGCCATAGTGCGACAGACAGAGGCCGCGCTGGCCATTCTGAGGGCGGCAAACCCCGACCGAGTGGTGACGCTCGGGGGCGAATGCTCTACCAGCGTGGTGCCTTTCACTTACATGGCCCACAGGTATGGCGGCGACGTGGCCATGGTATGGATAGACGCCCACCCCGACATAACACTGCCGGGCGACCCCTATGCGGGTTACCACGCCATGGCCGTGACGGCCTGCATGGGCATGGGCGACAAGAAGATTACGTCGGCGCTGCCCGCCGCCATACCCGCAGAGCGCATCATGATAGTGGGGTTGCGCGACTGGGAGCGCGACGACATACGGCTCAGGCAGCAGCAATTGGGCATTGCCCACCTTGCCCCGGAAGACGTGGTCGACGGCAGCGACGCGCTCACAGGCTGGCTTCGCCGTTGCGGAGCGTCGAAGGTGGTGGTGCATTTCGACATGGATGTGCTCGACCCTTCGGAGATAATAGCCGCCGTGGGCGTGGTTCCGGGCGGAATGAAGATGGCCGGCGTGGTGCGCTTAATCAACGACATAGCCCGCGAGAAAGACTTGGTGGCGCTCACGGTGGCCGAGCCCATGCCCCGAACGGCCATGCGGCTGCAGGCCATGCTGGCCGGCCTGCCACTGATGAAGTGAGCTGGCAGCGCCGCCCGACGGCACGTCTTTCGATGCCCGATGGCACATATTGCGCTGCCCGACGGCCGGTGTTAAAACGCCAAACGGCCCGTTCCGCATTGCGGAACGGGCCGTTTGGCTTTGCAATATGCGCCGTTTGGCACGGTGAAACAGGCCGTCTTGCAAACAGTTGTCGCACAGGCGGTTACGCCGTTGCGCGCGCGTTGCGAAACTATTTAATGAATAAAGCCCCCTGCAGCGGCCGCCGCCGCGACGCCGGCTCACACCTTGTCGCCGTAGCAAAGGTCGCCGGCGTCGCCCAGTCCGGGCACTATGTACTTGTGCTCGTTGAGCACCGGGTCGATGGCGGCACACCAAACGGTGGTCTTCTCGGCCGGCAGCGTGCGCCTGACGTGCTCAATGCCGTCGGGCGTGGCAAGCACACAGGCCACGTGGATGTGGCGTGGCTCGCCGCGGGTTAGGAAGGCCTTGTAGGCCATCTCCATCGAACAGCCCGTGGCCAGCATGGGGTCGGCTATCACGAGCGTCTTCCCCTCGATGCTGGGCGTGGCCAGGTACTCCACGTGGATGCCCACCTCGGTGTGCTCTTTGTTGGTGTACTCGCGGTAAGCGCTGACGAACGCGCAGGCCGCATGGTCGAACACATTGAGGAATCCGTTGTGGAACGGCAGGCCGGCGCGGAATATTGTGGCCAGCACAATGCCGTCGGCAGGCACCCTCACGCGCGACGTGCCCAGCGGGGTGGTCACCTCACGCTCCTCGTAACACAGCGTCTTGCTGATCTCGTAGGCCTCCATCTCGCCAACGCGCGAGATGTTGTTGCGGAACAAAAGGCGGTTGCCTTGGTAGCCAACGTCGCGCAGCTCGGCCACGTATTGGTTTACAATTGAGTCTGTTTCGCTAAGGTTTATGATCTTCATATCTTGTCTTGATTTTAAGTTTCACCCGGATGTTGTCGCCGCACGGAGCAGCCCGCAAAGCCCCCTTGCCCGGAAGCCATCATGCAAAGGTAAGGAATATCCGGCTTTTTTTGTAACATGCGAATGGCAAATGCACAACAAGGCATCTTATTTTTTAATACTTTAACCTAAAAAGATTTATATGTCGCCTTTTTTGCGCGCCCAAACTTTGCTCTCATACGTTTTTTTACTAACTTTGCGGTCGATTCAGGAACAAGGCAACGAAAGTGTAACTAACAAACTAAAATACAGTTATAAAATGGCAAAGTTTGACAAGTCAGTTTTGACAAAGTATGGAATCACAGGTACAACTGAGGTTCTTTACAATCCTTCCTACGAAGTGTTGTTCAACGAAGAGACAAAAGACGGGCTCACAGGTTTCGACAAAGGCCAGGAGACCGAGCTGGGTGCTGTAAACGTTATGACCGGCGTCTATACCGGACGTTCACCTAAAGATAAGTTCATTGTAGATGATGAGACATCTCACGACACCGTTTGGTGGGACAGCGATGAGTATCACAACGACAACCACCGTGCCACCAAGGAGGCTTGGGCCACCGTCAAGGACCTCGCATTGAAGGAGCTCTCAAACAAGAAACTGTACGTTGTAGACGGTTTCTGCGGCGCCAACAAGGACACACGCATGAAGGTTCGCTTCATCGTAGAGGTGGCATGGCAGGCTCACTTCGTGACCAACATGTTCATCCGCCCGCAGAGCGAGGCTGACTTCGAGCAGGAGCCGGACTTCATCGTTTACAATGCCTCTAAGGCAAAGGTGGAGAACTGGAAGGAGCTTGGCCTGCATTCAGAGACTGCAGTGGTGTTCAACGTGACATCAAAGGAGCAGGTTATACTCAACACCTGGTATGGTGGCGAGATGAAGAAGGGCATGTTCTCTATGATGAACTACTTCCTCCCGCTGAAGGGCATCGCCTCTATGCACTGCTCGGCAAACTGCGACAAGAACGGCGAGAACACCGCTATATTCTTCGGTCTGTCCGGTACGGGCAAGACAACTCTGTCTACCGACCCGAAGCGTCTGCTCATCGGCGACGACGAGCACGGCTGGGACGACAACGGAGTGTTCAACTTTGAGGGCGGATGCTACGCAAAGGTGATCAACCTCGACAAGGAAAGCGAGCCCGACATCTACAATGCCATCACGCGCGACGCCCTGCTTGAGAACGTCACAGTGGACGAAAACGGCAAGATTGACTTCGCCGACAAGAGCGTAACCGAGAACACCCGCGTGTCATATCCTATCTATCACATCAAGAACATCGTTCGCCCGATATCTCACGCACCGGCTGCCAAGCAGGTAATCTTCCTGTCGGCCGACGCCTTCGGAGTGCTTCCTCCAGTGTCGATACTTACTCCCGAGCAGACGAAGTACTACTTCCTCTCTGGCTTCACAGCCAAGTTGGCCGGTACAGAGCGCGGCATCACCGAGCCCACTCCTACCTTCTCGGCTTGCTTCGGCCAGGCTTTCCTCGAGCTGCATCCTACAAAGTATGCTGAG
>OGYL01002478.1_pt1 | contig 13006 bp, 15 predicted proteins | sample 1576541 | NCBI WGS metagenome assembly OGYL01 (sample SAMEA3541551, study PRJEB24748) | human gut metagenome | biome: human gut; feature: human-associated habitat; material: faeces | place: China | collected 2012 | reverse complement strand
TTAAAGTTTGTAGTATCCAAAATAAAGGAATATTGCCGCGGCAGGACGTGCCGGGAGCGGTTCGGGAACCGGCGGCGTTTCGTCCTTCACGTATTCGGCCGTGCCGGACAGCGGCGCGTTGATGTCTCCGTCGATACGCTCCATGAACGCCGCACCCTTGCCAGGAACCTGCTTGACTTCATCCTGCGGTGCGGGAGCATGGTTTTTTTCCTTCTTTGGGGCAGGACGCGGCTGCTTTTCCGGCGGAAGCTGCTGGAGCGTCTCCGGCGGTGTTTCTTCCGGGGCGTTCTCCCTCGCCCGCTGCTGTTCCCGGCGCTGACGCTTGCGGGCGATCTGCTTGCTCGCAATATTGTTGACTACAGCCGTCGCCGGGTCTATGTAGTCCTCTTCCTCCACATAATCGTCCTTGGGGCGGTTGGCAATGGCTCTGATAATGCTGGGAATGGTGATATTCATTGCCCCCAGCAGCGTCAGAATTGCGAAAAACACGCAGAACACAAGGGCCAGCGTTTTGCCGCAGAGCCAGCGCAGCAGCATAGCCGCGCCGCCGCAGAGAACGCCGCCGGTGCTTCCCGCTACGCCGCCGGTATACAGGTCGGCGATCAGGGCAAAGCCCTTCGACATCTCCTGCTCCTGCATGGCAAGGTGGTAAATGCACCCGCACAGAAAAACGAAGATCAATGTGCAGATGCTCCGCATGGTCGGGGCGTTTTTCCGGCCAAAGGTGTGGATGACGAACAGGTATAACAGTCCCGGAATGGCAAAATAAAATCCGGCCTGTCCAACCAGACCCAACACCACAGACCGAATGATTTCCAGCAACCAACCATCCGGGTTCACGCTGATGACAACAAACAGCGCAAACAGCAGAATGCTGACCGCCGCAATGAGAAAATGCGGCGGAACGGCACGCTCATATTCCGTCTTGTACTTGGTGTTCTTGGCAGACGTACTCTTTTTTCCGGAAGGTTTGGAAGCGGAACCGGATGACGTTTTCTTCTTCGCGCCCGAAACCGCCTGCTCGGCCCGACTGGCCGTTTTCTTCTCAGCCATAATTTCCTCCCATTAAGCCATCAGATTCAGAATAAAGGTAAACAGCGACACACCCCAGCAGTAGACCGCCAGCAGCGCATAGCCGTTATTGGCGGCCAGCAGACGCATGAGCTTCACGCCCAGCAACGCGGCGCCAAAAGACACAGCGGCAGTCGCCAGATATCGGACGAGAATCAGGAACGACAGCGTTCCCGCCCCTACCGATATCAGCGCCAGCACATCCAGCACGATCAAACCGACCTGAATAAACATGTTCATCAGCAGCGCCATGTTCAGACCGTAGCTCCGCTCCACGCCGCAGATGCTGGCAACGGACAGCGCGGAACCCACGGCGGAAACGCCCGGCAAAATTCCCAGCGCGCCGCCCAACCCTACGAGGAGTCCCTCGACCCGGGATAGCATCCGGCTGTCCCGGTTGCTGGTGGGGAAAAACTGGGGTAAGTACAGGATAATGCCGTTCAGGAACAGCAATACGGCGATCCAGATCAGCTTTTCTTTCAGCGGCTCCACGTACCGGTTCAGGAGAAATCCGAGAATCACGGGAATCAGCATCGTCCTGAGCAGGCTGAAATCCATCAGGCTCCGGGTATCCAGCGGCCGACGGCGGCGGCGTTTGGGCACCCGCGCCAGACGGCGCGCCCGATGAATGCGGACGATCTGCTTGCGGCAGCTGAAATACATCGCGCCGAACACGCCAAGATGCGCGAACAGCTTCATCAGCTCCGTGCTGCTCTGAATGCCGAAGCATTTCAGCATCAGAATGCGGTGGGCTTCGGCGGAAACGGGCAGAATATCCGTGAGCCCGGAAAACAGACCGTATAAGAAACTCTCAAGCCAGTTTAAGTCCAAGTCTGCCCCTCCTACAACATAATAATTCACTTTATTATAGCATAGGTCAGAGAGAATTTCCAGTCTTATTTTTTGTCCGCGCAGACACAGCCAAAATCGGCTGCGCCTGCGCGGTGAAAGCTATTTTTTCTGTTTCTCGATCATCCTGTGCAGCGTGGACAGCGCGTCATTCAGCCCGCCCAGCTTGTCGATCAGGCCGGAAGCCACCGCTTCCTTGCCGTAGAGAATCGTTCCCACGTCCGTGGCGATCTCCCCCGTCGCCATCATATAATGCTCGAAGTCCTCCCGGCTGATGCGGGAATTCGATGTGACAAAATCCGCAATCTGCTCCTGAATCCGCTGAAAATACCGGAAGGTCTGGGGTGCGCCGACTACCAGCCCCGTCATCCGCACGGGATGCACCGTCATGCTGGCTGTCGGGGTAATGAAGCTCTTTTTCGTGCATACTGCCAGAGGGATACCGATGGAATGTCCGCCGCCCAGCACCAGAGACACCGTTGGCTTTTTCATCCCAGCGATCATCTCCGCAATGGCCAGTCCTGCCTCAATGTCGCCGCCCACTGTGTTCAGAAGCAGCAGCAGACCGTCGATGTCCTCGCTTTCCTCCACGGCCGCGAGCAGGGGAATGACGTGCTCATACTTGGTCGTCTTGATGTTTTCCGGCAGCGCCTGATGGCCCTCGATCTGGCCGATGATCGTCAGCGTGTAGATCGTCCCGCGGGAGGTCTTCGTGGTGGACGCGCCGAGATCGACCAGCTCCTGCCGCGCCTGTTCTTCTTTTTTCGCTTCGCCCATGTTCCGTGCTCCTGTCTGTAAGATGTAGATAGTTTGAGCGCTTTTTTTCAAATCATGCGTGTGGGTTTTGCTCCTTGCCAGAAGGCTGGAAATCAGGTATAATGGCGGGGAAAGAGGTGCTTCAAATGACAAAAACCAATGTGATGCGCCTGCTGGACGCAGCGAAGATCCCGTACCGGGCGAAAGAATACGCAGTCGACGAAAATGACCTCAACGGCATGCATGCGGCCGAGGGCATCGGCATGCCGCCGGAGCAGATCTTCAAAACGCTGGTGGCGAAGGGCGAGCGCGGCGGATACGCGGTGTTCTGTATCCCGGTCTGCTGCGAGCTGGACCTCAAAAAGGCGGCGAAGGCCGCGCACGACAAAAAGATCGAGCTCATCCACGTCAAGGACCTGCTGGCCACGACCGGCTATATCCGCGGCGGCTGCAGCCCCATCGGCATGAAAAAGCAGTTCCCCACCTTCATCGACGAGACCGCCCAGCTCTACGACGAGATCGGCGTCTCCGCCGGCTGCCGCGGCTGCCAGGTGCTGCTCGACCCCATACAGCTCGTAGATTATGTAAACGCAACCCTCTGCGACCTGACCGAATAACGAAAGGAGAACGCGATGCGATCCAAGATCATGCTTGCGCTGTGCCTGCTTCTGCTTTTCCTGACGGCCTGTCAGAAGCAGACGTCGGACGACCCGATCGTCGCGTCCTACAAGGACACGCAGATCCACGAGAGCTTAGTCGCGTATGAAAAGCAGAACCAGATCAATGTCACAGGAGACAAAACCGTCAGCGACGCGGATGCGCTGGATCAGCTCCTGCTGAACCTCATCATGCTCGATGAGGCGGAGCAGCGCGGCCTGTCCGTTACACAGGAAGAGGTGGACGCGGAGATGGCCGGCCAGCGGAAAAACTACGAAGAATACGAGGAAGTACGGGCGTATATCGATGATTACTGCACGAAGATGGGGATCACCACCGAACAGTATTTTGACACGGTCGCGGAGCAGCTTCCCCGCAGGATGCTGCGGCAGAGACTGCGCGATACGCTCGGGCAGGAATACTGCGCGCAGCATGGACTGGAATTTACAAAGGTGAACCCGCCGGAGCAGATGACGGAATATGTCGAGCAATATCTGCATGATCTGCTGGAGGCGCACCGCTCGGAGATCAAGTATTACTAAACCGAAGAGGAGGCCCGCCATGAAGCGCTATTACCGCAAAAACCGCCCGTCTGTCGCGCTGTTTCTTGTCTCCAATCTTCTGGCGGCCGGTTCGTCCGTGTTCATGTCCTTTTTGCTTGGCGCATTTGCCGACAGCGCCATGGAGGGCGACCTCTCGCGCGTGTGGAAGATCGCGCTCGTGACGCTGTTTTACCTCTGTATTGAGACTTTTTTCGCTTTCCTGCTGGATTATTCACGCGATATCATTGTGCAGCGTGTCGGCCGTGACCTCCGCGCCGACGCTGTGCGGAAAATAGAAGCGCTCAGCTATATGGAAAAAAGCGAAAAGGACGACGGCTCCTGCCTGTCCCTTGTGCAGAATGACGTGGACACCATCCAGCAGGATTACGTCGCGGCGCTGGGCGAAATTTATTTTCAGATCTGCTGCTTCCTTTTGGCAGTCGGCTCGGCCATTGCTATCCAGCCGGTCATGACCCTGATCATGATCGCTGTCAGTGTGCTGACGGCGGCGTTCCCGAAGCTGACGGAAAAGCGCCTGCAGGCGCATCAGGAGAATGAACAGCAGGCAAAGGCCCGCTATCTGACGGCAATCACACAGATCTTCTCCGGCTTCTTCCAGCTGAAAATTTTCAACGCCTTCTCAGGCATCAACCGTGCCCATGACGAGGCCAACGAAAACCTTTACCGGAAAAAGCTCCGCTCCCGCCGCATCCGCAGGATCCTGTACGCGGGCGCGTATGGCTGCGGCAATCTGGTCGTGCTCGGCACGTGGGTGCTCGGCCTGTTTTTCGTTGCGCGCGGCGTCATCACGCTTCCGGCGCTCATCACCTTCGCGGGCCTCATGAACCTCGTCGCCGGGCCGGTGCAGATCATCAGCGAACGCTATTCCTCGACCATCGCCGCCTCGGCGGTCTGCAAGCGCGTCCTCGCATTTCTGGACGCGCCGACGGACGAGGCGGACAACTGGGGCCGCAAACCGCTGACGCAGATCGAGACGGTTACATTGAAAGATGTTTCCTGCCGCAAAGACGACCGGGAGATTTTAAAGCACATTGATCTGACGCTCTGGAAGGGCGACCGCATTGCGCTGCTCGGCGAGAGCGGGGCAGGGAAGTCAACGCTTTTGAAGGTGCTGGCCTCCATGTGCAGCGCGGAAGGGGAATATGGAATCAATGGCCGCTCGTCCCGTGATTACCGCTATGAGGATTTCCGTAAACAGGTCACGCTTTTATCGCAGAAAACCTTCGTCTACAGCGCCTCCGTCCGCGACAACCTCACCATGTTCTCCGGTACGGCGCAGCAGGACGAGGCGCTGACAAAGACGCTTGCTGACGCCGGGCTTTCCAAATGGTACGCCGAGCGCGGCGCGTCCATGGACACGCAGATCGGCGGCGAGGAGCACGCTCTCTCCGGCGGCGAAGAGCGCAGGCTTGACCTGGCCCGGACGCTCTGGCGGAAGGGAAGCCTTGTCATGCTGGACGAACCGGCGGCGGGCCTCGACGAAAAAACGCGCGTTGAGTTGGAAAAGCAGATCGCGCAGTTGCCCTGTGATATCCTGATTGTTGCTATGCACAATTATTCCCCAGAGTTTTTAGGCAGCTTTACCCGCGTGTTCCGCATGAAAGACGGAGAACTCACAAAATAAACGGATCGCATTGCGATTTGACTGAACAAAAAGGAGAAACAATCATGCACTTTACCTACAGAACCAAGGGCACCTGCTCACAGGAGATTTTATTTGACGTGGACGGCAAGACCGTAAAAAACATCGAGTTTATTGGCGGCTGCAACGGCAACCTGCAGGGTATTTCCAAGCTTGTTGAGGGCATGGATATTGATACCGTGATCGAACGCCTTGACGGCATTCATTGCGGCATGAAGGAAACCTCCTGTCCCGACCAGCTTGCGAACGCGCTGAAAAAGGCGAAAGAAAAGCTGGAAAAGGAAGCCTGAGAGAAGCCTAGCCTGCATCCAGAAAAGCCTCCCCTTGTCATGCCCTGCATGATAAGGGGAGGTGGCATTTTCGGAGAAAATGACGGAGGGGATTTGGTGCAAATTTCAGGGTGTTTTGAAATTTGCAGCGTTCGAACCCCCCTCAGCCAGCTTGATAGCTCCCGTTGTGTGCAATGGAGCTTCATTGAATCTTATGTCAACCAAAAGCGCCGATATAGGAGATGCCCTGCTGCGGCTCCGGCGCAGGGATGCCGGTCTGTACGATGGTCATGTTTTCCGCTATTTTCTCTGTGACTGCCCAGTCGCCGCCCAAAATTACAACGCAAAGCTTCTCCGGGTCGTAGAGCAGCAGGAAGTGACTGGTCACATCCGAGCCGCGATCCGTGCCATACGTTTCGAGCCAGCATGCGTATAGCCCGTTCAGCATACCCTCCTTTATGATCGTCGGGTCGTTCCCGACCACAAAAAGATCGACGCCCGCGAATTCGTTGGCGGATAAGCAGGAAACTGTATATGTCGCCTGTGCGCGGCAGTCGGTCGAATACACGCAGTTCCTTGCCAGCTCGAGCTGGGACTCCGATATACCGTCCAGCTGCTCGGGATCTCGATTCGCGATGACATCGTACAGATACGCTGTGTGATCCGGGATCAGCGCGGCCGGCAGCCAGCCGAGTTGTACGCCGCAGTAGGCGCCCCCCGTCCGGCCCTCTGTGTCGACGCGGAGGATCGAGTTGCTTGTAAAATCCTTAAAATACGTTCTTGTTGTTCCGTCTGCGAGCGTTTGCTTGACCGCTACGCGATAGGCGTTCTCTTCATTGGAAACGGACGCGTAGTGCCAGACCGCGGCCGCTCCGCACAGCAGCGCGACCGCTGCCGCGGCGGCTGCCACAATGCGCACCACGCGCCTGCGGCTGCGCTTTTTTGCGTCCTGATGCACGAGCTGCAAAGCGCCGCTTAAAATATTGGCCTGCCGCTCGTCCGAAATCGCTTCGACCGGAAGCTCCGGCAGATCAGCAGATTGCAGGATCGTATCGATGTTATTCATATGCAAACCCTCCCCGGCATAACTCGTTTCTGATGGCTTCCCGGCTGCGTACCAGCCGCATGCGCACCGCCGCAGGCGTCAGATCCAGCGCGGCAGCAATTTCCGGCGCGGTCTGGCACAGGTCGTAAAACCGCCGGATGATCTCGCGGTCTGGTTCCTGGAGCAGCGCGACCGCCTCGCGCAGCTGCCGCGCCTGCTCCTTTTTGACGGTTTCCTCCAACAGAAAATCGTCCGTCCCGGCCAGTTCCTCATCCAGCGGCATGTCCATGCGTGTCCTTCGCATCCGATCGATGGTCTTGTTCCGTGCTACGCTCCCAAGCCACGCGCGAATGCTCCCGGCCTTTACGGCCCGGCAGGACTGCCAGAGCGCGAAAAATACGCTCGAAGCCAGTTCATCCTCATCTTCTGGGGACAGAAGACCGCGGCTCCGATTATGAATGACCGTCACGACGTAGGCGCTGAACCGCGTGATCACCGCTGTAAGCGCCTGCTCGTCTCCGTGCCGCAGGCGGGAAAGCAGCTGTTGTTCGTCCATACAGGTTCCTCCATGTTTCATATTGTCAGCCGACGCCTATATAGTCGCAGAACAGGTCAGAAGTGTAACAGCCTCCCGGCGCGCCGGGAGGCTGACAATGCGGCAGGAAGCTGCTGCCGCTCATTTTTTTGTGAGGGATTTTCAAATTTGTGCGTAGGGGCGGACGACTCTGTCCGACCGGCGGGATGCAGCTGTTCTGTAGAAATTTTCGTCGAATTCAGATGCCCCCATGTATTTGGTTGTAGGGGCCGATGCCCACATCGGCCCGGCAGAATGTACTGGGTTTTACGGAAATCTTCGGCGAATTCGCAACTTCCCAACGGGCCGATGTAGGCATCGGCCCCTACATTCGAGTAGGCGTCTGCATCTGCTTTTCACAATTTTTCGCGCAGAACAGGCGCGGCAAGGGGAGGCTTATCACCACGCCGTGCATAAAAATCCCCTTTCCGCAAAAGCTGTCACAGAGGTGACGTTTATGGCAAACAACGAAAAATTCCGCTACGATCCAACGCCTATGAACCATGAATTTCCCGGCCAGCCGGACGATTGCTTTGATGTGGTCAATCAGTACGGCACTTACAACATCCAGAAGACCGCCGATACCGACAATGCCTATCCAGCCATTGCGCAAGGCATGCCGAAGGTCGGCCACTTTGCGCGCCGCAGCAAGGCAATGTTCGATATGACAGGTGGAGAAACGAAGAGATAAGCAAAAATCCGGTGGAGCACATTGCGCTCCGCCGGATTCGTTTTCATTCCCATGTTTCCCAAATCTCCGGGCAATACCCGGCCGTGGCCTGCTTGCCGTTTCGGACGATGGGTGTCCGCATGAGTTCTGGATGATCGAACAGCTTGTTTTCTTTGGCGCGCGTATCATCTGTATAGCGCATAAGATCAATCTCCGGACTTTTGACCGACCAGTCAATCAGCGTGTCCACACCGCCGACGGCGCGCAGGACACTGTCAAATTCGCCGCCGGACATCCCGAAGCGAACCAGATCAATCTGCTGAAACTTGATTCGGCGCTCCTTGAACCAGCGTTCAGTCTTTTTCGTATCAAAGCATTTCTTTTTTCCGAAGATCTGAATGTTCATCTTATTCCTCCAGCATGGCGGCAGCTTCCGCCTCGGTGTCGGCGGAAAACAGGAACTGGCCCGCCGTGGTATAGACCTCTACATGACCTCTGACATAACGCATCGTAATTTCCATGACGCAGCTCCCCTTTCGGTTGATCTGCGGTCAGTATATCATACGTTATGTCCAATAATCCGGACTTTCAAAATCGGAACTCAATAAAAATCGCTTTCCCACTGCGCGTAGACGGTGCGGTTTTCAGTCGCCGTCAGGTCGGTCAGCAATTCACCGGATTCCGTGTACCAGCCAAGGAAGATTTCGGTATCGGATGTGGCGTCAAAGGGCGGGTCATAGACGCTGCCTGCTTCGTAGAATGCGATATCGCGTTCCCGGTCGCCCTTCTCGGTCTGCACGAAGCGTACCCAGTAGAAGCCGTCGGACGAGCCGGAATAATCGGCATAAAGGAACACGCGAAGTTCCGCCATACGGCGGTTTACAAGACCATCGTTGATCACATACTCGCCGTTGGATTCCTTCACATGACACCAGATGCCCATGGCAGAGGCCAATTCGTTGGTCGAATAGAGTCCGCTCTTGAGCATGGTGGACAGTGCGCTGTCCTTCATCCAGCCGGAGCCAATGTTGTAGGTCAGACTGACGAGCGCGTCGTATTGGTTATCGCTCAGGAAAATGTTGTTTTCCGCCAGGAATTTGTCCAGCTTTTCCTCAAAACCCTGCAGCATCTCACGCAGCAGAACGTCTGCCTGCGCTTCCGTGATGCCGTTGGGGTAGTCGTCCTTGCCGCAGGCGCTGCCGTAGCCGATGGAATACTGGGCGTAGTCCCAGTAGGCTCTTTCCCGGAATCCCTCTTTCTGCTTGATGAAATCAATCATCTGCTCGGTCGTGCGGAGCGTGATCTCCGTCGGATCCTGATCCGGGTCTGTGGGGATCACCGGGTCAAGGCTCTGATAGATGCGGTTGACGATCGCGGCGATCTCCGCGCGGGAGACGGACGCGTCCGGACGGTATGTTCCATCCGGGTAGCCGCCGACGATCCCGGCGGCGTAAAGCGCCTCGACATAGACGCTGTCAGTGTCGGTAAACGTGCCGTAGGTGCCGGGGTCAGACAGACCGAGCGCGTTTGCGGCAAGCTTGGCGAGCATCCCGCGCGTCATATTGACGTCCAGATCGGAAATATCCTGATAGCGCACAAGGAAGCCCTGATCGATGGCAAAATTCAGATAGCCTCTTGCCCAGTGGGACTCGGCGCGCTCCGGCTCCGGATAGCCTGCGGCCAGCAGGATCATCTTGAGCGATTCGCCGGTCGTGACCTTTTTCGTGGGGCGATATGTACCGTCCGGGTAGCCGCTGACGACGCCGGATTCGGACAGCGTCATCACGTCCCCATAGAACCAGCTGCTCTCCGGTACATCGGAGAAGGAAATATCGTATGCGCGGACAAGCGTTGTCCCGGCCAGAAGAAGGGTCAGCGCCATGAAAACCCAAAGCAGGCTGCGAAGTCTGGTTTTCACTCTGTCACGCTCCTTTCTTTGCATCAAATCGGAGATAGTATAGCAGATTTGATTACAAATTGCAACCGTTTGGGCGAAACAACCAAACGATACCGCATTTTATTGGTAGGAATTGACGTCGATCAGCGCCGTGATGCCCTTATTGCGGCGATCCTTGGAGAACTCCGCGAGAATATACGCCAGCAGACGGCGGATAGCTGCGGAATTCCTGCAGACCAGCGTCAGCTGATAACGGTAGGAATAGTTGACGCGGGCGACGCTGGCCGGGGCAGGGCCGAGAAGTTGGGCCGGTTCGCGGCAGTAGGGTTCCTGCTGGAGATTGGCGGCCAGTGCGTCGCGCAGGCGGACGCTGGCCTCGATCAGCCCGCGCTCCTCCAGTCCTGCGGCCGTAATGGTAAACAGATCGGAAAATGGCGGGCAGCTGCGCAGCTTCCGCATTTGCAGTTCCAGTTCGTAAAACGCGTCATAATCCTGCTTTGCGGCAAGCCGCAGCACAGGATGCTCCGGCGTCATGGTCTGAATCATGGCGCAGCCCGCGTCTGCGCCGCGCCCGGAACGGCCGACGACCTGCGTAATGAGCGAAAACGTTGTCTCGGCGGCACGAAAATTGTCTACATACAGGCTCATGTCCGCGTCAATGACGCCGACGAGCGTGACGGATGGGAAATCAAGGCCCTTGGCAACCATCTGCGTGCCAAGCAGAATGGGAATCTGCTGTTCGCGGAATTTTTTCAGCATTGCCTCATGCCCGCCTGCGGCGGGTACGGTATCGGCGTCCATGCGCAGAACCTCCGTGTCGGGAAACAAGGCTTTCAGTTCCTGCTCGATCTTCTGCGTGCCGCTTCCGATGGCCTTCATCGCACCGCCGCATTTTTCACAGCGCGCATGTGCGGGCATGGTAAAGCCGCAGTAGTGGCACATCAGACGGCGGCCGGAGGAGTGGTACGTCAGATGGACGCTGCACCGCGGGCACTGCGGCACGTCACCGCAATCCATGCAGACCAGATACCGGCTGTTGCCGCGCCGGTTCAAAAACAGGATGGATTGTTTACCGTCCAAAATTGCGTCGCGGATGCCCTCTTCCAGTTCCCGGCTCAAGTCCAGATCATTGCCCGCGCGAAGTTCCTGCTTCATGTCGATGATACGCGCGTCGGGCAGCGCGCGTCCATTGTAGCGGGTCTTAAGCGTATAAAGGCTGTAAACACCTGTTTTGGCCAGATACATCGTCTCGATGGACGGCGTGGCCGAGCCGAAAAGCACGAGTGCGCCCGCCCTCGCGCTGCGATAGAGCGCGATCTCCCGCGCGTGATAGCGCGGGGCGTTTTCAGATTTATATGTATGCTCCTGCTCCTCATCGAGGATAAGCAGACCGGGATTTTGAAGCGGTGCGAAGACCGCTGAGCGTGTGCCGACCACGACACGCGCCTCGCCGCGCGCAATGCGCCGCCACTCGTCATAGCGTTCGCCCACACGCAGACTCGAATGGAGCACAGCAACGGTTTTTCCAAAGTGCGCGGTCATTTTATGCAGCAGCTGTGGCGTGAGCGCAATCTCCGGCACGAGCAGCATGGCGGAGCGGCCCTTATCCAGCGCGCTTTGAATCAATGCAAGATAGACTGAGGTTTTGCCGCTGCCCGTCACGCCGTAGAGAAGCGCCGCGCCAGGCTTTTCCTGCTGCATCTGCCGGTTCAGGCCGTCGAAGGCAGCTTGCTGCTCTTCACTCAGCGTCAGCGGTCCGGCAGGCGGTACGGCCTCGCGCTTCGGGCTGCGCAGCTGCTCCTGTTCATGCGTTTCAATCAGGCCGAGCTTTGCAAGGCGCGAGATGGTCTGCATACTCGCGCCGGTCAGGTCACACAACTCGCGGCAGGGACCGGCGCCGACGACACACAGCAGGCGCAGCAACGCGGCCTGCAGGGGTGCTGAAATCTGCTTTTTTGCAGCGAACTGTTCCGCTTCTTCCGCGCTCACGGCAAGCGCAGCGACCTTGATGGTTTTTTCGTTCGTTTTTTGCGTGAGTGAAGCGTCCTCACGCAGCAGACTGCGCTTTCGCAGCGCCTGCACGGCGGCGTCGAACGTCTGCGGAGATTCAAACTGCTGCCGGAGCGTCCGCTCCGGCGCGCTGCCACCGAGATCGGTCAGCAGCTGTATGAGCCTTGCCGCGCCGGAGTTTGCCATGCCGGGCGGCAGCTTGTCCTGCGCGCCGGATACGAGCGTCAGCGTCCGCTTTTCGTCGAACCAGAATCCGGCAGGAAGGATGGCCTTGACCGCGTCATAAAATGTGCAGAAATAGCGCTCTTTCATAAACACAGCAAGGCGAAGCTGGCTGTCCGTCAGAATCGGCGCGCCGTCGAGCGTGCGCTCGACGGCCTTGAGTCCTGACGGATCCCCTTCCTGCACGGATAAGACGACGCCCTCCGTCCGGCGGTTGCCGTGACCAAACGGAACAAGCACGCGCATCCCGGCCAGCAGCGGCATATCCTCCGGCACACGGTAGGAATAGGGCCTGTCAATGGCATAAACCGCTGCTGCAACAGCCAACTGTGCAATCATAGACATGACCTGTTCCTCCTTTGTCTGGTAAAATCGGGTTTCTCGGGGTGTGCCTCCGGCGGCCATATCTTTTCTCATGCAAGAGAAAAGATATGGAAGAGAAGCGTGCTTGGACACGGTGGGTGCGTACTGTGGGTGCAGTTCAGGCAAACACCAGGTTTTTAGGTGTCATGACAACACAGAATCACCCCACGGGCGCCATGGTATGCGCCGCCTGTTACAGTACAGCCGAATTTGCGAGCAGTTACGGTTAAATATCTGCGGTAAATCAGCTTTGCGTTCAAAATTTATGGGGCAGTACGGATTCGCCCAAGACTCTGTAGGGGCCGATGCCCACATCGGCTCGCGCAGTATGTGCCGTTTTTGCGGAAATCTTCGGCGAACTTGTAACTTCCAAATGGGTCAATGTGGGCATCGACCCCTACAACCAAGCGGGGAAGTG
>OGYL01002470.1_pt1 | contig 13027 bp, 10 predicted proteins | sample 1576541 | NCBI WGS metagenome assembly OGYL01 (sample SAMEA3541551, study PRJEB24748) | human gut metagenome | biome: human gut; feature: human-associated habitat; material: faeces | place: China | collected 2012 | reverse complement strand
ATCGGTATGATCCTCCGTGCATCCAATCCCGCCAAGGCATAAAAACAGCAAAATTTTCGCCTGCATCGCAGCTTCGCGGTGCAGGCGTTTTTATCTGGAATTTTCCGAATCGCAGCCATACCGTGGAACGCCCGCAGGGTTTTCGGCTTACCTGCTGCGGCGCAGGACCTCGCACACCAGCTCGTAGACGCGCTCGGTGGAGGGCACGCTCAGCCGCTCCCGCACGGAGTGTACATCGTGCAGCTCCGGCCCCATGGACACCGCGTCCAGACCGGGGATCTTCTCCATCAGCAATCCGCACTCCAGACCGCCGTGGGTGGCCTCTACCACGCCGTCCTTACCGGTAAGATCCTTATACGCCGCCAGCAGCGTATCCCGGAACTGCGACTCCCTCTTGTACTGCCAGCCGGGGTACACGCCCCGCTCTGCCACAGTGCCGCCCGCCAGCGCCGCCACAGCCCGCACGCGCTGCGCCAGCATCAGCTTCCGGGACGCGATGGACGACCGGATGGAGAACGCGATGTGCAGTCCGTCGCCGCCCAGCTTCACCACGCCCATATTCAGGGATGTCTGCACCAGACCGGGGAAATCCGTGTCCATAGCCTCCACGCCATGCGGCATGGCCGTCAGCGCCTGCACCAGCGTCACGGTGCGCTCTGCGGACACGGCTTTTGCCGTCTCCGCCGCCGCGCAGGTCAGCGTCACATCGGGGTCGGTGACGGCGTACTCGTTCTTCAACGCCGCGTCAAACTCCCGGATGAACGCCGTGAACGCCGCGCCGCTGCCGGTGGGCAGCGCTACGACCGCGTCGCAGCGGGAGCAGATCACGTTGTCGAACTGGCCACCGGAGATGGCCGCCAGCCGCAGGCCGGGGAACTTCTCCAGCGCTGTGGCCAGTACCCGTCCCATGAGGCGGTTGCCGCTGCCGCGTCCCAGATGGATGTCCGCACCGGAGTGACCGCCCCGCAAGCCGGCCACGGTGATGCCGAAGCCCTCCATACCCGCCGCATCGGTCAGCGCTGCGGACAGCAGGCAATCGGAGCGCATGCCGCCTGCGCAGGACACGGTGAACACGCCCTCCAGCTCGGAGTCCAAATTCAGCAGCTTTTTGCCCTTCAGGTCAGAGCAGTCCAGCGCAAAGGCGCCGTCCATGCCCACCTCCTCGTCCACGGTGAACACCGCCTCGATGGGCGGATGCACCAGTGTATCATCCGACAGGATCGCCAGGATCATGGCCACGGCAATACAGTTGTCGCCGCCCAGCGACGTCTTGTCCGCCCAGATCCACTCCCCGTCGGTCATCAGGTCAAGTCCCTCGCGGGTCATGTCCTTGGTGCAGTCGTCGGTCTTGGCGCACACCATGTCGATGTGGCCCTGCAGGATGATCGGCTCGGCACTCTCATGGCCGGGAGATGCCGGCTTCCAGATCACCACGTTGTTGCACGGCTCCTGCCGGTACTTCAGTCCCAGCTCCTTGGCAAAGTCCACGCACAGATCGCTGATGATCTTCGTGTTGCCGCTGCCGTGGGGCACCGAGCACAGCTTTTCAAAATATGCGAACACCTTTTCTGGCTTCAAGCCTTTCAAAACAGCCATTTTGATACTCCTTTCCCATGCGGCCGCGGTCTCCGCGCCGCCCATTCAGTATAGCATATCCGCCTGCCGAGCGCAAGCAAGTCCCTATGCGCCCACAGCCCATGCTTTCGCATGGGCTGTGTATGCAGCACACATTATCAGAAGTCGCCCAGACCCATATCGTCCTCGATACCGGGCGCTTCCTCGTCGTCGTCCTCGGTGGGAGGCGCGGGGATGAATTCCTCCAGATAGGCCTCCTCCGGCAGACCAGCCATATACGCCGGCAGGTTGATGATGATGCCGTCGATGTTATGGGGCAGTGTCATTTGGTACGTTTCCGTTGTCTCGCTGCCGCCCTTCTGCTGCATGACCTCCACGGTCAGCTCCAGCTTGTCGCCGACGACGGTGGTCAAGCAGCGCTCCTTTTCGTACAGCTTGGAGATCTGCTCGCCGTTCACATACACAGTGATCTTATAGGGTGCCTCCACAGACTGGCCGCCCTTGTCCACTGCGCGGTTGTCGAAATAGACGGTGTGGCCGCGTCCGATGCGCAGCATCAGCACGGCGACGAGCACCAGCACCAGGATAAAGGCGATACGGATGAGCCACGAGCGTTTCGTCGTTTTCATGCGGTTCTCCCCTCCTCCTCGGCCTTCTGCTCAATGGCCAGCTGCTGACCCAGCGTGCGGTTCTCCTTGCGCTTCTTGGCCTCATACATGACCAGCGCCACGGTGATGACGGCGTAGGACACGAACACGCGGAAATACTCGCCGATCATGGAGTCGCCGGTGATCTTGGTACCGGCGGCCGGCGCCACGATGAACATGGTGTGGAACAGGATAACGCCCAGGAACACGTTGCCGATGGACGCCTTTTCCACGGACGCGCCGCCCACCAGCAGCGCGGCGATGCAGAACATGCCGATGTTGGTATGCGCCGTATAGGTGGGGAAGTTGCCCATGTTCTGCAGATAGATGATCATGCCGAAGCCCGCAAACACGGTGGACATGACGATGGAGATCAGGCGGGTGCGGTCCACGTTGATACCGGCGTCCCGCGCCACGTTCATATCCTGGCCCACCGCGCGCATGTCCTGACCCAGCTTCGTGCGGCGGAACCACACGATGAACAGGCAGGCCAATGCGATGATGATCAGCGTCAGCACGGGGATCTTCACGCCGCCCACGTAGATGGCCAGCGCATTATCGACGCTCTGCCGCATCTGCAGAAGGCTGACTGTGTTGCGGATACCAAAGCCGCGGGGCAGCTTCAGTGTGTTGTGGAGGATGGGGATGATGGGCCCCATCATATACAGCACCACCAGCTGGTACACACCGGTCATGCAGTAGGCGATAAAGTAGCTGGTGACCATCTCGCGGCCCTTGGCGCGGTTCAGGATGCTGCCGCACATAAGGCCCAGCAGGATGGACAGGGGGATGGACAGGATGGCTGCCAGCACCAGACCGGGGATACCCCAGATCTGCCAGTCCGCCACCAGGATCAGTGCGATCTCACCGGCCATGGCGCCCAGCGTCATGGCGAAGTTCAGACCCATACCGGCCATAATGGGGATCAGCAGGCTCAGGATCAAAAAGGCGTTGCGCCCCAGACGGGTCATAGCCTCGTTAAGTATGTAGCTCACCGGCAGGCCGGACACGGGAATGAGCACGGCGCAGATGATGATAAACAGGACGGGCACTGAGTTTTTGCCCAGGAATTGCTTTACGTCGAATCTCTTACCCTTCATGTCAGCGCCCCCTTTCCGTCTTTCTGGTCAGGGCATAGAGGATCATGCCGTTGGATACCACGATACGGATGACCTCGCTCATATCCATCTGGAAGGCGGCGCTCATCACGGTGGGGGTCATGGTCACCACGCCCTGATACAGGATCGTACCGATAATCACATTGCCGATGGATGCCTTATTCACCGACGCGCCGCCGATAAGGATGGCGGCCACGGCGGGCATGGCCATCCAGAAGGGGCCGTTGTACAGCTGTATGAAGCCGAAGCCCTGCTCATACACCAGAATACCCACAGCGCCCAGCCAGGTGGACATGATCACGGAGATAAGCCGCATCTTGTCCACGTTGATGCCCGCTGCGCGGGCAAAGGCGGGGTTGGAGCCCACAGCGGTCATGGCGGTGCCGGTCTTGGTGTGCAGGAACGCCCACATCAGAACGGCCAGCAGTGCGAAGAACAGCAGCGTGCCGGTGGGGATCACCAGATTGATGCCGATGCTGTTCAGGTCGATGGTCAGAATGTTGGCCAGCGCCTTGTCGTAATAGCCCTCCAGCGAGATGACGGTACGCAGACCGCTGGCGGAGAAGCCCCACACCATGGTAGGGTGCTTATACGGCAGCAGCAGCCACATCATGCACATGAAGGACACGGACGAGAAGCCCACATAGGTGGCGATCATCATCTCGCCGCCCTTGATCTTGTTCAGCAGCCAGCCGTAGCCGCCGCCGAACAGCAGGGCAAAGGGCGTGGCGATGAGGATGGCCATCAGGAAGCTGGCAAACCCCGTATAGCCCAGCTCGATGGACAGCGTGGCACCCAGCAGTCCGGACACGATACCCAGCGGCAGGCCGAAGTTCAGGCCGCAGCCGGAGTGTACCATGGGCACCATGGCCAGCACCATCACGGCGTTCCAGCTGAAACGGGTGATGATATTGGTGATCTGTGTGGGGAAATCCAGCCCCACGCAGGGCGCGGCGATGAGCAGCAGCAGCAGGAAGCACGCGATGATCAGACGCGGCAGGCCGAAGCTGTCCAGCAGCTCTCGGAATTTTGACTTGTTTCCAAGTGTGGTCGTATTGCCCATTTCTTCCTCCTTACTTCACCTGACTGACCATGAGCATACCGAACTCCTCGGAGGAATGGTCAGCAGGCAGGATACCGGCGACCCTGCCGCCGGAGACGATGGCGATGCGGTCGCAGATCTGGCGCAGCTCCTCCAGCTCGGAGGAGATCATCACCACCGTGACGCCGGATTCGCGGTTAAATTTCTTCAGCGCCTCCAGCACCAGCGCCTTGGCGCCCACGTCGATGCCGCGGGTAGGCTCGGACACGAAGAGGAAGCGGGGCTCCAGCGCGAACGCCTTGGCCAGACACACCTTCTGCTGGTTGCCGCCGGACAACTCTCTGGCCTTCTGGCTGGAGCCGGTACACTTGATCTGCAATTCATCGATATACCGGTTCGTCACCGTGTGGATGGCCTTTTCGTCGCGCCATGTGAAGAAACCCATTCTCTTCAGGAACTTGTCCTGCACCTGCATGGCGGGGAACGCCACGTTCCACTCCAGTGACTCATCCAGCAGCAGACCCACGCCGCGCCGATCCTCGGACACGAAGGCCAGCTGGGAGTCCAGGCACTTCCGGGGACTGTTCAGCGCGATAGGCTTGCCGTCGAACTCCACGGTGCCGCCCGCCTCGTACAGGCCCATAACGCCGTTGGGAATACCCAGCTTGCCCTGGCCGGCCAGACCGCCGATGCCCAGGATCTCGCCCTCCTTCACGTCCAGATCCACGTTGCGGACGATCTCGCCGGGCATATCCACCCACAGCTTGCGGATGGACAGAATGGTGCGGGCATCGGAGTGGTCGCGGATATCGTGGGCAGCGCCGCCGGCAGCCACCTCGCGCCCCACCATGTAGTGGGTGATGTCGCGGACATCCGTCTCGCGGGCAGCCACGTCCTTGACAACGTAGCCATCCCGCATGATGACCACCTTATCGCACACCGACAGGATCTCCTGCAGGCGGTGGGTGATGAAGATCACGGCGATGCCCCGGGAGGCCATGCCGCGGATGGAGTCCAGCAGGGCCTGTGCCTCCTGCTCGGTGAGCACGGCGGTGGGCTCGTCCAGGATCAGCAGCTTCAGGTTCTCCTTGCTCAGCTCGCGGGCGATCTCCGTAAACTGCTTGTGCCCCACGGGCATGCTGCTGATGACCATCTTCTGGTCGATAGCCACGCCCATCTTCTCGATGGCTTTTGCGGCGCGGTTATCCATTTCCTTATAGTCGAGAGTGTCCAGGCGCGGGCCGAACACTTCTGAAATGACGCTTTTTTTCTTGGGCTCGCGGTTGAGGAGGATGTTCTCCGTGGCAGTAAAGCCGGGGATCAGCGAGAACTCCTGATGCACCATGCCGATGCCGGCCTTCAGCGCATCAAAGGGGGTGTTGAACTGCACTTTTTCTCCGTCGATCAGGACATCCCCCTCGTAGCCGCCCGTCTCACGGATCACGTCCATGCCAAACAGTATTTTCATCAAGGTGCTCTTTCCGGCACCGTTTTCGCCCACCAGACCCAGTACCTCGCCCTCTTTCAAGGTGAAGTTGATGTCTGTGAGCACCTGGTTGCCGAAAAAGCCCTTTTTGATATTCCGCATCTCAAGCAGCGGAGCATTGTTCTTTTCCATATTCATCCCTACCTATAGCAGCGAGGAGGGAGGATGCCCTCCCTCCCCGCTTTAATGGTTGCTTCAAAAGCCTGTCGTCAGCTGATGGTGAAGTATTTTTCCGGGATCTCCACGGTAGCGTTGCCCATGAAGTGGCCGGGATCGCCCATGATATAGGTATCCTGATAGATCAGGAACACGTTTTCAGACTTCGCGCCGGTGGTGGCGTTGGTGTAGCTGGCGCCGTTCCAGGCCGCCTTGGGAGAGTAGACCTGCAGAGCGGCAGCTACATCGTCCATGTCCTTCAGCTCGCTCTTGCCGTCCAGCACGTTCTTGGCGTGCAGAGCAAGACCGGCGGACAGGGTGTAGCCGTAGGAGTAAGCCCAGGTACCGAAGTGATCGGCGCCGCCCTTCTCCACGATGGCGGACTCGACCTTAGTCAGGATCTTCTCGAAATCACCGGCTTCCTCGGTCAGATCCAGACCCAGAGCACCGGGATAGCCCATCAGGGGAGAGGGCAGGTCGGCCTCGATGAAGTAGCCGCCGCACTCCAGCAGGCGCTTCAGCAGAGGCTCGGTGTGCGCATCGTTGGTGCAGAAGTAGGCAGCGTTCTGGCCGTACTTCTCGACCCAAGCGGGCACCTGCTCCAGAATGTAGGCCTGAGCGCCGGAAACGCCCACGTCAGAGGTAGGATCGGGAGCCGTCTCCAGGACGAACTTCATGCCGAACTCCTCGCAGGCGGCCTTCATGATGGCCACGCGGCGGCTCATGGTCTCGTAGGACATGTGGCGGGGGAAGGAGATATGTACGAAGGTATCGCAGCCCAGCTCGTGAGCGGTGCGGATGATCAGGTAGCCGCGGGAGACGAAGTCATTGTTGGTGACCAGGTCGGCAGCGGAGCCGATCTCGGGCAGATCCTCGTGTGACTCACCTGCGATGCAGATGATGTCGGGGCGAGTCTCTTTGATCTTGCGGAAAGCCTCGGTGGTGCCGGGGACAGCCTGATTGACGATGATGGCCTTCATCAGGGGGTCGGCGGACAGGTTCACGATGGACTGGATGGTGGTCTCGGTCTCCTCGGTGAAGTTGTCGGGATAGATGGCCAGCTGGACCATATCCTCGCCATACTCCTTCTGGAAGGCCTCGGCGCCGCGGCGATCATCCTCGGACTGAGAGACGGAGCCGGTCACGATGCCGATCTTGTAGGGCACGGTGTTATCATCGGTCTCGCCCTTCTTTTCGCCGCAGGCGACCAGGGAGAACGCCATGATGAGAGCCAGCAGCAGAGAAACTACTTTTTTCATGTTTACCTCCTAATTCCTTTACCATAGTTTGTTGTTTCCTCCGCCAGAAGGAAACAGCGAACAGGGCGCGCCCCATTCACTTCTATGCATTCGGGTGCTGCGCACCCATTTAATTTTACCAGATAAGTTCACACTCTGTCAACATATTTGTGTCTCTGAATGATGTTCAATAGCGCATCTCCTTGTTTTTCATCCACACACTTTCCCCCATTTTTTGGCGCATTTGCATCATTTTCATGTATTTTTCATGCGGTTTTCTGTCAGAATCCTGCTGTTTTGCTATAATAAACTTTTCTTTTGGCGAAATCTGTTTTTTGTCTGACTGCAGCAAAAGAGACAGGCTTCCGCCTGTCTCTCCCGCTTACCTTATGACTTATGGCACTCGTCAGATCTTCTGCTTCTCATCCACGATCTGGCGCAGCTTGGCAGAGAAATCCTCCAGCGTCATGGCGCCCAGGTCCTCGCCCTTGCGGGTACGGACGGAGACGGTGCCGTTCTCCATGTCGCGGTCGCCAACCACCAGCATGAAGGGGATCTTCTCCAGGGTAGCCTCGCGGATCTTCTTGCCGATCTTCTCGTTGCGGCTGTCCACCTCCACGCGGAAGCCCTGCTTGCGCAGCTCCGCGGCCTGCTGCACGCAGTAGTCGGCAGCGCGGTCAGTAATAGGCAGGAAGCGTACCTGCTCGGGCATCATCCAGGTGGGCAGCGCGCCGGCGTACTCCTCGATCAGGTAGGCCAGCGTCCGCTCATAGCAGCCCAGAGACGTGCGGTGGATGATATAGGGCAGGGCCTTGTTGCCGTTCTCATCGATATAGTACATGCCGAAGCGCTCCGCCAGCAGCATATCGATCTGGATGGTAACAAGGGTATCCTCCTTGCCGTACACATTCTTGTACTGGATGTCCAGCTTGGGGCCGTAGAACGCGGCCTCGTCAATGCCCACGGTGTAGTCCACGTTCAGATCCTTCAGGATGCGCTCCATGGCGGCCTGGGCGTGGTCCCACTGCTCCGCCGTGCCCTCGTACTTGTTGTTGGGGTTGGCGGGGTCCCACTGGGAGAAGCGGAACGTGCACTTTTCCAACAGGCCCACGGTGCCCAGGCAGTACTTGGCCAGATCCAGGCACTGCTTGAACTCCTCCTCCAGCTGGTCGGGGCGCAGCACCAGATGTCCCTCGGAGATGGTGAACTGGCGGACGCGGATCAGGCCGTGCATCTCACCGGAGTCCTCGTTGCGGAACAGGGTGGATGTCTCGCCCAGACGCATGGGCAGGTCGCGGTAGCTGCGGCCGCGGTTCAGGAACACCTGATACTGGAACGGGCAGGTCATGGGACGCAGGGCAAAGCACTCCTTCGTCTCGTCGGCGGGATCGCCCATAATGAACATGCCGTCCAGATAGTGATCCCAGTGGCCGGAGATCTTATACAGCTCGCGCTTGGCCATCAGGGGCGTCTTGGTCAGCAGATAGCCCCTCTCCTGCTCGGTGTCCTCCACCCAGCGCTGCAAGAGCTGGATGACCCGCGCGCCCTTGGGCAGCAGGATGGGCAGGCCCTGACCGATGCAGTCCACGGTGGTGAAATACTCCAGCTCGCGGCCCAGCTTGTTGTGGTCGCGCTTCAGCGCGTCCTCACGCTCCTTGAGATAGGTCTCCAGCTCCTCCTTGTTGGGGAACGCCACGCCATAGATACGCTGGAGCTGCTGGCGGCTGGAATCGCCGCGCCAGTAGGCGGCGTTGCAGGCGGTCAGCTTGATGCCGTTGCCCTTGATGCGGCCGGTGGAGTCCACGTGGGGTCCGGCGCACAGGTCCACGAACTCGCCCTGCTTGTAGAAGGAGATGTGGGCATCCTCAGGCAGGTCGTTGATCAGCTCCACCTTATAGGGCTCTTCCCGCTCCTCCATGTACTTGACGGCCTCGGCGCGGGGCAGCTCGAAGCGCTCCAGCTTCAGCTTCTCTTTACAGATCTTACGCATTTCAGCCTCGATCTCGCCCAGGTCGTCCTGGGTGAAGGCGAAGGGCGCGTCCAAATCGTAATAAAAGCCGTTGTCGATGCTGGGGCCGATGGCCAGCTTCACCTCCGGGTGCAGGCGCTTGACAGCCTGGGCCAGGATGTGGGAGCAGGTGTGCCAGTAGGTCTTGCGGTACTGCTCGTTTTCAAACGTAAATTCCTTGTTGACTTCGCTCATAGTCTGTTCCTCCTTGTGATCGGGGCGGGATAAATAAAAATCCCCACCCCTGAATGGTATCAGGGGTGAGGTAATAGGCATTACTCCACGGTTCCACCCTGCTTACGGCCTGCGCAGCGTTTTTACTGTCCGCTGCGGATGGCGGGATATCTTTCGTCGAGACAAGGCGCAGGAGCGCAGGAATACGGTCTGTATTTCAAGCTTCTGCAACGCAGTATCGGCGGAAGAGATCCGGCATACGCCGTCGCTTTCGATCGCTGTAACGGGCGATACCCGTCCTGCTCGTCGCAGGCGGCTCGGAAGTGGTACAGGCCGTGTCCTTGGCGGGGTGCTTTCAGCCGGGGGCGCCCCTCTCTTTGGCCGCGGAAAAACAGCTTCTTCTTCGTCACTGCCTTTTTGATGGCAATAAGTATAAACCGTTCGGCGCGGTTTGTCAACGGGTGGTTTCACGGGGGAAGGGCAAAATCAGCCGCGTGAAGCAAAAAGAGGCATCCGAAAGGATGTCTCTTTTTGCTGGCGCGGAAGGAGGGATTTGAACCCTCGCGCCGCTTTTGACGGCCTACTCCCTTAGCAGGGGAGCCCCTTCGGCCACTTGGGTACTTCCGCATACATATTTATTTTCTGGCGGAGAGAGTGGGATTCGAACCCACGGATGCTTTCACATCGCCGGTTTTCAAGACCGGTGCTTTCGACCACTCAGCCATCTCTCCGTGCGTAAAAGCGTCTCTCGTGCCAAACGCGAGTATTATATTACCATGCGCCGACGCCTTTGTCAACAAAAAGCCTCGGAAGAAATTTGAAAAAAATTCAAAATAGGACTTGCAAACCGCCGAAAACTGTGGTATTCTAAGTGGGCTGTTTGAGGCACAACAGAATATCCGGGTGTGGCGAAGTTTGGTATCGCGCTTGAATGGGGTTCAAGAGGCCTCGAGTTCGAATCTCGACACTCGGACCACGTCGGAGCAGGCTTGTATGCTTGCTCCGACTTATTTTTTACATAGCGGGGAGGGAGATGGTGTTGTCATCTCCCTCTTTTTTGTCCGGCGCAGGACGCGAAAAAGCGCGGCAGCTGCCGCGCTTTTTCCTCTTCCTCCCTGCTCGGTCCTTCCTGAAAGAAGGTCCCCCTCGCTGTTAAGTGAATTTAGTATACCATGAATACGCCCGTTTGTCTATCCTTTTTGCGCGCCGCATCCAGCATTTGCCACTGTTTTTCATGCATATCGCGCTGTCGGGCGGCAAAACTACCGTTGCGATACCCAACAAGGGCATTTGCCCCACAACATGAAAGGAGAACACAACGATGTCTACCAAGAACAGCAACAAGCTGAATGTCCCCGAGGCCAAGGCCGCTATGGATCAGTTCAAGATGGAGGCCGCCTCTGAGGTCGGCGTGAACCTGAAGAACGGTTACAACGGTCACCTGACCAGCCGCGAGGCCGGCTCTGTGGGCGGCCAGATGGTCAAGAAGATGATCGAGTCCTACGAGAAGAACCTGTAAACGGCCCTTCCCGCACGAAAAAAGAACCGCCTTCGGGCGGTTCTTTTTTACGTTCTCACAAGGTGACCTCCGTGCCGTTGTTCACCTCGATGCGGTAGCCGCCGGGGTTGTATACATCCGTTCCGTTGCCCCGGAAGCGGCAGTCATCCAGCGCCGCATAGGAGTTCGGCGGCAGGCACAGAAGCTCCAGCGCCGTGGTGTTGTTCAAAAAGTCGATGCGCCTGATGGTATATGTATAGGAGTTGCTGTACGCGGAGTCGTACCGCGCGCCCACCCCGTTGCCGCCGATATACCCGCCGTGGAGATAGACCCAGCCGCCGTTCACGGCCAGCGCGCCCACGTCCCAGCCGGTTACGCGGCAGTTCTCCAGATAGGTGGGCGCTCTGGCGGTCACGCCGGTTCCGCTCCCATCCCCCTCAAAGCTGACCTCCGAAAAGCGGACGTAGGCGTGGCACCGCTCCGTGTCGCTCAAGGGCGTCACCGTCACCGGCGCGGCGAAGGCGGTGCCGCTGCCCTTCAGCGTGACCGCGCAGCCCACCGACACCGGCGCGTCATAGGTCACGTCCGGCAGCTCCACCGTGATGGACGTGTTCGCGTCGTACTCCTCCGCCAGCCGATCCAGCAGCGCCTGCAGCTCCTGCGCCGTTTCCAGCGGTGCGTCCTCCGGCGTGATGCGCAGCGCCTGCTGCTCCTCAAATTCCACGGTCATGGTCAGGTGCAGCACGTCGCCGCTCTTCATGCGCAGCGTCCAGACCACCTCGTTGTGGGTGCAGGTGGGATCCGCACGCAGCCGCCGGTACAGCAGCGCCGGGGACTCCGGTGTTTCCTCCTCCGCGTCCCACAGCTTCACCCGGCTCACGCCCTCCGGCGCGGTGACGGACACGTCCCAGCTGTCCAGCAGCGCGGCGAAATCCTCCGCTGCGTAGTCCTGGGTCACGGCGTTCTCCACCATGACGGTGGCGGGGAAGTCCACCGTTCCGCCCGCCGGGATCAGCTCCGAGCGATACCCCACCGGGTCGGTACGGCCCTCGATGGACGGCGTCACAGCCGTGAACACATGGTACTCCCGCCCGTCCGCGCCGGTGTAGTAGGTCTGGCAGGCCGCCAAATAGGGATCCGGGGCCGGGTCGGTCGCAGCGGCCGGATCGGCTGCGCTGTTCGGGCGCTGCGGCTCCGTTTCGGCGGCCGGCCACAGCCAGACCGCCAAAGCGGCCAGTACCGCGGCAAGGCACGCCGCCAGCAGGTGAAGGCGGCAGTACGGGCCGATAAACAGCGGGAACAGGCAGAGAAAAGTGGCAATCGAACACGGCGCACTTTTGACCGGGGAGGTAGGTAAAAAAGTAGATTTTCCTATAGGTTTATGATATGCTGTTCTAAAAAATAAATGGTAAACCGAAATATCATATAAAAGTAGTGGAGAAAAATGATGGATTTGTTGTGGAGGTATATGAAATGAAAAAGATTCTCGTATTATCACTTTGCTTTGTACTTGCACTATGGATGGCAGGTTGCGTCCAGAATAAAAATATCAATTTGGGGGATGTCACGATGAAAGTTGTAGAGGGAAGTGTAACTCCTTCAGGTTTGACAGTTCGCATTTCAAATAACACAGGAATTGATATCAATGGCGGGATCAATTACGATTTTTCTATTGAAAAAAAGGAAGATGATAAATGGTCACCAGTAAAAGAGATCGGCGATAGAACTACTGACACCGAAACATATATTTTTCAAGGAGAAAGAGATTTGAATATCAATTGGTCTGAAATATATGGTTCGCTTTCGGCGGGAGAATACAGAGTCGTTAAGTTCTTTTATCCATCGACAGAAGATGGCTCTTATGGTACAGACGATGGTTTTTACCTATTCGCTGAGTTCAGTATCGAGTAACAAATACGAATTTTATCGGGGAGCAGCAACCTCTGTCGGGGCTGTCAATGGTCGAGATGAACGGCGCACAAGTGCGCCGCCATTGACCACCCCGCCCGGTCTTGCCCTGCGGTTATCAAGGCGGGCAAGCCCTAGGGGTGCTTGCCCGCCTCCTTTAATTTTGGGCGGAGGTCA
>OGYL01002463.1_pt1 | contig 13044 bp, 13 predicted proteins | sample 1576541 | NCBI WGS metagenome assembly OGYL01 (sample SAMEA3541551, study PRJEB24748) | human gut metagenome | biome: human gut; feature: human-associated habitat; material: faeces | place: China | collected 2012 | reverse complement strand
TTTCCGGAGCACCCAAATTCAGAGCCTGCCAGATCATCGAGGAACTGGAACAGAGCAAACGAGGCATTTACGGAGGCGCCATCGGATATCTGGATTTTGCAGGAAACCTGGATACCTGTATTGCCATCCGCCTGGTTTACAAGAAAAACGGAGAAATCTGTATCCGTTCAGGTGCCGGAATCGTGGCAGACAGTGTACCGGAAAAGGAATTCCAGGAATGCTGCAACAAGGCAAGAGCTGTGGTACAGGCAATTGAACAGGCACAGGAGGGATTAGAATGATATTACTGATTGATAATTATGACAGCTTTTCCTATAACTTATATCAGCTCATCGGTGCAGTGGAACCGGACATTAAAGTAGTGAGAAACGATGAGTGTACACTGGAAGAAATCGCGGAGATGAAGCCGGAAGCCATCATTTTATCCCCTGGTCCGGGAAGGCCGGAGGATGCAGGTATCTGTATTCCGGTGATTAAAGAATTTGCAGGAAAAATCCCCATCCTGGGTGTGTGCCTGGGACATCAGTCCATCTGCGAAGCTTTTGGAGGAACAGTTTCCTATGCAAAAGAACTGATGCATGGAAAGAAAAAGCTGATGTATAAAACAGGAGAAAGCCGGCTTTTTAAGGACCTGCCGGATACCTTTGCAGCAGCCAGATATCATTCCCTGGCAGCGTTAAAGGATACCCTGCCTGCAGAACTTAAGGTAACAGCAGAGTCAGAGGACGGAGAGGTCATGGCAGTGGAACATACAAAATATCCTGTGTTTGGAGTACAATTTCATCCTGAATCTGTAATGACACCGGACGGCAGAGTGATGATAGAGAACTTTATGGAGGCAGTGAGAAATGATTAAGGAAGCCATTATTAAATTATCAAAGAAACAGGATTTAGCTTATGCGGAAGCAGAAGCTGTAATGGACGAGATTATGAGCGGTCAGGCAACACCTATACAGATGTCTGCTTATCTTACTGCATTAGCTTTAAAAGGAGAGACAATTGATGAGATCACAGCTTCCGCAGCAGGTATGAGAGCTCACTGTATCAAACTTCTCCACAACCTGGATGTGCTTGAAATTGTGGGTACCGGCGGAGACGGTTCCAATTCCTTCAATATTTCCACTACTTCTTCTCTGGTGATCGCAGCAGGCGGTGTTCCGGTTGCAAAACATGGAAACAGGGCAGCATCCTCCAAATCCGGTGCAGCAGATGTTCTGGAAGCACTGGGAGTGAAGATTACACTGACGCCGGAACGCAGTGCAGAGATCCTGAAAAAGATCAACATCTGCTTCCTGTTTGCGCAGAATTATCATATTGCAATGAAATATGTGGCACCGATTCGTAAAGAGCTAGGAATCCGTACTGTATTTAACATTCTTGGACCGTTAAGTAATCCGGCAGGTGCAAACATGGAACTGATGGGAGTTTACGATCAGTCACTGGTGGAGCCACTGGCACAGGTTATGGCAAATCTGGGCGTTAACAGAGGAATGGTTGTCTATGGACAGGACAGTCTGGATGAGATTTCCATGTGCGCACCTACTTCTGTATGTGAGATCAGGGATGGCAAATTTACTTCCTATGAGATCACACCGGAACAGTTTGGATATGAGAGATGTGAGAAGGGTGCCCTGACAGGTGGTACACCTGCAGAAAACGCAGAGATCACAAAAGCAATCCTGAAAGGTGAGGAAAAAGGTCCGAAGCGTCAGGCGGTATGTTTAAATGCAGGTGCAGCACTCTATATCGCAGGAAAAGCCGCTTCCATAGAAGAAGGAGTGAAGCTGGCAGAATCCCTCATCGACAGCGGTGCAGCACTGAAAAAACTGGAAGAATTTGTAGAAGAGACAAATAAATAAAAAGCAACCCCCAATTACTAATGTAAAGGAAATCTGTAACTGTCCGGTAATCTGCTGACTGTGGATATACAGAACAGTTACAGAAAAATCATAGAGATTATGAAGAATATATTAGAAGAAATAGCAGCCAGAACAAGAGAAAGAATTGCAAAAGAAAAATCCTGTATTTCTGTTTCGGAGCTGGAGAACCGGATTCAGGAAGTAAATAAAAATAATAGACGGGATCTGTATTTTTTACTTACTGAAATGACTACATTTGCCAATGTATGTATTAATGAAAGCCGGATAAAGAAAAACGTATGAAAAACAACCTCATGTATGTCCTTTGGGCTTGTATAAGTTTGTTGCCTTATTATGGTCAGGCCCAAAAAGAAACCTCTGTGTCGGATACGGGCAGATGGAAATTATGGTATAAGCAGCCAGCCGAACGCTGGTCGGAAGCATTGCCTTTGGGAAATTCCCGTTTGGGAGCTATGGTTTATGGTGGAATCGAACGGGAAGAGATCCAGTTGAATGAAGAAACCTTTTGGGCTGGTGGTCCGCATCGGAACGACAATCCGGCAGCTCTTGCCCATCTGGATTCGGTCAGACACCTGATTTTTGCCGGAAAGAATGCAGAAGCCCAAAAGTTGATCGACAAGACTTTTTACAGTACTTCGCACGGAATGCCTTACCTGACGTTGGGCAGCTTGGTGATTGAAGGGACTTCGCCTGAACAAGTTTCGGATTATTATCGGGATTTGAATCTGGAAACCGCCATAGCGACAACGCAATATCAGGCGGATGGCGTGCATTATAAGCGGGAAGTATTTGCTTCGCAGGTTGATCCTGTTGTGATCATCCGGTATATGGCTGATAAGTCGGGACAACTGGATCTGACAATCGGATATGATTCTCCGTTGAAAAGCAAGATCTTGCGAAAAGGGCAGAAACTGATTATGCAGAGTAGGGGAACGGATCATGAAGGAATCCGGGGCGTTATTGAAGTGGAAACGCAAACGCAAGCTGATGTATCTGGAGGAAAAATGAAACTGGATAACCAGCACATTTATATAGAAGATGCAGATACGGTAACGTTGTATGTGACGGCTGCTACAAACTTTGTCGATTATAAGACCGTCAATGCGAATGAAGGGAAAAAGGCTTCCCAACAGTTGTCGTCGGCCATGCAGAAAAACTATACGGAAGCCCGTCGTGATCATATAAGCCGGTATCAGCAACAGTTCAATCGGGTGTCGTTGGATTTTGGAAAAAGTGAAGCCGAACAGCTGGAAACAACCGAACGCATAGCCCGGTTCCAGGAAGGAAATGACTTACCTTTAGTGGCGTTGATGTTTCAATATGGCCGTTATCTGCTGATTTCTTCGTCGCAACCTGGCGGACAGCCCGCCAATTTACAGGGTATTTGGAATAATATGCTGTTGCCCCCGTGGGATTCGAAATATACGATCAATATCAATACGGAAATGAATTACTGGCCGGCCGAGGTAACCAACTTATCGGAAACGCATGAACCGCTGTTTGCGATGTTGAAAGAGCTGTCGGTAACCGGACAGGAAACGGCTCGGGTTATGTATGGAGCCAAAGGTTGGGTGGCTCATCATAATACTGATTTATGGAGGATAACCGGTCCGGTTGATAATGCTTTTTACGGGACATGGCCCAATGGCGGTGCCTGGCTTTCGACTCATTTGTGGCAACATTATTTATATACGGGAGATAAAGCCTTCCTGAAAGAAGCTTATCCGGTTCTAAAAGGTGCTGCTGATTTCTTCTTGTCCTTCCTGGTAAAACACCCGCAATATGGCTGGATGGTCAGTGTTCCGTCCATGTCTCCCGAACATGGTCCGGGTGGAGAAGATGTCAACCAGGCATCAACCATTACAGCCGGATGTACCATGGATAATCAAATCGTCTTTGATGTATTGAATCAGGCAAAAGAAGCAGCGGAAATATTGGGAAAACCGGTTGCTTATCAGGACTCATTGCAGCGAATGTTGGAACAGTTGCCTCCGATGCAGATCGGAAGATACAATCAGCTACAGGAATGGCTGGAAGATGCCGACGATCCCAAAGATCAGCATCGGCATATTTCGCATGTGTATGGCCTTTATCCCAGTAATCAGGTTTCGCCTTATTCCCATCCGCTTTTGTTTCAGGCTGCCAAGAATACATTGATTCAACGAGGTGACGAAGCAACGGGATGGTCGATGGGTTGGAAAATTAATCTTTGGGCACGTCTGCTGGATGGGGACCATGCATTTAAGATGATCAATAACCTGTTGGAATTGTTGCCAAGCGATGAGGTAAAAGATAAGTATCCGCAGGGCCGTATCTATCCGAACATGTTGGATGCACATCCGCCTTTCCAGATTGATGGAAACTTTGGTTATACGGCTGGTGTTGCCGAAATGTTATTGCAAAGCCATGATGGTGCTTTGCATGTCTTGCCTGCTTTACCCGAAGCCTGGCAAGAAGGCGAAGTAAAAGGTCTGGTAGCTCGTGGCGGATTTGTTGTTGATATGAAATGGAAGAATGGGCAGTTTATGTCCGGTAGGATTCATGCTCGTTTGGGCGGACTTTTACGGATTCGTTCGTATGTACCGTTACAAGGAAAGGGACTTACTGAAGCAAAAGGAGAAAATCCGAATCCATTTTATAAAACCGCCCAGATAAAAGAACCCTTGGTCTCTGATGAAATTCAACCGCAATACCCGTTGTTGCTGAAAGTTTATGAATATGATCTGATGACCGAAGCCGGGGAAGTCTACGATCTGGTACGAGGTACGTTCAATGAATAAGAACCTTTTTAGCAAGGAGATTGTATATGCAAGTCAAAATAGCAGACAGTTGGCAGAAAAGACTTCAGAAGGAATTTGACCAACCCTATTTTGCCCGGTTAGCGGCCTTTGTGAAAGATGAATATGCGCATTATCAGGTACTTCCCAAAGGATCACAGATATTCCATATTTTTAATGCCTGTCCGTTTGAACAAATCAAAGTCGTTATTTTAGGACAAGATCCGTATCCGACTCCGGGACAATATTACGGTGTTTGCTTTTCCGTACCGGAACATACGCCGGTTCCCGGTTCTCTGGCCAATATCTATCAGGAAATCCATACCGATCTGGGACTTCCTGTACCTACTTCCGGTTGTCTGGATAAGTGGGTAGAACAAGGAGTTTTCTCGATGAATACGGTTTTGACCGTCCGGGCCTATCAAACCGGTTCGCATAAAGGGAAAGGATGGGAAACTTTCACCGATGCCGTTATCCGCTTGTTGAGCGAAGAACGGGAACATTTGGTCTTTATGCTGTGGGGCGCTTATGCTAAAGAGAAGATACCATTGATCGATCAGCATAAACATTTGATATTAACCGCGGCTCATCCTTCTCCGCGTTCGGCTGATCATGGTTTCTTCGGATGCCGTCATTTCAGTAAGGCGAATGCTTTTCTGGTGCAACACGGCATGACTCCAATAGATTGGTCTGTCTGAGAAAGCCAGAAAAGAATCAGGTGAATATGAATATAGATTCGTGATTTATATTATTTTTGTCCCCTAAAAAGATATAGATATTATAAAGGAAATGAAACATTATAATTTTGATGAGATAATAGACCGTAAGGGAACCAGTTGTGTAAAATACGATGGACTGAAGAATGCTTATCAGGGAAAAGAAAATCTGATACCTTTATGGGTAGCGGATATGGATTTCGCAACTCCGGATTTTATTGTAGAAGCCTTGAAGAAACGTTGTGAACATCCTGTTTTCGGATATACATTCGATGACGATGAATACTATGAAAGTATCCAGACTTGGCTGGACTATAAGTATCATTGGAAGACAGAACGGGAGTGGATTTCTTATATTCCCGGCATTGTGAAAGGCATCGGATTAGCCGTTCAGTGTTTTACCCAACCGGGAGATAAAGTAATCATACAACCTCCGGTATATCATCCGTTTCGTTTGGTCCCGACCCGTATGGGACGCGAAGTGGTTTATAATCCATTGAAGCTTGAAGACGGCATATATAAGATGGATTTCGAGCAGTTGGAAAGTCTGATTGATAAGGACTGTAAGATGCTTATCCTTTCTAACCCGCACAATCCGGGTGGAGTTGTATGGGAAAAAGAGGCATTGGTGAAGTTGGCCCAGATATGTTCGGCTCATGGGATCCTGGTTATTTCGGATGAAATCCATGCAGAGATGACCTATCCGCAGTTCAGACATCATCCGTTTGCTACGGTTTCGGAAGAAGCAGCTGCTTGCAGTGTGACGTTTATGGCACCAAGTAAGACTTTCAATATTGCCGGAATCGTTAGTTCGTATGCCCTTGTTCCGGATAGTCGGATAAGAGAGAAATTCTATTCTTTCTTGGAAGCAGGAGAATTGAATGCCGGTACCATCTTTGCTTTTACCGCCACAAAAGCTGCTTATACGTATGGAGCCGAATGGTTGCAGCAGATGCGTTCATACGTTATCGAGAATGTAAACTTTGTGGATGAATATCTGAAGAAAAACATTCCGCAGATCAAAGTATATCGTCCGCAAGCTTCTTTCTTGGTTTGGCTTGACTGTCGGGAACTGAAGTTAACTCAACCGGAATTGGTTCAATTGTTTGAAGACAAAGCCGGATTGGCCCTGAACGATGGAACCATGTTTGGAAAAGAAGGCGAAGGCTTTATGCGCTTGAATATCGGTTGTCCGCGTTCGATATTGAATCAGGCACTTGAGTCGTTGAAGAAAGCGATCGGTTAGTATTTTCAAGGAAAGCCGAAGGCGCACATGAAAAATAAGTTGTATATTTGTCCACTGTATATCAATCAAAATAAAATAGACAGATGAAAATTTCAGCAAACAAATTCGTTGCAGTAACCTATGACCTGTATGTTGGTGAAGGAGAAGAACGTGAATTGATGGAAAAAGCGACACGCGAAGTTCCATTGAAGTTTATTTATGGAACAGGATCCATGATCCAGGCATTTGAAGATGCTTTGATGGGATTGGAATCGGGAGCCGCTTTCGACTTTACGATTACTCCGGAAAACGCTTATGGCGAATACAACGAAGACTATGTATTGGATTTGCCGAAGAATATCTTTGAAGTAGATGGAAAGTTTGACTCAGAGATGATTCAGGAAGGAAATACAGTCCCGATGATGGATTCAAACGGTAACCGGATGAATGGGTCGGTATTGGAAGTCCGCGATGATGTAGTTGTCATGGATTTCAATCATCCGTTGGCAGGAGAGACTTTGCATTTCAAAGGTGAAGTAATCGACGTACATGAACCTACAGCTGAAGAAATAGCAGCAATGACAGCTCCGGCAGGAGGTTGTGGCTGCGGTTGCGACAGCTGCGGAGGCGGTTGTGGTGATCATGAACACGGCGATGGCTGTGGTTGCAGCGGTTGTCATTAAATAAATCGTATCATCCAGGTTCGGGTTTTATGAATACATTTGGGAATATATTCAGACTTACTTCTTTTGGTGAGTCGCATGGCCCTGGAATCGGTGGCGTGATTGATGGTTGTCCGTCGGGTTTCGAACTGGATATGGAAGCAATCCAGAAAGAACTGAACCGAAGAAAACCCGGACAGTCCCGGATTACAACTCCAAGAAAGGAAGATGACGAAGTTCAGTTCCTTTCGGGTATTTACGAGGGAAAGACAACCGGAACACCAATTGGATTTATTGTTTGGAACAAGAATCAGCATTCGGCTGATTACGATAATGTGAAACAGGTGTATCGTCCGTCGCATGCCGATTATACATATCAAATGAAGTATGGCATCCGTGATCCGAGAGGTGGAGGCCGTTCGTCGGCACGAGAGACAATTTCACGCTGTGTGGCTGGTGCCATTGCTCGTCAAATCTTGGCAAAGCAAGGGATCGATATCAAAGCTTATACTTCTCAAGTAGGAAATATCTGTTTGGATAAACCTTGGGAGGCTTATGATTTGAATCGGATAGAAGAGAATCCGGTCCGTTGTCCTGATCCTGATAAAGCTATCGAAATGGAAGAACTGATAGCTAAAGTCAAAAGTCAGGGAGATACAATCGGAGGTATTATTTCCGGAGTCATCACAGGAGTGCCAGTAGGATTGGGGGAACCTGTTTTTGGTAAGTTGCACGCTGCATTAGGTAATGCGATGCTTTCAATCAATGCCGTCAAAGGTTTTGAGTATGGTGATGGTTTTGCTGCCGCGGGATTCCAAGGTTCAGAACGGAATGACCGTTTCTTTAATGACCATGGAAAAATCAATGTCCGAACGAATCATTCGGGAGGTATTCAAGGCGGTATTTCCAATGGTCAGCCCATTTATTTCCGGGTAGCTTTTAAATCGGTAGCAACCTTATTGATGGAACAAGAAACAGTCGATATGGAAGGCAACGATACAATTCTGAAAGCTCGTGGAAGACATGATCCGTGTGTATTGCCTCGTGCTGTTCCTATCGTGGAAGCGATGGCGGCTATGACCATATTGGATTATTGGTTGATGCAACAAACCAGAGTGATGGAAAGATAATCGTTTTATCAATCTTAATAAGAGGAGAGTCTGTATGTAATAATCTTAACAGACTCTCCTTTTTCTCTTATAAAGAGGCTATGAATTCATCGAAACTCATATTCTCTATTCCGATCTTTTCTTTCAATCTCATTTTCTTGCGCGAGATGCTGCCTTTGGCTATATGGTAAATTTCAGCCAAAACAGACAAGGGCAGTTCCATCTTTACGAGGCAGCAGAAGTTTATTTCTTCTTCCGTAAGTTGCGGATAGAGCTCTTTCAATCTTTCTGTAAAATGATCAAAGCAAGCGTTGGTATTGTTGCGGATGATCGTCCAGTCGTTTTCCTGTAAATGCAAGGCTCCAGCTTTGTTCCTGTTTTGCATTAAAATAGGAATAGTAATCTCGTTCAGTTGCTTGAAATATTCCAACCGCTGATTCAATCGGGCAAGAGCTATGGTTTCCTTTTCTTCTTTCTCTTTCAAGTATTGAATTTCGGCTTCTTTCCTTTTGAGATCACTTTGGTTTCTTTCTTGTTCGGTACGAAGTAATTGGATCTTCAGCTTGTTTTTGTTTTGTTTGATACGATAATAAAACAAAAAGGATGCTAAGATGATGATGGCAAAAAAGGCAACAACCCGGTGTGAAAGAACTTCTTTATCCGATAAGTTCTTTTCAACTTGAAGAATCCGTTCTTGTTGCTTTTTGTATTCTCGCAGGTTTTGCATTCTTTCCAGTAGCTCTTCTTTTCTTCCGTAGTAAGTAGAATCGCGCAGTCGGATATGTTCTTCCAGAAATTTTCGGGATTCATTCATTTTCCCTTGTTTTTTCATTTCTTCAGCAGCATAGCGGTAAGCAAGAATTCTTTTATCCAAAGGAAGCATTTCGATCACTTTCCAAAAATAATCGATGGCATGCTCTTTTTGATGAATATAAGCATCCAGACCTGCACTTTGAAGGCGGTATAAAGGATTCTGCTTATCTGTTTGTGCAGCCAGATTCAAGTAATGATAGGCCGAATCAGTCTGTAATAAAAGTAAGTGAACGATACCGGATTCGCTATATATTTGAGCTATTTGAGTAGTATCTGATGTTTCTGCATAGTTCTGGGCATCATGTAAGTAACTTAACGCTTCTTGGTAGAGCTTTTGTTCTTTCATCAGATTGCTTTTCAATAGGCATAATCTTGTAATTAGCTTGGAGTCTTTGTGTTGAATAGCTAATTGGCAGGCTTGTTCTAATAATTGTTCTTCTCTATCATAAATGCGATAAAAATGGTACAGATTACTCATGCTTATCTTTAAATCAATAAGTAACCGGTAATCTGTTTCGGGGGTTATATATTGAATAGCTGTTTCATAATCATCTTGTGCTTTGATTAAATAGTAATGCTGATGATTGATTCTTCCTTTCAGGTAATAAATCCGGCATAGTTTACTGGAGTCATTTTGGGCTTCAAAGTAAACTCGAGCCTTTTCTAGGGATGTATTGTTTTCCGGTAGTTTGTTCTGAAGGGCTAGGCTGGTATAATAGAGATAGAAGTATAATGCTTTATCTCCAACATTTAATTGAGTAGTATCAATTTGTTGTAAGGATGAAAGGACGGAATCCGGTTGATTCTGCATTTTTTCCAAATCGGATAACATAGAATTTGTTTTATCACGATGGCAAGCAGGTAATAGAAATAGCAGGAATGCTAATATGACCTGACAAATATTAGGATATTGTTGTCCTTTTCGATAAGTTTTATGAAGTCCTTTTCTCATAATGCAAATATATAAAATCTGTGATAAACAAGATAAAAGAGTTATTTAAATACGAGATAAAAGTAACGTTGTACATCATGTCTATCTGATGTTTTATTGTAATATGTTGAATTATATGTGTTTATTGATTTCGTCATGTACATCGAACTTTTGTGCTTTACTGAGTTAAGGCAGCTATCTTTGCATTCGAAAAACAGTGAGATATCAAGTTTACTGTGAATGGTTAGATTCAGGTACTAGGTTGTGGGATGATATCTTACTGTATTTTCCCTCTTATTTTATGTGTTTGGTTCAGTTTTTAAGGTGAATAAGATTGTTTAGTTTAGTTTTGTTGTTCCGTTAATTGTTAGGTCAGGCGAACGCCGGCTGCCTTGCCTACAATAAATAAAATGAAAAGTATATACTCGTGCCTGACGTTTCCTTGGAAATCTCGACGGGTAATTACTGGTAGCGGAACTTATATGGAATTTAATAAGTTGATTTATGAAACGTGTAAATTATTGGATGAAGAGAAGTGGATATATAGTGAGTTGTGTATTCGTATTAGTTATGTGCTGTTGTTTATTTTCTTGTACAGAAGAAATGTCAGAAAATTTAAAGGCTACTGATGTTATCTTCCAGAAGTACAGAGTTGATTTTTCTAATACGCAAGACACATGGGTTTATGCTCGTTTTGTAAAAGATGAGGATAAGGCTTTTAATGAACTGAAGCTGACAGGTGAACAACAGATTACAGTGAATGATAAGTCTATGAACTATCATTATGTCAATGATCAGGCTCCGGTGGATTATAGTTATTCATTGAAGTTGGGCAAAGTGGATCAGGTAGATTTTACTTTCCAGCGGGCTAAGAATAAACAATATAAGAATACGGCGTTAAGATCGGCTGTTCTTCCGGTTTCTATACCTGCAGATTTGGCCTTTATTCAAAATGATGTTGCCTGGAAGTGGAATGGGGAAGATTTGAAAGCGGGTGAAAAGCTTGAGGTTACATTGGAAACAGATAAGGATGGTTATGCCATTTATTATGGTAGTATATCTGATGACGGAAGAGAAGTTACGTTTTCGAATGTACCAAAAGGAGATTATGTTTTGACTCTTCGCCGAATGGTTGTTTCAGAGACACAGGATAACGACTTGCCGGCTAAAGGAGAAATGACAATATGCTATTATGACAAGAGGAAAATATCCGTAAAAGAGAGTGTGTGAATTGTAAGGGACAAGGCTTTGGCAGTTTTCTACCAGGCCTTGTCATATTTTTTATCCTTTTCAAATAGCTACATTATTAATGATGTGTCCTTCTTGGAAAGATCGTATGTTTTGAATAGCGATCTGCATCAGACGTACGCGTGCTTCATAAGTAGCCCAGGCAATATGGGGAGTGATATAACATTGGGTTGCTGTTAGAAGCGGATTGTCGGCTAGTGGCGGTTCGGATGACATTACATCAATACCGGCTGCAAATAAGGTCCGGTTGTTGAGTGCTTCAGCTACGGCTTGTTCGTCAATCAAAGGTCCTCTGCCTGTATTGATTAAGATAGCTGAAGGTTTCATGAGCGAAAGCATTTCTTTATTGACGAAATGATGAGTATCGGCTGTGAGCGGGCAATGGAGCGTTAATATATCACTTTCGCGGAACAAGGTTTCTTTATCAACTGGAGTGATATAATCTTCCAACTGATCTTTAGACTTGGAAGTAAGTGCCAGTACTTGCATTCCAAGCGCATGAGCTACGTGAGCTACCGACATACCGATATGTCCGAGTCCGACAATCCCCAACTTTTTACCGGCCAGTTCAAACAGTTTGGTGTTCCAATAGCAGAAATCCGGATTCTGAGTCCATTTTCCCTTTCTGATTTCTTGCGTATAATGTTCTACTTGATTCGCAATATTGAGGATGTGGGCAAATACCATTTGGACAACCGAATCTGTACTGTACGCCGGAATGTTCGTAACAATGATTCCACGTTTTTTCGCTTCTTCAATATCAACTACATTGTAACCTGTTGCCAAAACACCAATATATTTCAATACAGGAAGTGCGTCCATTTCCTTTTTCAGGATACGAACTTTATTGGTCAGTACAATTTCTGCACCTTGACAACGTTCGGTTACTTCATCTTCTTGCGTGTTTTCGTAGATATGACACTCACCTAAAGCCTGCAAGCCATCCCAGGATAAATCTCCTTTGTTGAGTGTTCTGCCATCTAAAACTACTATTTTCATATCTGATCTATTTATACAAAATTATTCATGATGATAAGGCTCATTATTCAATATAGTCATGGCCCGATAGATTTGTTCGACGAAGATGAGGCGAATCATCTGATGCGAGAACGTCATTTTGCTGAGTGAGACTTTTTCAGATGCTGCCTGATAAACAGCTTCGCTGAATCCATATGGACCGCCGATGACGAATACCAGCCTGCGGGAAACCGTGTGCATTTTCTTTTCTAGGTAGGAAGCAAACTGCATCGACGTAAATTCTTTCCCTTTTTCATCAAGTAATACCAAGTAATCTCCGGCTTGCAGGGATTTCAGAATCAGTTCGCCTTCTTTTTCCTTTTGCTGGCTTTCCGACAAGTTCTTGGCATTCTTGATGTCAGGGATAACCTGCATTTCAAAAGGAATATAATGGACCAGCCTGTTTTGGTATTCCCGGATAGCTTCGGAAAAGTAATTAGTGTCCGTTTTCCCAATGACAACTAAACTAATTTTCATTTGATTTTATATTTCTATATTTGCAAAGACGAAGTTAGGGAAAATTCTTATCTTTGTCACCAGTATTCACAAAAAAGATCAGTGATGAAACGATTCTTACTATTGATTGCCTTGGTCGTAGCGGCAATTAGTGTACAAGCAGCAGACATTACAGTTATTACAACAGCGTTAAAAACGGGAAATGCTACG
>OGYL01002461.1_pt1 | contig 13055 bp, 13 predicted proteins | sample 1576541 | NCBI WGS metagenome assembly OGYL01 (sample SAMEA3541551, study PRJEB24748) | human gut metagenome | biome: human gut; feature: human-associated habitat; material: faeces | place: China | collected 2012 | reverse complement strand
TGCCTATAACTATATTAGTGTCATTTGTTTAGGAACAATTGCTTCGGTATTCTATAACTTATTCTCTTCTTACTTAAGAGCGATTGGAAATAGTAAAATTCCTCTATATGTCCTCGTTTTCTCTTCGATCTTAAATGTCATTTTAGACTTATTGTTCATTATTGTATTTAAGATGGGAACTGCAGGTGCTGCTTGGCTACAGATATTGCTCAAGGTATTTCTGCTATTCTATGTTTGATTTATATTTATAAGAATGTACCAATTCTTGTCCCTACTAAAGAGATGTGGAAATTGGATATGGATTATTCTAAAAGACAACTATCCATTGGTTTACCAATGTGTGTTCAATTTGCGATTACAGCTAGTGGTACGATGATTATGCAAACTGCAATTAATATGTTTGGTTCTGTAGCAGTAGCTGCCTTCACTGCTACAAGTAAGATTGGTAACATATTAACCCAAGGCTTTACTTCTGTAGGTCAAACAATCACTACGTATTGTGGTCAAAATGCAGGCAAGGATGATATAGATCGTATTCAAAGTGGTACTAGATCGGCAATGTTAATTTCTGGCATTTATGCGGTTGCAATTGGTGGTATTGCAGTACTTGCTTTACCATTATTAATTCAGTTATTCTTTGAATCTGGTGCTGATTTAACTACAATGATGCCATACGCAAGAACGTATATGTATTTGTGTGCATCATTCTATATTCCACTTGCGATGATCTTTGTATATCGTAATGCCATTCAAGGTTGTGGATATGGTGCTCCAAGTATGATTCTTGGTTTTGCGGAATTAGTTGCTAGACTTGTCATGGCCTTTATTTCCATGAAAGTTGGAAGTTATTTATTAGCTGTTGCTTGTGATCCTGCAGCTTGGTTAGTAGCAGGTATCTTAGCTTATATCATCTTTAGAGTTATCCTAAAGGATATGAGAAGTAGAAGAATGTCATTATAAAAGAAGCTGTAACATTTCAAGAGATGAATTCTTGATTTGTTACAGTTTTTGTTTATTCTTTTGAAATCACTTGAGCAATTGTTTGATATAGCTTATCTACATTAATTGGTTTATCTAAATGACCATTCATACCACTATTGATGGCATTTGAAATATCTTCGCTTGAAGTATTTGCACTCATGGCAAAGATTGTAAACATAAATTAAACTACCAATCATGTTAAAAAGACTGACAAAAGCAAGAAACATCTTTTCATAATGCCCAAAACCCGATTAAATTGTGAACTAATACTAGTAAATACACAAAGACACTAAAAAAGGAGCTGCTTTAGCTCCAAATAAAATCTAGAATCAATCTAAAATTTTATTTTTTTACAGCCCCTTTTAAATTAGTCTAGTTTTGTTCCACATTTTCTACAGAAATGTGCGTCTTTTTCAGCATGTTCACCACAATTTGGACATACCTTGTCATTCACTTCTGTTTCTGCATTTTCTTCTACAGACTTTTCTTCTACTGTTGAAGTTTCTTCCTTAGGAGCATCGACAACTTCTGCTGAAGCTTCTTCTTTTACCTCTTCAACAGGTTCTTCTGCTGGTTTTTCAGGTGCTGCTTTTACAACGGGTTCTGTTTGAATGTTATGTAATGTTTGATGCATTTTTTCAGGTACTTCGATTTTTTCAGCGTTTTTATCACCACTTGGAATACCACCATTTAAACGAACAAGTTCATCTGAGTTTTCTACTAGTGTTCCAAATGCATATAATGTTAAGACTGCCAGCCAGGAAATCAATGTTCCAATGGCAACAGTCAAAATGCCGCCAAGAATACCTAATAAAATAGTACCAAAAGAACCTTGATAGCTATATGCAGCAGCTACAAAGCTGGAACCTATCTCAATCACTCCAATAATAATGCTGATTACAACACCAATCCAAAATAATACTTTTGCGTATGATTTAATTTTTCCACCAGGATTTCTAAACATGATAAAATCCTCCTTTTTCACCTATTATCATATATTGAATATGTGAAATTAAAAATGTCTTTCTCTGAAATTTATGTGAATCAATCTTGATATTTATTGAGTAAGTGTTAATCTAAATCGTAGAGAGAGGAAGTGTTTATATGAAGTATAAATGTACAATTTGTGGTCATATTTATGACGAAGAAAAAGAAGGCGTAAAGTGGGAAGATCTTCCAGAAGACTGGAAATGTCCACTATGCAAAGCTGGAAAGGATAAGTTTGTTCCAGTAGAAGAAGATGAAAAGCTAGAATGGGCTAGTGAACATGTTGTTGGTGTCGCAAAAGATTTACCAGAAGACATGAAAGAATTCTTGAGAAATGAATTTGCTGGTGAATGCAGTGAAGTTGGTATGTATTTAGCTATGAGCAGAGTCGCAATGAGAGAAGGCTATCCAGAAGTTGGTATGTACTATAGACAGGCAGCATTTGAAGAAGCAGATCATGCCAGCAGATATGCTGAAATGCTAGGTGAAGTTGTTTCTGCTTCAACAAAGGAAAATCTTGAAGCTAGAGTTGCTGCTGAAAATGGCGCATCTAAGGGCAAGACAGCATTTGCTAAGAAGTGCAAGGAAATGAATCTAGATGCATTACATGATTCCATTCATGAAATGGCTAGAGATGAATCCAGACATGGACAGGCATTCTTAGGAATGTTAAATCGTTATTTCAAGAAGTAATGAAAAAGGATATTGGAAGAGTTCCAATATCCTTTTTTCTAGGACTGTTTCATTGTTATATCTGATGAGTGCAGGATTGCACGAATGGCATTGAATAAATATGGTTTGTATTCTTCTATTGGTAGAGGAATATCGTGTAATATTGCATCGTAACAGGTACTTCCCGCTAATTCTATGATCATATATAAAATCGTATAAGGATTATCATAATGGTAGCCAGCTTCTAGAGATCTCTTTTTGAAGTCATCAATGATAGAAAATGTATCCTCTGTAATAGCGTTTTTTAAAGTTGTCTGGAAGACACCAATTGATAAGTTTCTTTGGATGAATCGAAGGATACTTTGATTGTTTTCTAAATTAATTAATACATGATTGATGACATATATAATTGCATCATCAAAGTTTCGAATATCATTTTTACTGAGTTCATCTAAAGCATTTTTAAATAGATGTTCTGATTCCTGTTGAATCAATACATCTCGAATATTGTATTTATCTTTAAAGTAAAGATAGAAAGTGCCTTTTGCTAATCCAGACATATTCACAATATCACTGACAGATACTTCAGTGATATCTTTTTGAGTTAATAACTCAAATGCGGAATTTAATAAGCTTTCTTTCTTTTTCTTTTTGTTTTCGAGAACTTTACTTTTCATGCTTTCATTATAGACACAAAGTTTTAAATTTGCATCTAAAAATGACTCTGTGCCTATTTTTTTTACACTTTACATCATTTGTATATATAAGAGTATATAAAAATATTGACTTATGGTCATTTTGCAATATACTTTTCAGCGTAGTAAAAAGAAAGGATTAAAAAAGTGGGATTCATATGGAAAAACTGTCAAAATGGATCGTTAAATTCCGTAATGTTATCTTAGTAGTCGCAATATTATTGTTGATTCCAAGTGTATACGGATATTTGAAGACAGATATAAATTATGACCTGTTGTCATATTTACCAGCTAGTTCAGAATCAATGAAAGCGCAGGATATACTTGGAGATGAATTCAATCTTTCCAGTGTAGATTTCCTTGTCTTGAATAACAAAACTGAACATGAAGCAACAAAGATCAAAGATCAGATTAACAAGATCGATGGTGTTGAAAAATGTATTTGGAGAGATGATGTCATGGACATCACAATTCCAAAGGAAGCAATTCCAGATAACATTCAGAAAATGCTTTATTCTGGTGATAGTACGATGATGATCGTTACATTCGAAGAACCAACATCATCTACTAGAACGATGAATGCAATTGCTGAAATTAAAAAGTTATCAAATGAAGATTGCTACCTTGGCGGTATTTCCGCAATCTCAGAAGATACAAAGGACCAGACAGAACATGATACGCCAATCTATGCGGGTATCGCAGTTATCTTATGTATGGTTGTATTGTTCTTAGGTCTAGAAAGTACAGTTGCTCCTATCGTATTCATGCTAGGAATGATCTTCCCAATTGTATATAACTTTGGAACAAACGTCTTCTTAGGACAAATCAGTTACATTACAAAAGCGTTGGCGGTCGTATTACAGCTCGCCGTAACATTGGACTATTCTATCTTCTTATTACATAGATATGTAGAAGAAAAGAAACATTTAGATAATGAAGAAGCAATGGCAAAAGCCATTCAGGCAACATTTACATCTATTACTTCTTCCTCTGTTACAACAATTGCTGGTTTCGTAGCCTTATGTGTTATGCAGCTGACATTAGGTAGAGATATTGGTATTGTTATGGCAAAGGGTGTTGTATTTGGTGTATTGTCTACGATATTTATCTTACCAAGCTTACTGATGTTCTTTGATAAGCCAATTGAAAAATATACACATAAGACAATCATTCATGAATTAAAGCATCAGCCATTATTTGTAACAAAACATTACAAGAAAATCTTAATTGTCTTCATTCTTGTATTTATTCCATTTATTTATGCACAGTCTCATACGACGCAATACTATGATCTGATTTCTGGTATGCCTGAAGACTTCGCAAGTATTATTGGAACAAATCAGTTAAAAGATAAGTTTGATATGACAACAACACACTTTGTAATCGTAGATGATTCTTTAACAACATCCCAGATTCAAGAAATGTCAAATCAAATCAAGGATTTAGATGGTATTCATAACATTATCAGTTACGAAGAATTTGTTGGACCTGGTATTCCAGATTCCTTCAAGCCATCCATTGTAAAAGAAGTTTGTCAAAGTGATGATCATAAGCTTCTTGTGGTGAACAGTGATTATAAATCTGCAACAACAGAACTTAACAAACAGTTAGATCAGATGGATAAAATCATTCATAAATATGATCCAAATGCATTGATTGGCGGGGAAGGAAGCATGACACGTGACTTAATTAATACAACAAATGTTGACTTCGCATTTGTAAATGTATTGTCCGTAGCATTGATCTTCTTGATCGTTGCATTAACATTTAAATCATTTGCATTACCAGTCATCCTTGTATTAACAATTGAATTTGCGATTTCCATTAACATGGGTATTCCATTCTTCACAAAGACAACATTGCCATTTATCGCAAGTATGGTTATTGGAACAATCCAGTTGGGTGCAACGGTTGACTACGCAATCTTATTAACAACACGATTTAGAGAAGAGCTGGAAGCTGGTAAAGATCTGAAAGAAGCAGCACGTATTGCGACAAAGCGTTCAAGTATTTCTATTATGACAAGTGGTTTCTCATTCTTTGCAGCATGTATCGGTGTTTCATTCTTCGCAAAGATGGATTTGATCAAGAGTCTTGTTGTATTGCTTGCACGTGGTGCATTGATCTCAGTAATTAGTATCTTGTTTGTATTGCCATCCTTGTTGATCTTCTTCCATAAGTTTATTGAAAAGACAACAAAAGGCTGGCCAAAAGAAAGGAAAGTTGAATTATGAATCTAAAACATATTTTAAAAGTTACAGGTAGTGTTGCACTGAGTGCAGTGATGGCAACTGCTTCTATTCCTGTTACTGTATACGCTGAAGAAAATACTTCTAAAACAAATGAATCTAGTGACAAACAGACTGCTTCTTCTACAAAGAAGACAGAAACAGTTTACGCTGTATTGAATGGAGATGGATCTCTTTCTGATATCGTTGTATCTGGATGGCTGCACAATGATTCTGGCATCAAAAACTTAAAAGAAAAGCTGAACTTAACAGATGTAAAGAATGTCAAGACAGATGAAGTACCAGAAGATAACAATGGTGAATATACATGGAATAGTGATAGTAATGATATTTACTATCAGGGAAATTCTACAGAACAGCTTCCAGTAACAATGCAGATTACTTATGAATTAGATGGTCAGAAATTATCTCAGGAAGAGTTAAAAGGCAAGAGTGGTCATTTGAAAATCAATATTCATTTAACAAATGTTAATTCTGAAACAAAGACAATCAATGGCAAGAATGTCATTATTCATCCATTCTTTGTTGCAGGTGGTATGTTGTCATTGGATAATGATCATTACTCTAATACAACATGTGATCAAGGTAAGATCGTTACAGATGGTTCTAAACAGATGCTTGTATTTGCAGCTGTTCCTGGATTAAAGGATACATTAGATTCTGCAGATCTTTCTAAAGTGAGTGATCAATTAAGTGTTGGTGATGATATCAATATTGAATGTGATGTTACGGATTGTGATGAATTAAATCTCATGATGGGTATGTCTAATGAAGAAGATATTTCTGATATTCTTGATGAAGGTGATTCCATTGAAGAATTAACAAATGGTATTACAAAGTTAATGGATGCGGATGATCAGTTAGTTGATGGTTCTCAGCAATTAGCAGATGGTACACAACAGTTAATTACAGAATCTGAACCATTAACAAGTTCTTCAGGAAGTATTCGTACATTAAGTAACGGGGCATTAACATTAAATAGTGGTGCACTTCGCTTGAAAGCTGCATTAGCACAATATACAGATGGTGTTGGTCAGTTGAATGATGGTGTAAATGCTTTATATGCAATTCCTGATGGAGCAAATCAGATTTCTCTTGGCATGACAACACCGGTAGAAGAAGGTAAACCTGAATCTTCATTGACAGGTGGTGCTGCAGCTTTAACTGCTGGTCTACAGAATATGAAACAACAGGTAGATGCTGGATTATCTTCTGAAAATGTAACTGCAATGATGACACAGCTAGATACAGCGATCACAACACTCAATGGCTTAAAAGATACATTAACAAAAGATGCAGAAACATTAAATGAATTGAAGACAACACTTTCTACAGCAACAGATCAACTAGATGGACTTAAGATAGTAATGACTGGATTCGTAACTTCTTCAGCTACTTCCTTAACAGTATCTATTGGTGCAATCGATACATCTATCGCTAGCATTGATGCAGCTCTCGTAAAAGTTCCAGATGATGGTACAGATACAGTTGCAAAGGATACTTTGAATGCTTCTAAAGCAGCACTTGAAACACAAAAAGCAACTTTAGCTGCACAACTAAAAGTATTATCTGGTGATGCTGCTGGTTTACCAGCACAGTTACAACAGGCAACGCAGACACTTTCTCAAATGAATGCTACAATTGATTCATCATTAGAAAAGCTGGCTGGACTTGGTACAGATGTAGATGATGCAATGACAACATTGAATACATTAAAGACAACACTTGAAGGATCTACAAGCCAATTAGGTGCTCTAGCTAACATGAAAGATACAATGGATGCTGGATTTGATCAATTGATTGCAGGTTCTCAAAAGATTTCTGCTGGTATTGATCAAATCAATACAGGTGTACAGGCTCTTGCTGAACAGTCTAAGACAGGTATTGATAAGGTAAAGACAGCGACTTCACAATTAGCTTCTAATAATGAAGCACTCAATGAAGGTATGGCTTCTTTACAGACAGGTACACAGACAGTAGCTAACCAGAGTGATTCCTTTAACCAGATGGCTGATGGTCTTGATTCTCTCAAGAATGCATTCGTTACATTGAACGATGGTGCACAACAGTTAGCTGATGGACAAAAACAGTTTAGACAGGATGGATTAGATCAGTTAAAAGAAAAGGTTGATCTATCTGTTGATGAAGTTGAAATGTTGAAAGAAATCATGGATGATATCAAGTCTATGAACATGCAGTACAAAGAATACGCTGGTAATAACCCAGATATGGATGTTACTACACGTTATGTATTCCGTACAAAGACAAGTGAATAATTGAAGAAACAGGCTATAGTAGATGATCGCTGCTATAGCTTTTTCTTTCATTTTGGAAAAAATGTAAAGAATACTTTAAAAACTATCTTGAAACAATGTGAATGCTGTCTTAAAACAGCGTACAGGTGTGAATTTTGGCGTAGTGTATGAAACTGTGGTAGCACAGGAATTATACGCACATGGATATAAGAATTATTACTACGATAGGAAAAAATAGGTGAAGTGGATTTTCTAGTAGATGATTTTGAAAAATTAAATGTTCTTCCAATAGAAGTGAAATCGGGTAAAGAAAGCTTTTCTTTCAAAGCAATGACTAAACTGCTTGCAGTGGAAGGGTATAGAATGAATCAAGGTATTATTTTATCAAATGATGCAAATGTATATGAAAAAGATCATATTCTCTATTTAGTTTTTAACAATGAGAAGATGGTATGGAAAAGTACCGTCTTCTTTTGATAGGGAAGCGAATGGTTGTTGTGTTATAATGAAATGCATGAAAAAAGGTTTATTTATAACATTTGAAGGACCTGATGGAAGTGGAAAAACAACAGTGTCTACTGCTGTTGTTGAAAGACTTCAAAAAGAAGGATATCAGGTAAGATACACAAGAGAACCAGGGGGTTCTAAGATTGCGGAAGAGATTCGTGATGTCATTCTTGATCCAAAGAATACAGAAATGGATCCTAGATGTGAAGCTTTGCTTTATGCTGCTGCACGTCGCCAGCATTTAGTAGAAAAAGTATTACCAGCTTTAGAAGAGGGCATTACTATCGTTTCAGATCGTTTTGTAGATTCTTCTTTAGCATATCAGGGATATGGAAGAAAGATTGGAATTGATGAAGTTTATTCCATTAATATGTTTGCAATTGAAGGAAAACTTCCAGATAAAACAATTTATTTAGATATTGATGCTAAAACGGGATTGGATCGTATTAATGCAAATCGTGCTTCTTTAGATCGTTTAGATCAGGAAAGTGAAGATTTCCATAATCTTGTGCATGCAGGATATGAAGCAGTTGTTGAAAAGTACAAGGATAGAATGGTCATTGTAGATGCTTCTAAGAGTGTAGATGAAGTTATCAATGAGTGTTACTCCATTATGAAAGGACTATTAGATGATTAAAGAGTTGTTAGAGAAACAACAACCAATCGTTTATCGTGCACTGGATAATGCGTGTAAAACAAATCGTATATCAAGTGCATATCTTTTTACTGGTCCTTATGGAACACCAAAGTATGAGGCGGCTGTTTTACTTGCACAAAGTATTCTGTGTGAGAAAAAAAATGGATTGGCATGTGAAGAATGTAATACTTGTAGAAGAGTTAGAGAAGGTACATATGCTGATCTGATGATTCTTGATGGAAAAGATGAATCTATTTCCAAGGAAATGATTGATGGTATTCAAGAAAAGTTCTCTAAGACAGCATTAGAAGAAAATGGACAAAGAATCTATATCATCAAAAATGCAGAAAATGCAACGATTTCTGCACAAAACAGCATGTTGAAATTTCTAGAAGAACCTGGAAGTGGTGTAACTGCGATTCTTACGACAGACAACGTCAATCGTATGCTGCCAACGATTATTTCTAGATGTACTGTTCTTCCATTTATGCCTAGAAGTGCAAAAGATTACTTTGATGATTTAATACATGAAGGTGTAAATCAAGAAGATGCATATTTTATGTCTCATATTGTAAAAGATATGACTGATCTAAAGAATATGTATGATATTGAAGGTCAAAAAAATACAGTACTTTTTGAACATGTCTGTAGTATGTTGAAGCAATTTCTGAATTGTGAAGGCATGAAGAGAAAAGAACTCAGTGTTGACTGGGAAGTAAGCTGGTCAAGTAAAGCAAAAGACACAAATATTTCCAAGAAAGAAAATCTTTTGATCTTGTCTAGTTTCTATGACTTATTGATGTTATATGCACATGATGTCATTACAGAAAATTTAGATGGTCCACTTTGGTATCAGAATGTAGTCAAAAATTCTTTTGAAAAAAAGAAGATGTGTTGCGATATTTTAAGAATCGCATTAGAAGAAAAAGATGCATGTAATCGATACAACGATTTGAATCTTGTGTTGTATCAGTCACTGTATCAGTTAGGAGGAATCAATGACACTAACAAATGAAATACAAGAAGAAGCAGTTCATTATCCATACTCTGTTGTGGTGAGATTTAGAGGCGAAGGAAAACCTTACTCTTTTGGTGCAATGGATAGTAATTATTTAAAAGATGACTGGGTTGTTGTAGAAACACAACAAGGAATGGAGATGGGTCAGGTACAGGCAGATTGTCTGGATGTAGATAAATATGGTCTGCATGTTCCAACAAAACCTGTGATTCGTAAAGCAACAGAATATGATCACCGTGCTTTTGAAGAAAATCTAGAAATGGAAAAAGATGCATTTTCTATCTGTAATAAAGAAATTGAAGATCTTGCATTAGATATGCATTTATTAAGTGCACAGTATACATTGGATCGAACAAAGATCTTATTTGTATATCTTGCTGAACAAAGAGTAGATTTCAGAGAACTCCTGAAAAGATTAGGTGCACGTTTACATTGCCGTATTGAATTACGCCAGATTGGTGAAAGAGATAAGGCAAGAATGGTTGGCGGTCTTGGCATGTGTGGTATGGAATGCTGCTGCAGCAGATTTAAATCACACTTTGATGTTATTTCTATTAACATGGCAAAGAATCAGTTATTAGCTTTAAATATTGATAAGCTTTCAGGCATGTGCGGTAAATTGAAATGCTGTCTGAAGTATGAAGATGATGATTATAAACAGTTAACAGAAGGATTACCTAAGATTGGTTCTCAAGTAGAGTATGAAGGTGAGATCTATCGTTTAACAAATATGAATGTTATGAATGAAGAAGCAAAGCTTGAAAATAGAGAAGCTGCAATCTTCATTACATTAAAAGATCTAAGAGAAAAGGGTATTCCAAGAAAAGGTGTCATCGTCAAGAAAAAACCGGAAGAAGAAGGAAAGAAAGTCAAGAAGACAATCATTCATCAAAATCGCCCTGAAGGTGCACCAACACATGTAAACTATGATTTAAAGGCACCTGAAATGAAGAAGGAAGTTCGTTCTTTTGGCAAGAAAAAAGAAACTTCAAATTCTGCTAATGTTGAAAAGAGAAGATTTACAAGTCGCAAAAAACAGGAAACACCAGCAGAAAACAAAAATGTAACGGTACGTACATTTGGACGTAAGAAAAAAGATGGAGAAAATGCGTGAATCGTCAAAAGTCATTTGAAAATGAAATGCCAACGTTATACCTGGTTCCAACACCAATTGGCAATCTGAATGAAATGAATCCTCGTGCAATTGAAATCTTAAACAAGGTAGATGTGATTGCCTGTGAAGATACAAGAACAAGTGGTTCTCTTTTAAAGCACTTTGATATTCGTAATCGTTTGATTGCATATCATAACTTTAATGAAGAATCGAGTGCGAATGGCATTCTTGAATTACTACGTGATGGAAAAAATGTTGCTTTGATTTCTGATGCTGGTTATCCACTCATCAATGATCCTGGTCAGAAAATCGTTACACTTGCGACAAGTGAAGGATTTAATGTTGTTCCAGTGAGTGGGCCAAGTGCATTTTTAAACGCACTTGTTGCATCTGGTCTAGTTGCACAGCCATTTATCTTTATTGGTTTTCTTCCACAGTCTCATTCAGATCGTGTTAAGAAACTGAAAGAATATGAGAATTATCCAATGACAATGATTTTCTATGAAGCACCGCATCGTATTGAAAAGTGTTTGAAAGACTGTATGGAAGTCTTTGGTGATCGTAAGATGACTTTAGCTAGAGAATTGACAAAGATGCATGAAGAATTCTTGCGTGGATCAATTTCTGAAATTCTTGATGTTGTTGATGAGCTGCGTGGTGAAATGGTTATTGTCATGGATGGAAACCATGAAGATAAAACAAAAGCGATTGACATGAACACAATCATTGAAATGGTAAATGCATCTGTTGAAAATGGTATGAGTACAAAAGATGCAGTTAAAGATGCCGCAAAGAAGACGGGAATCAGTAAAAATCGCATTTATGATGCGGTTAACAGCAATAGAAATTAATGTTCAAATCATAGTAAAATGAACAATTTCGTTGTATGATAGTTCATGTTAGTGGAGGGAAATATTATGTTTGATAATCCTGAAATCGATAAGTTGATTATATTTGCATTGCTTGGTATGGTAGCAGTTCTTGGTATTGCGGTTATTTTCCTGGCAGTGAAAAAGAATACATATTATGTAGATGAATCTGGAAATGAAATTCCACCTGTTTCTAAAAAACAGGCACAGGCAAGAGTTCAGCAACAGCCTGTGTATGAAGAGCCTGTGATTGTAAAACAGCCAGTGGAAGAGATTGATCCAATTGAAAGTAAACTGCAGGCTTCTGCAGTGAAACCGGCAAATCCTAGAGGTATGGTTGTGTCTGTTATTATCAATGGACAAGCGCAGCAGGTAACACTCAATGCTTTTCCAGTACTCATTGGTAGAGATAGTTCTTCTTGTGGTTTACCAATCAGTGAACCAGCAGTTTCTAGAAGACATGCAAGATTTACATTAGAAAATGGAAATTTATATATTGAAGATGTATCTGAACATAATGGTACATTTATCAATGGCTCTAAACTTCCTCCTTTAGGAAGAAGCAAGATCAATGCTGGGGATAAGGTAAATCTTGGTAGAGCTGAAATCATTATTGATAAGATTCTATATTAAGAACTGTATTGATTTACAGTTCTTTTTCTTTATATTGTCGCTGCAAAATTGGATGATGTGTCAATAATTTGATTTTCAAATAACATGATGAATTGAATGAATTTCAACACATCAAACAGCTTGAGCGACTTGAGGTACATACGATGAAAGATATCATGAAAGGTAACATTAACAAGCAAGCAGAAGAAGATACTTGATGCGTTGGGATAAAACCAAAAAGAATATCATGTGTTTGTAAAAATAATTTAAGAGCAAGTTACAGCAACCTTGCTCTTTTCAATAGATGTATAAATTCTGGCAGAAGTTGACGAATAAAAAGTGACATGAATTAGTTGATGTAGGCAATTAATATGATATAATGAAAACATTTTCTGAAAGAAAAAGGCTATATTAGCAAAATGGTGAATTCAAGAAATAGAATAAATGAAAAGATCATCT
>OGYL01002453.1_pt1 | contig 13072 bp, 8 predicted proteins | sample 1576541 | NCBI WGS metagenome assembly OGYL01 (sample SAMEA3541551, study PRJEB24748) | human gut metagenome | biome: human gut; feature: human-associated habitat; material: faeces | place: China | collected 2012 | reverse complement strand
TTTATCTATTCCAGCCGCCGAAAACGCTGACCCTGCCGTCAAGAAAGCTGACGGGCGCACAAATCGGAACCGCCTATCACACGGTTATGCAGCACATGGATTTGTCCCTGCCGATTGTAACAAGGGAGGACGTGCACTGCCAGATTCAAGCCATTCAGAGCAAAGGATTTTTAACCGGCGAGGAAGCCGGCGCGGTGAACCCTGACAAAATTTTAAAGTTCTTTTTGTCCAATGCTGGAAAGCTGATGCTTGACGCAAAAACGGTACGGCGGGAAGTAATGTTTGGCGTTTTAGAGCCGGCAAACGAGCTTTTAAAAGAGTTTCACAGCAACAAAAAAATTATGCTGCAGGGCGTTATCGACTGTGTTGCGGAAACCGACGACGGACTGTGCATCATCGACTATAAAACCGATAGAACATTTCGGCCGGAAGAAACAGTGGAGAAGTATAAAATTCAGCTGGATTGCTACAAAATGGCTGCTGAAAAAATATTTCATAAACGGGTCGTGTGCAAAATTCTATATTTATTTGACGCAGATATGGCAATTTTTTTATGAAATTCTGGAATAAGAGGAATTTTTGTGCAATATATGCAATAATTGTTGAGAAATGCCGTTGAATTTTGCAATATTTGTGTTGCGGATTTGACGAAATATGATATAATGATAAGTGATAATGGGCAAAGGAGTACTCCTTTGTTTGTAAGCATGCTTACAAACAAATTCTACTTTGCTGACATAGAACAATACAAGGAGGAAAAAGCATGAAAAAAATTATGTCAGTTTTGGTTTCAGCAGTGATGCTATGCGCATTTATGCTTCCGGCTGCTGCCGCAAATACAGCGGTAAACTATTCTGAAAATCTTTATTTGGGATTTGAAACGGAAGACGAAGCTGCTCTGGGAACAGCTGTGTCAAACGCTCAGAAAGAATTAGTCAGCGGCGGCGTGTTTGGAAGCAGCAGTGCACTGAAGGTCACTGTGAGCGACGACAGCGGTTTCGGCGCATTTAAGTATGATTTGTCGACTGTGGTTGGCAAAAATTATAATGTTTCTGTTTATTTAAAACCGGAAGAAATCACATTTGGTACGGTTAAAGCAATTTTTTATCATGACGCATTGAAAAACGGTGAAACGGCAGACGGCTATGAAGAACTTGTCATGAAAGCGGGCGAAACCACAGAAGACGGTTATATCAGATATTATATTGACAATTATAAAATGAATCCGAACGCAAGGGTTTGGGCATCGTCAGCAGACGGCGGTTCGGCGAATTATCCGAAAACAGACGATTTGGCAACAACACTGGAAATCCGCGTGGGTGCACAGGGTACATATATCATGGACGAGTTAAAATGCGAGCCTGTCGATAATAAAATTCTGCAGGCTGACAGCTTTGAGCTTGCCTCCGGTCTAAGCGCAAATTATGCAAGAACGCCATCTAACTCAGACCCGTGGACAAGCGATGTGTTTGCTGCAAAAATGCTTCCCCATGATCAGGCAAAGCATACGCAGTTAGATGGCAATGGTTGCCTTTATATTGTTGGCAGCGGCGAGCAGGGCGCTTTCTTTTCAGACGTAACTTTAATGCCGGCTACCACATATCGCCTGTCTGCAAAGGTTAGAATGAACAACCTTTCTCGGTCAGTCAGGGCCTTTATGCACAACCCAACCAATACTGCTATTACCTCGGACGAAAATTATTTTTCGTTTACGTCCGGGAAAATGTATGGGCCTGAAACAAAATATGAACAAGACGGCCAGTGGCACGAGTTTGAATATTACTTCCGCACGAAACGCTCGAAAAATGTACCGGAAGAAACATATTCAAAGGACGGATTTGTAATCGACCGTATTGGAATTGCTTGTACAAGCGGCGGCTATGAATCTTGGTATATTGATGACATGTGCTTAGAAGAGGTGAACGAGCTTCCATATAACGGCAGCTTTAACCACAATGGATTTACCGGCGACGCCAAAAACGGCACAATAGCTGTTCCTGCATTTGAGGCCGGAGATAAATTCACCACGCTGACTGCTGTCCCTGACGACGGCACAAACGCTGACCGCGGAGATTATTTGAAAGTTTCTTTAGTAGGTGGAAAGAGCAGCGATCCGGATCCCGATAATGCAGAAAAAACAATGGGAACGACGCGGCGCTTGCGTGCTGTTGTAAACTTAAAACAGCAGCAGAAATACAGATTGTCGTTCTGGATGAGATTGACGGAAAATTCCACTTTAAAAACTGCAACGGTGTCTGCAATGCACAATATCGGCAAGGTGGAATATGAAGAAGGCGGAACGCCAGCTTATGGCCGCATTACAGTTCCGAACGGCAGCGTTACAACTGAGTGGAAAAAATATACAGCGGAATTTAATGTTCAGAACGCCCAGAAAGTTGGTGACTTGTACCTTAGCGTGAATGGCGATGCGCCAGAGCAGGATACGGAACTTGCAATCGACGAAATAAAACTTGAACCTATCGGCGCTGAATATTATGATGCTTCTGTAACAAAAGTTGGCAACACCTTAACAGCCACAGAAACAACAGGCGCAAACGTTGGCGAAGTTTTAGAAAAGTATTATAACTTTTATGTGTCAAGCGACGGCGTTCACTATGCCAAGGCAGGCACAAACAAAACAGGAAGCTTTGAACTTCGCGGCAGCGACTTTGGCAAGTTTATGAAATCAGAAGTTATTGGAACAAAAGCCGACGGCACGGTTTTAAAAACGCAAAGCAGCCCAATTGAAATAAAGATTACAGGTTATCAGCCTAGCTTTACCAGCAGCTTAACAGACGAATCCGTAACGGCAACTGCAACATACTATCCCGAAAACGACGAAACAATGCAGTTTGACGCGATTATTGCCCTTTACGGATCAGATAATTCCTTGCTTGGGGTTGAACATGTTGCATCGGGTAACAACACGGCTTCTTTAAGCATTGCAAACGTCAGCGGTGCGGTGAAAGCAAAAATCTTTGCTTGGAACACACTGGAGTCTGCAATTCCCCTTGTAAAATCGGTTGAACTTTTGGCAAACTAAATTAAAAATTGCAAAGAGGTGCGAAAAATTCGCACCTCTTTTTTATGCTTTAATTTCGTTATAAATCCTTGTTAACTGATCCCAAGTGTTTTTATCGAACCCATTTTGAGGCAGGTTAAACTGTTTTTGAAAATCGGAAATTGATTTTTGCATCTTCGCATCATATTCACCGTTTATGTTCGGACGGGAGATGTTGGCAAAGGTGTCTGCCAGTTTGTTTAGCATTACTTGTGCGACATATAAAATATCCTGCTCTGTTTCCGGTTGATCATACACCACGCCGTGAGGATATGCCCCCTCCGGTTGTTTCAGTTTATCTGTTTTTTTATTATAGGCGTCCCGAATAGCGCTGAAGGTCTGGCTGTTCACTGTTCCAGTAGCGTTTAAGTCGTTTTCCGCTTGGAATTCTTTCACACGGTCGGTTGTCTGGCCGCCGAAGATGCCGTCGGGTATGCCCGGCAGAGGCTTTTCTGCGTTAATATACCGCAGCATGTGTTGGAGGGAGTAAACCGGTCGGCCGGTTAAGTTGTCAGTGTTTACCTCAATTCCGCGTACACTGTCTTCCTGGCCCTCCTTGAGTTCATAACCTGGGAACTGACCAAAACGCGGCTGTGCTCCCTCGCGGATTTCAATAAACACTTCTTCAATCCTTTCCCATGTTTCGCGGTCTACCACACCGGTTTCCGGCAGTCCAAACAGTCCTTGAAATGTTAGAACGGCGGTTCGAGTGTTGGGGCCAAAATTTCCTGTAGGCGTAACAGGAGATATTTCCGTATACACAAGGGAAATTCCGTTCAAATATTCCTGAAGTGCCTGGACACTGTCACCCCTGGTTCCGGCAGAAAGCAGCATGCCTGGGTAAGGAAGAATTTGAACCGGGGCCTCATTCTGACCGTTGTCTGTGGCAATATAAATACCTTTTACCGCATTATACATGGCCTCCCATGTTCTGTCATCCACAATGCCGTTTTGAGGCAGGCCAAACTGTTTTTGAAATGCAATAACGCCGTTTAGCGTCTGCTGGTCAAAAGAGCCGCTGTTGGGCACAAAGGGAATTTGGTTATAATACTCCGCCAAAATGTTCAGCATCAGCTGCATAATGGAAACTTTTTCTCCTGTGTCGCCTTCCGTGATGGCATCGGGATATTCTAACGATAAACCAAACAAGGTGTTGCCCATGCTGTTTAATTCGTTTAAACGGTTAATGCCTACCACTAAGCTGACTAGCTTATACCACGTAGCGCGTCCCACAACGCCGTCCGGTGTAAGGTTAAAAATTCGCTGAAAGGTTTTTACCGCCTCTTCCGTGCTTTCTCCAAAAATTGCGTCGGGAACAACTTTGGGAATGAGCGGATAATTCTTTGAAACAAGGTTTAACGAGTTCTGAATCCGGCGGACATTGGGTCCGCGGTCGCCGGTGCTGATGGGATAGCCGGGATATGACTCTAACGATGTTTCAACAGGTACGTCGGTAATGATATTTACATCATCTCCATAATAATATTGAATAATTTGGTAGGGCAGATATCCCTGGTTGGCAAGACTGACCGAACCCCACTGGGAAAGCCCCTCACAGGTGACAGTGGTGCCGTTGCAGAAACGGGCAGCAAGGGGTTCTAAAAAGCCTTCCCTTCTTAAATATGAGTCGAAAATGTCATCCACGATGCGGTTGATGTCGCCAAAAATATTTCTGCCCGGAACGAAGGCCTGGTCATATTGCGTCGTATTTGTAATGTCGAAATTATAACCGCGTGCCCTGTAAAATTCTGTGTAGATTTTATTTAAAGCAAACGAAATCTGCGCATAGATATTTGCCCGCAGCGCGCTTTCCGGCCATGTGGGATAAATTTCGCTGGAGGCTACATTTTTGATATAATCAATAAACGAAACCGTTACATTTTGGGCGTTGGATGCAGGAAGTCCCAAATGTACGGTAATAAATTCTGGAATGGTTGCTCCTACCGGCATGTTGTTTTCTCCTTTCTATTATAAGTTTTGTTTTGGAATTACAACGGTTTTTGTTGTGTCGCGCTCATTCACAAATTCGGGCAGGGGAATCATCTCTACGGTTTGAATCGTCAACTCGTCGCCGAAAACCTGAACGTTATCGATCATAGCGGTATAATACATAGGATGGCGCACCGCAATGTTGTAATCTGCGAAAGGGAGGGTGTCTGAGGGCGACTGAGAATCTTCTTTTGCAGGCGCGGGAACCGGAATATTTGGTGTCCTTCCATCTTCATCGGTCAAATAAAACGAAACAACTTTGTTTTCGCCGTCGCGGTTTTTATAAATGATGACGGCGGCCTCCGGCACCGGACGTGTTCCGCGGGCAGAAACCGCCTGCACTAAAATTTCACCCTGACTGTTTTCTGCTGCAAATTCATCGTTTGAAACATCAAAAACGAGTTCTCCATTGGGGCTGGCCGGCTCGGCGGGCACAGGTATCGGTTCGCGGTCTTCGGGGGAGGGGGTAACGCGCTCCGTTTGACCATCCTCTATTGATTCGCCCTGTTCCATTCTGTTAGCGGACCGCTCCGTTTGCGGCAGCGTGGCTTCCCCTGTTTCAGTCATCGACTCATTTTGTACCGGTATTCTTTCGCCAGCTGGAGCGGACTGCTCTTGGGTCACTTGGGAGGGCGCCGGCTCCGTATCTGGCTGTTTTGGAGCCTCCTGTGTCTGAGCATCAGGCTTCGGCATGTCGAAATTTTCGTAATATCGTGAGCTTCGAATTGTGGCCATAAAAAAGTTTCCTTTCCGTTTTGTTTTACTGTTTATCTATATGAAATGAAAATGCCAATCATGCATTTCCAATTTTTACATCGTATATTTCGGGAACTTTTGTTTCCGTTTGACGTTGTATATATTGTGAGCAGCGAGGAACGACAAAATAAAACAGACATAACGAATGGCAGACCAGGCTTTGCTTTCTGCCAAATAAAATATTTAATGCATACGCATCACTCAGACAGCAAAGGAACGGCAAAAAGATTTTTTAAAATTCTAAGGAGGAATCTTAATGTTTAAAGCAAAAAAATTGACTTCATTTATACTTTCAGCATGTATGGCATTTGGTTTTGGGGCAACAGCATTTGCAGCACTTCCCAGTGACGCAGTAGACTCAAAATATGCAGATGCAATTGAAGTTTTAGGCGCGCTTGATATCATGGTTGGTGACGCTGAAAGCGGCGCTTTCAGACCTGAAGATACAATCAAACGTTCTGAGTTCGCTAAAGTTGCAGTAACCTCTATGGGACTTGGCAGCATTGCAGAAAACTCGGAATATCCGACAAAATATCCCGACGTGGTAGAAAACCACTGGGCAAACGGTTATATCAATGTTGCGACAAACCAGGGTATTGTAATCGGTGACGACGAAGGCAACTTCCGTCCTGACGACACAATCACCTACGCAGAAGCTGCAACGGTTCTGGTTCGTTTAATCGGACACGGCCCTGCTGCAGAGAAAAAAGGCGGATTCCCGACAGGCTACATTTCGGTAGCATCTCAGCAGGGAATTACGAAAAACGCAGTTGCAAGCAACGACACAGCAGTTGTTAGAGGCATGGTTGCACAGATGACCAACAACTCTTTAACAGTTAAGAAAATGGAACAGACAAGCTTCGGCGGCGACGAATCTTACGAAATCGTTGACAAAACTCTTTTAGAAGACGAGCTGAAAACAAAAATCGTAAAAGGCCAGATTACAGCTGTTGGCACAAGCAGCTTAACCGGCTCAAGCTCACTCCGTGACAACGAAGTAAGAATTGGCGAAAACGTATATGAAGTTGAAAACAAAGCAATGGCCCAGGCGTCTCGCCTCTTAGGCTTCAATGTAGAAGCTTATGTTAGAGAAGACGACAACAAAGACGAAAAACTCGTTTTGGCCCGCGCTGAGAAAAACAAGAATTCGTCCATGAAAATCAATGTTGAAGACATTGAAAAAATTACAGAGGGCGAAAAATTAAGAATTGACTATTGGAAAGATAAAGAAAACGATACAAAAACACAGTATGTGAACGTATCGAACGATGCAAAATATATTTTCAACGGCAAAGCAATTGCATTTGACAAAGCAGAACTTCAGCCTGCTTCCGGCAGCCTGTTAGTTTTAGACCAGGACCGCGACGACGTTTATGATGTTGTATTCATTGAGTCTTATGAAAACTATGTAGTTGAAGAAGTAATTGCATCCAGCAACAGAGTAACAGACAAATACGGCAAGCCTTCATTGGTGTTAGACCCTGAAGACAAGAACGTGAAGTTTGTTATCACAAGAGGCGGACAGGAAATCAATATCACAGATTTGAAAGAATGGGACGTTCTCTCCGTTGCAACCAGCAAAGATAAAACAATTATCATGGTTGAAGTTACAACCGAAAGCGTAACAGGCAGAGTTGAAGAAATTCACGGCGACAAATATGTTATCAATGGTGAAGACTTCAGAATTGCTGCAAACTATACAGAAGATGTGAACTTAAACGACGAAGGCACCTTCTACCTGGATAAAGACAGGAACATCGCAGCAGTTGACGCTACAAGCGGCCTTTCTTCCAACTACGCTTACCTGGTAGCAGCCGACCTTACAACTGGCTTTGATAAAAACCTCCAGATTAAAGTATTTGATAAAAACGGCGAAGAAAAAGTTATGACTTCCGGCGACAAAATTAAGTTCAACGGCCAGTCTAACAAAACGCCGAACGAAGTATTAACAGCATTAAACGGTGCAGACAGCGACGTTGACCCGCAGCTTGTAACCTATGAAACAAACAGCGAGGGCGTGTTAACACAGATTAACACTGCGAAAGACAGCACAAGCTCTGGTACAATTGATAAAACAACGTTCACACTGAATGCAAAAGATACGTTAAAATACCGCGCTTCCGCGAAAAAACTGGGAAGCTACAATGTAAACAACAACACAATCGTGTTTGATATCCCCGAAGGTGAAACCGACCCGGATAAATATTCTGTAGAAACCATCTCCCTGTTTGAAGATGAAACAGAATACGACGTATCCATCTATGATGTAGGCGAAGATTTAACAGCAAAAGTTATCATTGTTACAAATTCTAATGGCATAGCCAACTTAGAAGCTTCGGCAGCAGTTGTTGAAAAGATTGGTACAACCATCAACAGCGACAATGAAACAGTGGAAAGACTCTACGCGTTCATCGACGGTGAAAAGAAAACCTTCACAACAGCAGAAGACGATATACTGGTAAATGAAGACGGCGACGCACTTGCCGCTGGCGACATCATTCAGTTCAAAACGAACGCTGCCGGCGAAATCGAAAGCATCAGAGTATTATTTGAAGCAAAAGATAAAGCCACAGAAGGCACACAGACAATCAATGAAGACTTGGTAACGGTATACGGTAAAGTCGTTAAGAAGTTTGCAAACTCGATTAACGTGTCTGTAAACGACGGTGCGGTTTCTAACTACAACATCAACGGCGTTAAGGTTTATGAATTCAATTCAAACAAAACCACCAGCCCGATTAAAGTAGTAGAACCCGGTGACATCCCGCAGTACGATGAACTTGACGAAAGTCGCGTATTCATCAGAATTTACAAAGATGAAGTTAAGGAAATCGTAATCGTAAGATAAAGCAGCCGACCAACAAAAAAAATATATCCGGTATCACACAGCCGCAGGAAGAAGCGGGCACAGAGCAATCTGTGCCCGCTTCGACCGTTGCGGCTTATTTTTATTGCAAGACCCCTCCCCCTTGCATCATTCATAATAAATCAAAAAACTTTTAATCTTGATTTAATGAAACAAAAGTAAAATAAAAGCAAAGACACAGGAAAGGAAGGACAAAAATTGCAGGAAAGCTTTTTTGACAGTGAAACAATGCTTTTGTACGAGGGTGCAGTGATTGAGCTTACATCAAGATTTGAGATTATGCAGAGGCAGATTATTATACGGGAAAAACGAAACGCGATAAAGAATATTTACAGCCGTATTAAGTCCGATGAAAGCATTTGTGGAAAGCTTTTCAGAAAAAATTTGCCGAAAACTGCGGAGGCTGCTCAAATGTATTTAAATGACATAGCGGGACTGCGGGTGATTGTTGGGTTTATTGACGATGTTTATCAAATTGCTGAAGCTTTAAAAAAACAGGAAGATATAAACATTTTGTCTGAAAAGGATTATATTAAAAATCCAAAGCCAAACGGCTACAGAAGCTATCACCTGGTGGTAAACCTGCCGGTTAGGACAACAGAAAGCAGTAAAAGAGTGAACGCAGAAATTCAGCTTAGAACGATTGCAATGGACTTTTGGGCAAGCCTGGAGCATGAAATGAAATATAAAAAACATATACAAAATCAAGACCTGATCTGTTCGGAGCTAAAGCGCTGTGCCGACGAAATGGCGTCGGCAGATGTAGATATGCAGGCAATCCGCGACATGATTGCAAAAGGAGAATGAAACATGAAACTGTTATATGCCGAAGATGAAAAAGATCTAAGAAGATCCTTAAGCAGGATGCTGAGAAAACACGGATATGAAACCGACGATGTTCCCAATGGAAAGATAGCAGCACAAATGGGTCTTGCAAACGACTATGATTTAATGATATTTGACATTTTAATGGAAGAAATGAGCGGCATTGAGGCGCTTAAGATTCTACGAGAAAACGGAATTAAAACCCCGGTTTTGCTGCTCACTGCAAAGGATAGCATTTTAGATAAAATTGAAGGGTTGGATGCCGGTGCAAATGATTACATCACAAAACCGTTTTCTATAGGAGAACTGCTGGCCAGAATTCGTGTTTTGACAAGGGAGAGGGTAGCAGAGAAAGGCCGGTTTGTTTGCGGCAATCTCGTTTTAGACATGGAAACCTCTGAGCTTTCAGTTGGCAGCACCTCCTTTAAACTCAGCAACAAGGAAATTGAAGTAATGAAGCTTTTGCTTGGGCAGAAAGACCAGATGGTTACTACATTAAAATTGAAGCAAAAGGTATGGAATGTTGAAACAGACGAAAAAATCATTCCGCTCTACCTCTCATTTCTAAATAAAAAGCTGACCTTAGCAGGCGCTGATTTAAAAATTGCGGAAAAAAGCGGAATGATTTATTTAAAGCAAGTTTCAGATTAATCCTATTTTTTACCGTCTTCGTCAATGGTTGGGATAAACCGCTTGGCAAACTTGCCTTTGCCGCGGTTTTTCACATAGAAAAATCCGATGATGCTGAATATCACCGCACCAACAAAGTTAACCATTAAGTCTTTCATGGTATCAATGAGTCCTATGTCTAAATATCCGCCCAGTCCCAAATCCTGTCCGTTCACTGAAACGCTGTGGATTCCATTAATAACAACCGGCGTGTTGCTTTTTAATGGGTCTAATGTCACAGAGGAAATGGTGTTTACAATAAAGTCCTTCTGCATATCGGTATGGAGCACTGTGTCGCAGAAAAACTCAAAAAACTCCCACAAAACGCCAATGGTCATGGAAAAGCAAAAGGCAACAATGGCCAAATAAAACGGGGAGAGCTGAAACTTAAAATGCGCGTCGCGGTTAACCACATCTAAAAGGGAAAAGCCCACAGCGGCAAACAAAAATCCGTTCAGCGTGTGGAGCATAGAGTCCCAATAGGGGAATTTCATGTAGTAATTATGTATTTCCCCCAAAATTTCTGCCGAGAAAATGAACAAAAGAATGATAATTTCCAAAGTGGACGGAAGGTCAATCTTTAATTTTTTTTCAATCACCGCCGGTGCGATAAACAACAAAAGGGATAGCGCACAAACAAACACATTTTCATATTCTCCCCGGATAGCGGAGAGAACAAGAGAAGCGATCACCAATATTCTTAAAATTAAATATACAAAAAAAGTGCTTTTGTGCTCATGGAACTGACGGTTAACGGAAGCAAAAAAGCCCTCTCTTTTTTTTGCCGCCTGAACATTTTCTTTCAAAAAAACTACCTCCAAAACGGTATCCTGCCGTATAATTTTATTTTTTCTATTATATCAGGAAATTTAAAACAAGTCAATAGTCTGCAGGCCGGCAGGCGTCATGGCGCCTTATATTTTCCCGGCGGTACACCAATCATGCGTTTAAAGACGGTGTTAAAATAATTTTGGTCGGAAAAGCCCAGCATCAGAGCTGTTTCTTTTACACTTTTCCCCTCCTGAAGATATACAATTGCCTTTTTTATTTTCATTAAATTAAAATAGCTCATAACGCCTTTCCCGGCATATTTGCGAAAAATGCTTCTCATGTTTGCCTCTCCTATGCTGCAACGCGCCGCAAGTTCACAAATGGAAAGCTTTTTGTCTAAATTTTGCTCCATGACGTTTAAAATGGTTTGATAGGTTTGGGCGCTCTGTGTTCTGCTTGGCTGCGCAACGTTAGCCCCGTCTGTCATCAGGCGGTGCAACAAATATTCCAGTTTCGTCAAAAACATACTTGCTTCCAGTTCTTTTCCTTCGATTACACTAGTAAGGAGTCCCTGGCATAAGGTAAAAGTGAAAAACGATTTTGCCCTTTGGCACAGCGATTGAAACTGCTCAACTATTTTAGAAGTTAATTTAAAAATCCGCTCGGACAAATCCGGCATGCGGCTTGCATAAAAGGAGACAATGAGTGCCTGCATGGAGGTACCTCCTGCCGGACGCAAATTGTGAAATTCCATAGGCGGGTGCACCACCGCCTGACCGTGCTGCAGCAAAAACACATTGTTTCCCGCAACAACCTCTGCCTGTCCACCAATAATGCACACAACTTCCCAAAAGTCGTGCATTTCTCCCTCATAATAAAAATCACTTTTGTAAATTGAGTCATGAAAAGTCACAATTGCGTCTAATTGAATTTGTTTAGAAATGATACATTTTTTATACTGTTTTTCCATAGCGGCTCCAAATATCAGAATTTAAAGAAATAATCCCATATTTCCTATATATATTTAATTTCTTCTGCATTATAATTCCATTATAGGCAATGCAATTTCATTTGTCAATTATGAAAGGAGAATTTTAGTTATGGAAAAACATGCGTTTGAATTATTAAAAGAAAAGGTATTTCAATTGGTTGACTTTCATTACGACGGGGAAATAGAGCAGATAGACTGCAACTGTGTGTTTACATCGTTAAGAAACGGCAGAGCGCAGGCGGGAGGCCTGTCTATTCCGCAGACGGCACGGGCGTTGTTTTTATTTGCGCAAAGTGTTTCTCAGGGTAAAACAGAGTTTGAAATCAGACAGCAGCCTGCATTTTCTCAGCTGGGTGCTATGGTGGACTGCTCCAGAAACGGCGTTATGCGTGTGGAAAAGGTGAAAGAGTTTATTGACTATATGGCCTGCCTCGGTATGAATATGCTGATGCTTTATACAGAGGACACCTATGAATTGAAAGAATATCCCCTATTCGGCTATATGCGCGGACGCTACAGCGCAGAGGAACTGAAAGAAATTGACGATTATGCCTTTGGTATGGGCGTTGAACTGATTCCCTGTATCCAGACGCTGGGACATATGGAGCAATATTTAAAATGGCAGGCTGCAGCAGAGGTGAAAGACACAAAATCGGTTTTGCTGATTGACGAACCGAAAACCTATGAACTGATTGAATGTATGATTAAAACCCTCCGCGGTATTTTTCGCACAAAAAAAATTCACATTGGCATGGACGAAGCATGGGACATTGGTTTGGGAAATTATTTGAAACTGCATGGGTATACCGAGCACACCGTTATTTTAAACCGGCATTTAAACAAAGTGTGTGATCTTTGTAACAAATATGAGTTTCATCCCATGATGTGGAGCGATATGTTTTTCCGTCTGACATCTAAAAACGGCGAGTACTACGTCCCGGACAGTGAATTTTCGGAAGACATGATTAACAGTATTCCAGATGTGGACATGGTTTACTGGAACTACGGTGGTGTGGATAAAACGAACCATATGAACATGATAAAAAAACACAAAGAACTGAAAAAAAACACGTTCTTTGCCGGAGGAAGCTTCAGATGCCGATGCCATTTTCACAATAACATTAATACATTTGAAATAATTCTC
>OGYL01002443.1_pt1 | contig 13100 bp, 10 predicted proteins | sample 1576541 | NCBI WGS metagenome assembly OGYL01 (sample SAMEA3541551, study PRJEB24748) | human gut metagenome | biome: human gut; feature: human-associated habitat; material: faeces | place: China | collected 2012 | reverse complement strand
GCCGCCTTAGCCGAAACCGGCGCCTGCCGCGCCATAGCCGGAGCCGCACGTCCCAGAAGAGTGGCCCCGTATTCCCCCTGTTTCACCACTGCGTATGCGGTGCCTTTGGAAAGCAGGAATTCCCCGGCTTCCATGACGGTGAACGCCTGGGCATATTCCTTCGCCTCATCCTCATTCATCATGGTGATATGGGAACGGCTGATCACGGCATCCAGCAATTCCGGCTGGCGGCGCAGCCACTTGTCCATGGAATCGGAAAGTACCAACGCCGCGTCCGGACATTGTTCCATGCACTTAAGCTGCTGGGCCGGAACCATGCAGCAGCAAACCAGCACCGGATGGTTCCTCAAAGGCTCCGGAACGTGCACATTCCATTCCAGCATCACGGCATCATTGGCACAAACGGTCCTCCGCTTGTTCATATTGTCAAAATATTCCCCGGTCCAGGCAAAAGAAGGCCCCTTCTTGCGTTCTACTCCTTTCATGCACAACCCTTTGGCCTCAAGGGCCGCTTCATAATGGGCGGGGAAATCCTCCCCGATGATGCTGACGGCATCCACGCGGTCGGCAAACAAAAGGGCAGCCACGGCCGCAAAGGAAACGGAACCGCCCAGAACACCGTCCGCCCTGCCGCCGGGAGTAAGGATGGTATCAATTCCGATGGTTCCGGTAACGAGAAGGGGCTGGGACATGGAAAAAAGGAAATACGGTTTTACCCTGCAATCAAGAACAAAAAGGCTGGCGATATGGAAAAAACAGGGTATTTTACCCGTACACTCTTAAAAGAAATAGGTTCTGCCGGCATACAGGCCAGAAGTCTTGTTTCCGGTTAAAGGGCGTCACCAGGCGACACGAACGTTTCCAAACCAGTTTTCGGGAACGCAGCCAGCAACCCTTTCATGGACAAGAAGCCGCAGCCCGTCTTTCCCGGCAGATTTCGGCGCTGCTCCGAAACTTTATTCCCCATTAAAACATAGAAAAAGCCGCTATATGATGAAAATGCTGATGATAGTGGGCCTGGGAAGCTTTGCGGGCGGTGTATTGCGTTTCCTGCTGGCCCGGTTCGTCCAGGTCAATTCGGCAAGTTCGTTCCCCTGGGGTACGGCGGCAGTCAACCTGCTGGGATGTTTTATCCTGGGCTTCCTCTACGGTTTGTTCGACCGGAGCCTGGTGCATACGGAAACGCGGCTCTTTCTTACCGCAGGCCTGTGCGGCGGTTTCACCACCTTTTCCACGCTGATGAATGAATCCTTCCTGTTGTTGAAGGAAGGGAACTTCTCCGCCTTCTTCCTTTACACTCTCATCAGCTTTGCCGGGGGGCTCCTTGCCATTGGCCTGGGCTATCTGGCCGCCCGGTAAAGAAAAAACATGAAACCTGGCGCTGCGCATGGCCAGCCGTGCTGTTTTACAGGGGAACTGCTGAAATGGAAATGGACGGCCAGGAGAACCACGCTCCCCCTTTAATTCCGGGAGTTGCCCAGGCATGATGGAAATTAACGGCATTCCCAATGCATTGGAACGGCAAAAATTCTGCCGGGCGGGCGGCAGCCAGCCCGGCATGGATTCCCCGGCTGCTTGTTCCTAGAAATAGGATTTCTCCAGGATGCTGACCACGTCCGCCGGAGTCAACTTGCAACGGTCCAGCTCAAACAGATTGCCCATGGTGGAAAAGGCCGTTTTGGCGTATTCGTCAAATAAATCCGGTGTAATGCCGAATTCGGACATCTTCAGCTTGTCTACGCCACAGGCTTCCTTCAGGCTGTTCAAGCCGTTCAGGAAACCGTCCACGGAGGCTTCCTGTCCCATGGCTGAGGCAACTCTTGCGTAACGTTCCGGGCAGGAAGGAGCATAGGCTTCATGGTAGGCCCAGGAAATCATAATTAGCCCCGCGCCATGGGGCAGGGAAGGATGGAAGGCGCTGAGGGCATGTTCAATGGAATGTTCCGACGTACAGCAGGAAATGGTTTCCACAAATCCGGAATAGGTATTGGCCAGCGCCACATAGGCGCGCGCTTCCAGGTCATCCCCGTTATTCACGGCACGCGGAAGATATTTGGCAATGTATTCAATGGCCTGAAGCGCGAACATGTCCCCCATGGGGGAGGCGATTGTGGCCATATATCCCTCCACGGCATGAAACAGGGCGTCAAACCCCTGGTATGCCGTTAATTTGGGAGGTACGGAAAGCATCAACTCCGGATCTACGATAGACATGGTGGGGAAAGTACCCCTGAACCCGAAACCGATCTTCTCCTGCGTGTCCTCTTTCGTGATGACGGTCCACGGATCCGCCTCCGTTCCGGTTCCCGCCGTAGTGGTGATGCAGACGATGGGAAGAGGTTTGCAGGGAATGGGAAGCCCCTTGCCGGAACCTCCCTGGATGTAATCCCAGTAGGTTCCTGGATTGGCCGCCATCACGGCGATGCTCTTGGCGGAATCCATGCTGCTGCCCCCGCCCAGGCCGATGACGAAATCACAGCCCGTTTCCCTGGCCAGGGAGGAGGCTTCCATTACGTGCTCCACCACGGGGTTGGGCTGCACTTTATCGAAAACAACGCTTTCCACTCCCTGTTTTTTCAGAAGAGCCTGTACGCGGTCCAGATACCCGAGGCGTTTGACGGACGACCCGCCGATGACGATCAGGGCCTTGGTGCCGGGCAGGGGAGCGGAACCAAGATTGTCCAAAGAACCCGCGCCGAAAAAGATTTGCGAGGGCATGAAAAATTGAAATGGCTGATACATGCCCTTAATGTATAAAACGGCGGCTCCGGACGTCAAGGATGCTCTGCGCATTCCATGAACAGGGGAACCGCCGTTCGGGCAACATCTTTTGTCTGAAGAAAGTCAGATGTCTTCAAAAAAATCGTCACTCCGGGCTGGGGCAGGTTTGGGAGGCTTCGGCACATCCGTTCCGATGGCTCCGGGATCATCCATTTCACGGCTGGTCGTAATCGTGGTGGAGGGAGCCTTCTTTTTGGAGGAACGCATGGCAGGACGCGGTGCAGAGGATGAAGAGGAACCGTCAGCCATGCTTTCTTCTTCCGGAGAATCCATCATGCTCTTCATGCTCTGAACCAGTTTATCCCGGAGGGTGCGGATACCTTGTTCCCGGTGCACGGGATCCACCGTCGTCCGGATCAGCGTCATCATATTCCTCGTGGCGTTTGCCTGGTCTCCCAAGTCGAAGCAATCCAGTTCGCAGCGCCAGCGCAAACGATCCAGAACGGCGGCTCCCTGCTCATCAAATTCGTCTTCGGACGCATTGGCGATGCGGCCCTGCATGCCGGATTTCTTGCCGGAGGAAATGGCATGGCTGATTTTTCCCAGAGCCACTTCCATGGAAATTCTCTTGTTCCACGCCTGCCTGAGGGCGGGAAGGTTGCGGGTCTTCCGGTATCCGGTAAAAAACAGCTTGTCAAAAATTTCATCCCGGTTTTTCATGGAATCCGGGAAAGCCTTGGAAGACATGCTGCTGATGCCCAGGGCCTCCCCCACTTCCGTATTAAGGACGGATTGTTCCGCTATACGGGCGCCGGCTCTTCCGGCTGCCCCATTGTTGTTTTTGGAAGAGGAAGGGTCGACAAAATCAGGGTCGGAGCAGGCGGACAGGTAGGCATTCAGCAAATCCATGGCCGGCTTCTGGAACTCCGTAACGTCCAGGGTTTCCTCCGCTGTTCCTCCGGTGGAATTGGAGGTGGCGTTCATTAAATTTTCCTTAAGACGAGCCTTGAGGACGAGTACTCCCCATTGATATTGAAGCATTAATCCTTTACGGGCATTTTTATCCTGGTACTTCTTCGCTTCACGGTCCATCCAGTCCTTCATGGAATTGGAGGCGATTTTGGCGCTCTTCCCCTGGCTCTTGTCCTTCTCCTTTTCCGTTTCCATCAGAAACTTCTTGGACTGAATCAGCAGGTCATATGCGGCGCCGGGATCCCTGCCGGCGGAATTCAGTTTGCTGATAGCGGCATTGATTACCTTGGTTTCTGCAGACCTGTTCAGAGCGAGCAAATTATCCAAATCCTTGATTACCTTCTTCTTGGCATCGTTATCCATGTACTGCGCATAACAAAGGGAACTCAGGCTGAGGCTCCCGACCAGGCAAAGAGAAACGAAAGTATTCATGCTTTTTTTATTATGAAGGATGAAAGGTGATCTGGCAAGAGAGAAGGAATCTCAAAAAGATAAAATACCCTTGCAAACTAAAAATATCATGATTCCGCGCTCTGGCAGTAATTATTTCTTTTGTTTCTTCTCTTTAAGGAACTTTCTTCCCAACGGGCTTTGATACAAAAATTCCGTTTCTTCGGTTTTTCCCTCCTCCCGATCAACCAACTCCATCATTTCTCCTTCCTCATATCCCGCCAGCTTCAGGTATTTAAATACTTCGGTGGCTTTGCCGGGGTAGTTGTCCAACAAAATTCGTAATAAACCTCCTCCTCCATCTTTGAGGAATGATTTGATTTTGGAGTTTCGGCCATCCATCATAGAAAGGCTGACGTCAAGATTCATTCGTTTATTCCATTTTTCCCTGGCTTCCTGCATGAAGGCGGCGTCTTTCTCTCCAAATTCCCTGTCTCTTATCCGTTCCTCTTCCGTTTTTTGCCGTCGCATTCTCTGTTCGAATGGTATGGAGAGTTCCTTCTTTTTTCTCTCCACTCTCTCGTCTCTTTCTTTCAGGAAGGACTCCCACCTGGCGTTAAACTCTTTGCTCCAAACCGCCGTTTTTCTCTCCATAACTTCTTTCTTCCAGCCTTCAAAATCAGGAATGTAGGCTTCTTTCATCATCTTCAGCATCGTTGCCGCGTAAATGGAACAAAGCTGCCCCACTTCTTTCTTTCTCACGGCAGAGAATTTTTGCTTGAGATTGATTTTGGAAATGATAACCAGATCTACCATAACTTTCCCTTTGAGAGAAATATCATTTTTTAAGTCAAAATCCGGCGTCATTTGTTCAGACGGTGTATTTTCGTTCTCTCCAAACAGAGGAGCAGCGGAAGTAATCCGGGCTATCAACAATAACCGATCCAGCTTGTCCGGGGAAACTCCCCCTCTGATGTCGCTCCACTCAAGCTGCCCCATATGGGTGTGGGCTGTCTGATAAAATTTCACCAAATCCCCCTGATTGAGAAGGTTTTTTAGTTCTCCAATGTCGGAATCCCTGCTGAGTTTCAATTCTTGCGAATCTGCCGGAAAAGCGGCGGACGAAGGCAATGCAATAACAGAGGAAAAGGTCGCAAGCAGCGCTACGGAGGATGAGCAAGACAGAAAACATTTTATTACAGACTTCATTGTCAAATTATATATCAGGGTTTAAAAATATGATCGCCACCAGACGTCCGTTCAACGGAACATTCATCCTTCTTCTTGGTATCCACCAGAAATTTACGGATTCTGGCGTAAAACAATCCTTCTCCTTTACTCTCTATATAAAAATTCTGAAAAACCGTGGCAATATCGGATATTCCTTCTTTGTTTTCATCTCCCCCATATGTCCTGAAAAGGCAATTCCATGTAAATTCATTAGGATACGAATGTTTATAGACAGGATGACCATCGGCATCATAACCCTGAATTTCATCCCATTGCATATGGCCATTCACCCCGGATTTTATACCTACGTTGTCATGCAATCCAAAACGGTTGTCAAGACCTACGCTCCAAACGCTGTCCGCTGCATGGGGCTGCGCCAGACTCCCGGCAGCTCCAACATACCCCTTGTCTTTTTCAATGACACGAATTCCTTTAAAACAGACATCCAGAGGATGGATGGAAACGAGAAGCTGTGCGGAAACTCCATGTGCAGGATCTCCATCCCGGGGGAATCCCATATCTGCCGCAGGAACGCCTTTAACCATTCCTCCCAAAGTTTCATGTTCCGCAGTAAGATGTTCAGGAAAAACAACGTCAAATTCGATAGGGCGGGGGAGGGCCGTTCCCAGTTCGGTTTCCACTTCAATGGCTACTTTCCCTCCAGACTGCTGGATTTGTTCTTTACTGGCGCAAGGATTTATCCGAAATTTAGCTTTTTCTGTTGTTTCTTCTGTTTTTAAACCATCTTCAAGTAACTCTTTTCCCTCAATCACTTTCCATTGAATTTGATCCTTCGGCTCCAACAGAAACGGCTTTTTACAGTTCAGGGTAACGGTGACCGTTTCTCCAATGCCGATTTTCCTGCGCTTTCTGTCTTCCTTCTTCTGTTCTTCCGTCGCGTTTTTGTCACGGGCCAGTTTGGCGGAACAGTTCTCCGTTTCCGATACCAGTTCCATGATATCGGAAAATTCCTCATCTTCGGCATGAAGAAGGGAAAAAGATGAAAAAAGGATGAAAATGGCAACGGTACGGACAAGGCAAGGGCCACTCATTTAATGAAGCTATGAAATGCTTGCATATTTGTCAAGTGACAGAGCGCGTTTTCCGTCCAATGAGAATGGGAGAATGCTGCCTAAACTATACTTCGCATAATATATGTAATGCCAAATATAATTCCGGTAGAATAATTCTCCGACCGTTAATATTTAAATGATTATGATATGATTGGGAGGACGTGAAAAAATGCGGCATGGGAATGAATGATGAACTATCCTCTGGGATGGAAGCGGTGATGAATCGAGTTCAGCCGCTGCTGCTCCAAATGCGTATAGATCTGGGTGGTTGAAATATCGGCATGGCCCAGCATCTCCTGAATAATACGCAGATCCGCTCCGTTTTCCAGAAGATGCGTGGCGAAGGAATGACGCAGGATATGCGGGAAAACATGCTGTTCCAGTCCTGCGGCTCTGGCGCGTTCCCGGAGAATTTGACGAACCCGCTCCCTCGTCAACGGACGGCCGCGTACTGTCAGAAAGATGTGGCTTTTCGTTCCCGTCCTGACCAGTTTGGGTCTTCCTTTTTCCAAATACATTTGCAAAGCATCCAAAGCGGATCTCCCTACGGGCACCAGCCGGGTTTTATTCCCCTTCCCCAGCACGCGGACAAAAGCTTCATCTTTATCAAAACTCTCTAATTTGCAATTAATTATTTCACTAACACGCATCCCGCAGGCGTAAATCATCTCCAGAAGCGCCCTGTCTCTACATCCCAGAGGAATATCTTGAATGTCAATGCTTTCAAGCAAATTTGAGACGGTTTTCTGATCCAGCACATGAGGAAGCGACAACCCCTGCCGGGGCATTTCCAGAAATACGGAAGGGTCTTTTTCCAGTATTCCCGTTCCGGCCAGCCACCGGAAAAAAATACGCAGATGCACCATTTCCACCCGCATGGAGCTGCGGGCCATGCCCCGGTCCTGCAAATGCCGCAGAAATGCCGAAAGCGTGTCGATGCCCGTTTGGGCAAGGCCGGTATTATCCATTTCCAGAAACCGGGCAAATTCCTCCAGGGTCTGTCTCACGGAAAGCTGGTAGGCGGTGCTCAGGCCTTTCTCCGCGGCCAGAAAACGGATGAAGCGTTCCAAATGAGTTTGCATGGAGGCTGCTTTTCCTGTCATCTGTTAAAACCGTTCCACCAGGAACAGGAATTCCGTCACGTTCTGAGGACGGTTTCTGAAATTCCGGCTGCCCCGGAACGCGGCGTACGGCGTTTCCAGCGTAACGGTATGGCCCAGGCATCCAAGGAAACCGGTCATCTCCTCATAGTTGATGAACCCCTCCGAGCTGTAGGAAAGCAGAATAAATTTGGCCGGGCAATCCTCCAGCAGCCGGAACAGGGCCTCCGGAGCATGCTGGCGGCTATTGTACGTGGAACGTTTCCAATCTGCGGGAATGCCGGAAACTCGGCTGGTTTCCTCCGGCTTTTCATAAGAAGACAGCAAATTCAGCATGAAATAATTGGAACCGTACGGATGCTGGTTATAGGGAGGGTCCAGGTACACCACATCCATTTCCGGCAGCTCGGCAGCCAGTTCATTGGCGTCACGGCAATGGATGGAATACCGGCAGTCAAACCGGGAAAACACGGGAAACGGCAGCGAAATTTCTCCCAGAATGCGGGAAAGGGCGTTGCCTCCCGTTCCCCCGAATTTGCCGATTCCGTTCCTGTCTTTGTAAAAACCTTTGAATACGCCGGATGTGTTTGTGTGGACGGAAGCTTCCGCCAGAAGAGGAGCGATAAAATAGGGCCTGACTTCTGCCGGAAGCAAATTGATGGTCTGCCTCGCCGTATCCAGGTACACGGCGTTGCGGCGCGTATAGAAAACGCGGTCATCCGCCGTGATGCAGTCCGGATTTCTGGGAGCGTACAGTTCCGTGATGAAGCCAGGGGATTCATGCGTTTCCATATACCGCAGCAGGCGTCTGTAATGTCTGTCCAGCTCCAGATTTTCCACTTCCTCCGCGTTGCTCAGGTAACAGGTATTGACGACCCGGCTGTATTCCTCCAGATCATTGACGATCAAGTTTTCCGAATGCTGTTTCAGAAAACGCGCCACAATGCCGCTGCCGGAAAAAAGATCCCCTGCTTTCAGCCTTTCCTTACCCAGGCGTTTTTTCACCTGTTCCAGCCCCGTCCCCAGAAAATGAAGAAGGGAACGCTTATTGCCCAAATAGGTTACAATTTGTTCCGTCAGGAATCTGGGATCTTCCTCCATCTGCGGAGCTGGAAGGGATGATGGCTCGTTCCGGGTCATATAGCAGGTCCCGTCCAGCATACGGCACTCCGGACTTTCCGTCAAGTTGCTCCGGGGTGCGGAATGGAGAACCTTTCCTTTATCCGCAAGGGAAACGGAGTCCGGCCCTGCGCAAAACATGCCGGAAGAAAGGCCTTTCCAAAACGAGGAATCATGTTATCGTGCCAACAATCATGAAAAGGAAGTTTCTACCCTGTTCCCTGCTCTGCATGTTCCTGGCGGCTACAACGGCCCTTGGCAATCCCGGAGACACTTTTTACGAAGCCAACCTTTCCCTGACGCGCGCGGCACGGCAGGAGAAGGAGGGGGATTATAAGGCAGCCCTGGAAAGCGGCAAGAAAGCGGAGCAGTTGCTTCAGTCCCTGAAAACATCCGAGCCGGAGTGGAATCCGGAATGGGTGGCCGGCAAACTGGATACCGCCGCTCAGCTGCAGCGGCGCGTGGAACCTCTGGCGCAAAAAGCCGGAGCTCCCAAAAAGGCGGATTATTCCCTGAGACCGGGAGAACAGCGGGATTTTACCCTGCAACGCGCCTATAAGGCCCATGAACGGCAAAAAACGGTTCCTGTTCTCCCTTCCTCCCACGGCACGCAACCGGGAAAAACGGTTGCTCCCGCTTCTGCCTCCCGCCCGGAAATCCGCTCCGTCAAGCCGGCCTCTGCCAGGCAGGAATCCGTTTCCAGAAGATCCGTTCCTTCGCGCGGGCTTCCTCCCCGGGTGGACCGGGATGGAAGATTCCGTATCGGAAGCTGATGCGGATACAAGGGCAGGAAAGAGGGGGGACGGAAATGGGGACATCCCCCCTTTTTCTTTCAATTGCTAAAAGAGCCGCTTTCCCGATTTGGGAAAGCGGCTCTGCGATTTTTTTGATCAGCTGCTCGCTCAGGCGTTCTGCTTGGCGGCTTCTTCAACAGCCACGGCCACCGCTACGGAAGCGCCGACCATCGGGTTGTTGCCCATGCCGATGAGGCCCATCATTTCCACATGGGCGGGCACGGAGGAAGAACCGGCGAACTGGGCGTCGGAGTGCATGCGGCCCATAGTATCAGTCATGCCGTAGGAAGCGGGACCGGCCGCCATGTTGTCCGGGTGCAGGGTACGGCCCGTGCCGCCGCCGGAAGCAACGGAGAAGTACTTCTTGCCGTTCTCGATAGCCCACTTCTTGTAGGTGCCGGCAACCAGATGCTGGAAGCGGACGGGGTTGGTGGAGTTGCCGGTGATGGAGCACTGAACGTCCTCCTTCTTCATGATGGCAACGCCTTCCATAACGTCGTTAGCGCCGTAGCACTTAACGGCTGCGCGCTCACCCTCGGAGAAGGGGATCTCCTTGACCACAGTCAGGGTCTGGGTGGGGATATCGTACTCGGTCTGCACATAGGTGAAGCCGTTGATACGGGAAATGATGTAAGCTGCGTCCTTGCCCAGGCCGTTCAGGATGACGCGCAGGGGGGTCTTGCGGACCTTGTTTGCGGTGCGGGCGATGCCGATAGCACCCTCAGCAGCAGCAAAGGACTCGTGGCCTGCCAGGAAAGCGAAGCAGGTGGTGTCCTCGCTCAGCAGACGAGCGCCCAGATTGCCGTGACCCAGACCGACCTGACGCTGCTCAGCGACAGAGCCGGGGATGGTGAAAGCTTCCAGACCTTCGCCGATGGCAGCAGCGCACTCGGCAGCATCGGTCAGGCCGCGCTTGACGGCGATAGCGGTGCCCAGGGTGTATGCCCAGACAGCGTTATCAAAGCAGATGGGCTGAACGCCGCGCACGATTTTGTCGCAGTCGATGCCCTTAGCGAGGAGCATCTCGTTGCAAGCGTCCAGAGACTCCAGGCCGTTAGCCTTCAGGCATGCCTCGATTTTCGGCATGCGGCGATCCATAGATTCAAAAGTTGCCATGAGTTGTTCCTCCTCTCTTATTCCTCACGCGGGTCGATGTACTTCACAGCGCCCTGCTCCTTGCTGAAGCGGCCGTAAGTACCCACGTTCTTCTCGTAAGCCTCGTTGGGGGTCTTGCCGTGACGGATATCCTCCATCATCTTGCCCAGCTTAACGAACTGATAGCCGATGACCTCATCGTTAGCGTCCACTGCCAGCTTGTTGATGTAGCCCTCGGTCAGCTCCAGATAGCGCACGCCCTTCTCCTTGGTGGAGAAGATGGTGCCGGTCATGGAGCGCAGGCCCTTGCCCAGGTCGTCCAGACCTGCGCCGATGGGCAGACCGTCCTCAGAGAAAGCGGTCTGGCTGCGGCCGTAGACGATCTGCAGGAACAGCTCGCGCATAGCCACGTTGATGGCGTCGCACACCAGGTCGGTGTTCAGAGCTTCCAGAATGGTCTTGCCGGGCAGGATCTCGCCTGCCATAGCAGCAGAGTGGGTCATACCGGAGCAGCCGATGGTCTCGACCAGAGCCTCTTCGATGACGCCGTTCTTGATGTTCAGGGACAGCTTGCAGGTGCCCTGCTGAGGTGCACACCAGCCCACACCATGGGTGTAGCCGCTGATGTCCTTGATCTCATAGGCCTTGACCCATGCGCCCTCTTCGGGGATGGGAGCCGGACCATGCTTAGGACCTTTGGTGATCGGGCACATATTCTGTACTTGCTGCGAATAGGTCATAATCATACTCTCCTTTTGACAAATGTTGCTTTGCAGCACAAAGCCGCCGCCGCGCCCTGCCGGCACAGCCGCTGCCCTTTGCTGCTTGCATCTGACCGGGCGCGCCGCTCTCTTTCAGCGCCTTAACCGGTACTACCACGCATGATTTTATTATAGAGAAAGCTGACGGATTTTGCAATACATTTCCGGTAAAAAACATCAAAACTATTTGCAGTTGTCTGCCGCTAACTGTCAATTCGGATGCTTTTGTCATTTCATTCGTCAAGTTTTTGTCAACTATGTCAAGAGGGCAAATTTCACGCTCCTGTGTCCTGCCTGCGCGGTGTCTGCCCAGCAGGCTTCAGTACCCACATGGCCGCAAAGCCCGCCGCTGCGCCGCCCACGGCAAGCCAGTGCCGCCCGGCTTCCAACCCCCAGAGATTTGCTGCAAACGGAAAGGCCAGACTGCCCACGCTCTGCCCCAGTGCCAGAAAACCGTAGTTCACCCCTGCGTGCGGCAGGCCGAACAGATCGGTGGAAAGGGCGGGCAGCACTGCTGCAAGGCCGGAATAGCAGAAGGTAAGCCCCGCATAACAGGCGATCACCCACCAGCCCTGCGCAAACGCAAACCCTGCCGAAAGCCCCAGCGACACTGCAAATAAAATCAGGTCGGTTGGTCTGCGGCCAATTTTATCGCTGAGCATGGGCATCAGCAGGCGGCCCGCCGCACTGCCCACGCTGCCCAGCACCACACTCCACAATGCAGCGTTCTCGTCCAGCCCCCGCTCCACGCCCAGCTTCAGGATGATGGGGCTGAACAGAAGCACCGCCGGGGTGGAAAAACACACCGCGCCTGCGCACAGCCAGTACTGCTTTGTTTTCAGCATCTGCCACGGGGAAAGGTCGATCTCATTTTTGCCGCTTCCCTGCTGGTTTTGTCTGCTTTCCGGCGGGTCCTGCAGCAGCAGACTGCCCGCAAGGCAGACGGGCAGCGTGACGGCCCCCAGTGCCCAAAATGCGCCCCGGATGCCCTGCACGATCCCAAAGCCGCTGACCGCCGTGCGCACGAACACGGTGAGGAACGCACCGGAAAGGCCCACCGCCCCGCCGATCACGCCGGTGGCAAGGCCCTTGCGCCCGGCATACCACTTCTGTGCGCAGGACTGGATGGACGGGTACAGAAACGCCGTGCCCAGCCCCGCCGGGATGCTGAATGCCAGAAAAAAGCTGCCCGCACTGCCGCCCGGCAGCATGGCCGCTGCAAAAAATCCGCCGCACAGCAGTGCTGTTCCCCACAGAGCCGCACACCGCGGGCCTCGGCTGTCCTGCAGAAAGCCGCCGAGGACGCACCCCACACCGAACGCCGCAATGAGGATGCCGAAGGCATAGCCTGCCCCCTGCTCGCTCAGGCCGTACTCCTCCATCACCGGCTGTTGGAACACGCCCCACGCCGCCGGGATGCCCGTGAGCACCTGAATGGCTGCGCCCGCCGCAAGGATGGTCCACGGATGTTTTGCTGTAAATTGTTGTTTCATCGTCTGTCCTCCGAATGGTTTTCCCTTTACAGTGTGCCCATTTCAATTGACAAAACGGCAGATTTCTTTATAATGAATAAGGTAAAGGTATTTACATTGATTTATATAGAGAGGAACCATCTTATGAAAACACAGGCATTGAAGGGCATGCGCGACCTGCTGCCCGCAGAGCAGACCCTGCGCGATTACATTCAGGGCAAAATTCTGGAGACCTACCGCGCGTCCGGCTTCGAGCGCATTTCCACCCCCATGCTGGAGGATATGGAAAATCTGGACAAATCCGACGGCGGCGACAACCTGAACCTGATCTTCAAGGTGCTCAAGCGCGGCGATAAGCTGACCGCCGCCCTGA
>OGYL01002438.1_pt1 | contig 13120 bp, 13 predicted proteins | sample 1576541 | NCBI WGS metagenome assembly OGYL01 (sample SAMEA3541551, study PRJEB24748) | human gut metagenome | biome: human gut; feature: human-associated habitat; material: faeces | place: China | collected 2012 | reverse complement strand
GCCGACAGACTCTGGAGAAAATACGGTGACCGGATCCGTGTGTGGAGAATGGCGCGTAGAGATTATGAGAGAAGTCTTTCAGAAGAAGTGATTGGAAATATTTCTATGAAAAAGCTGGAGACCGTTGAGAATCCGATTCTCCGTGAGACGGCAGAAGAGGTAAGGAAGAAGAAAAAGGCGGGGTATCAGGAGAATATATTAACAGATCTGGTGGAAGACATGGATGGGAAGTAAGCGTCAAACTAGAAGCAGGCATCGTATTTTAATGGGAAAGAGAATGCACCCAGCGAGACGAAGGTGTTTGAATAGAAAAGATCATAAAATGTGATAAAATGCAAAAATATGGCTCATGAAATGTGAAAAAATGCAAAAATATGGCTCATGAAATGTGAGAAACGGCATCGAGATCGGTCTTCTACCCCGTGGAGATCCATACCGCGAACCCCGTGGGCAGAGCGAATATGGAGAGCGTGCTGGCGAGGTACTGGAGAGAGGAGTACTGGTAAAACACAATACTCGAAAAAAGCAAAATAAAACTGCCGAAAAATACAAAACAAAATAGCCGAAAAATACAAAATAAAACTGCCGAAAAATACAAAACAAACTTGAATAAATTATTTAAAAAATGTTATACTAGCAGTAAAAGGAGTGTATAGCATATGGAATATATCAGGCGAGTTGTAGACGATGAAATAGATAGAAAAACAGAAGCGTTTAATGCGGTAAGCATTATTGGTCCGAAAGGGTGTGGTAAAACGAGAACTGCCAAGGAACGTTGCAAAACGGTTATTGAGTTCCAGGATGAGGATAAAAGAGATGGATACATTGCTGTGGCGGAGACGGCGCCCAAGCTTTTTTTAAAAAATGAGAAACCGATTTTGTTTGACGAGTGGCAGGATGCTGTAAAAATATGGGGAACTATCCGAAAAGATTGCGACGACCATCCGGAAAATGTTGGACAATATTTTCTGACAGGTTCGGCGAGCAAAAAGATAGATACCCCCCATACGGGAACGGGAAGAATAACGGAAATTACAATGTATCCCATGACATTATGGGAAACAGGTGAGTCAAATGGGAAAATATCTTTGGCAAAAATTCTTGAAGATCCAAACTATGATATAGATGGAATTATGTCGGAGACAAATCTGGAACAGTTATTTTTTGCAGTGTGCCGAGGTGGATGGCCGAGGTGTCTGGCATTATCAAAAGATAGCGCTAAATTGGAAATTGCAAAAGATTATTATAGGCAAATTATCCATAAGGATATTACAGCTATTGATGGGGTGAAGAGAAATCCCGAATGGACAAGAGCACTATTATGGTCATATGCAAGAAATATGGCAACTACCGCAAAGAGAACAAGTATTTATGCCGATATTAAGGCAACCCAAAATGTAACGGATATAACACTTGCATCATATATTGATGCGCTGGAAAGCTTATTTGTTATAAAAGATATTGATGCCTGGACACCACAGATTCGTTCAAAAACGGCAATAAGGACAGCGAAAAAGCATATTTTTATTGATCCGTCTATCGGATTAGCGGCTCTTGGTATTAATCCGGAGTATTTTTACAATGATTTAGATTTATTTGGTCATGTTTTTGAAAATTTGGTTTTAAGAGATCTGCTGGTATATGCAGAAAATCATAATGCACGAGTACTCCATTATACAGATGATACAGGGATGGAAGCTGACGCTGTATATCAAATGGAAGATGGAAGATATGCGCTTATTGAGATTAAGACAGGTGCCAACAAGATACCTGATGCTGAAAAATCTCTCTTAAAATTTAAAGAAGTGATTCAAAAATATAATCAAAGTGCCATCAAAAATGTGGATCATCCACGAGCTGTCTATAGGGAGCCATCTGCACTGATTGTGATATGTGCGAATGCACCTATGGCATATACAACGGATATGGGAGTCAAGATCGTTCCAATTGGCTGCTTGAAAGATTAAAAAAGTTTGTAAGATTCTGTCGCATATTGTCATGTATATAATAGAGGGAGCAATTTTACATAGATTGCAGTATTCCTAAAAATATGCTATGATACTTTTAAATGAGCGAAAAAAGTAAAAAGAATCAGACAATTCAATATTATGATCAAAATGCCGCCGATTTTGTGGAGAACACGCGTAATGTAGATTTTCATGTAATGCAGGATGAATTTATAGAAGGGCTTCCTGCAGGAGCGAAGATCCTGGACCTAGGCTGCGGCTCCGGAAGGGATACGAAATATTTCCTGGAGCATGGATATCGGGTAGACGCGATAGACGGCTCCGCAGAATTGTGCGCGTTGGCATCAGAGTACACGGGGATTCCGGTAAAATGCCAGCTGTTCCAAGAGCTGGATGCATCGGAAGTGTATGACGGTATCTGGGCTTGCTCATCGCTACTGCACTTATCCTATGGGGAACTGGATGAAGTGTTATATCGCATCGAGAAGGCGCTGAAGCCGCAGGGCATTTTGTACATGTCATTTAAGTATGGTGTATTTGAAGGGGAAAGGAACGGCAGATATTTTCTGGATTTCACAGAAGAGAAACTGGAGCAGCTGCTGAAAAAACATACAAGTTTACAGCAGCTGCGGAACTTTCTGACAGAAGATGTACGACCGGACAGGGAAGAAAGATGGTTGAATCTATTCCTGAAAAAGATCAATTCTTAACTGCATATCCGAACTATGTCCTCCGGGAGACAGTGACTTATCCGAATGGCGGTGTGAGTCGCTTTTATGATGATGGAGTGGACATGGTCATTATCGATGATGAAATCTGCTCCTGCCGGGATGGCGAGCAGATTTTTCCTTATACACTGATCACAGATAAACAAAACCACTATATGAAAATATACCGGAGAGTGTTCCGATTCCTGGGATTCGATCCGGAAACGATAGAAAAATGCCTGCAGAAAAGCCGACAGGAAGTGTTGTACTCTACCAAAAAGATTTCAGAAAGAGGAGAGCATGCGGACTCATCACCGCTGGAGCTGCTGTTTGAACAGAATTTCACGAATATCTACGGTATGCGGGCATTGAAATATCTGCAAAAAGAATTCCGGATATCCGATGAAGACGGCAACAATTATTTCCTCGATTATCTCATAGATACCGCAGACGGCAGAGTGGCCATCGAGGAAAACGGAATTCATTACCACCATCCGCAGCTGATCGGAATAGAGGGCTATCGGAAACAATTGCGCAAGCAGAATACCTGCGCATTGTGGGGATTAAAGCTATACCGTTTTTCCACGGAAGATTGCCGATTCAAGGATCGTATCGAGGACGATATCCGGTCTTACCTGGGAAAAGACACCGGCGGATTCCGGGAAGCGGGATTGCTGTTGGAACGTAAAACGGAACTGTATGAGCACCAGGAGATCAGCCTTGCACAGATACAGGAACGGCGGGAAAAAGGAATTCGTGCATTCCTCATTGTATTACCTACCGCAGCGGGAAAATCCCGGATCGTAGAAGAAGATATTCAGAAATTTGCAGCCGGAAAAGAGCAATTCCGGGCATTGATCCTGGCACCGAATACGAATATCATTGCGGACTGGAAAGAGAGAATCGACAAAGACCTGCAGCCGTTGCAGGACCGGATCGATATTAAGACTTACAGCTATGCGGTAAGACATTACCATGAAAAACCAAGGGATTATTATTCCTATATTGTAGTGGATGAGGCGCACCACGCGGTGGCTCCAATGTTAAAGCGGGTGATCCAATACTATGCGCCGGAATTCCTCGTAGGATTGACAGCGACGGATCAGCGCCCGGATAAAAAGAGACTGGAAGAAATCTTCGGAAATTATACAACAGAGCTTTCTCTGAAGGATGCAATGGAGAAGGGAGTTGTGGCGAGGGCGAATGTCTACCGGATCGAGACGAATATTGATCTGAGTCATGTCCGTTTTAACGGAAAAGATTATGTGAATGCGGATCTGGAGAAGAGTGTGCGTGTCACTTCCAGAAATGAATTTATCGTAAATGTGCTGAAGGACTATTTCACGGAGGGAGATGCCGGAAAACGTCAGGGAATTATCTTCTGTATCAACAAGGCACATACCAAAGAGATGGCACGCCTGTTGAACGTAGCCGGTATCTCAGCGCAGGATTACAGTGGAGATACAAAACATCCGGAGAAGGTTATGCAGGAGTTCAAAGAGCATAAGATACGTTTCCTCTGTGCCTGCGATATGATCTCGGAAGGCTGGGACTATCCGGAACTCGGAATCCTCGTTATGGCGCGTCCGACGCTGTCGAAGGTGCTGTATCTTCAACAGATTGGCAGAGGATTGCGCCGGACATCCATCAAGAAAAATGTGTTCGTTATTGATGTGGTAGATGAATACGGAGCTATGGTAAGACCCTGCAGTATGCATGCTATCTTCGGAAACTCATTGTATGTTCCGTTCGGTGATATCACCAGACAGGATTACCTGCCGGGACAAATGATCGAGATCGATGGCATCACTGAGCGTGTGGAACGGATCGTGGAAGTGGACATCCATACCTTTGAAGAAAAGTATGGAGATTACTACAGTCAGGAGCAGCTGGCGAGAGAGTACTTCGTCAATACCGGAACGATCATCAGCTGGATCCGTAAGGGGAAGATTACACCAACAGTGGAGTTCCCATTCGGCAGCAAGAAGATCAGTCTGTTCAGCCCGGAGGATGTGGAGAAATACAGAAAAGAACTGAACATTCAGGAACATAACGATGACACCGTTCGGGATGACTTTTTTGCATTCCTGGAAGAAAGAGATTATTCACTGTCCTATAAAATGCCGTTCCTGTTGTCGTTTATCGATCATATGGACACGATAGGCGATGCGAAGATCGAGGATGTGCTGACGGATTACATAGCCTTTTATCAGGACAGGATCGATAAAGGACTGCGGGTGGATCGCCCCAGCTGCCCTTATAATGCCGAGACTCTGAAAGACCGGAAAATGATCAAAAGCAGCATGCTGACCAATCCCTTTGAAAAGTTCGAGAGAAAGAGATTTATGTACTACTCGAAGGATTTGGGAGTGATCTCACTGAATCATGCACTGTTGGCGAAGATGAGCGGAGAGGATTGGGGGAGTGTGAAAAGGCAGATGAGGGAAGATTTGGAGAGGTATTATCATGGAAAAGAATAGGAGAAAAGATATGGGCATTGGAAGGATGGCGGGAGAAGCTGCAATAGAAGTAATGAAGAATGAAAATGTTCAGAATAAAACAGCAAGTGTAATAGGAATGTTATTTCCTTATGCTGGGGTAACCAAAAAAGCTGTTGATATGTACATTGATGAGATAGAAAAAGCAGATATGTCACCAGAAGCAAAAGCTTTTTACATATTAAATATTAAGAAAACTATAAGAGGTATAAAGAATCAAAAAGCTATCGCTGATATAGCAATGGAAAATGCAAGGAAAGGAACCGACTTTTCTGCTGCTTCGGGGGTAAGTGAAGAATGGTTGGAACGATTTATGGATTCTGCAAGATTTGTTTCTACAGAGAATATTCAAATAATATGGGGAAAAATCCTTGCAAATGAATTTGAAACGCCAGGGTCAACACCGCCCAATATGATTAGGATATTGTCGGAATTTACTCCAGACTTGGCAGAGGCATTCAAAAAAATTTGTAGTATGAAAGTTTTATTATGTCCACTATCCGAGAATGAAGATGTAGAATGCTACGTTCCTAGAGTTTTTGTTCCGCACAAAATAAATGAGAAAAGAATGGGAGAAATGGGCTTATCTTTTGATGTGCTAAATGAGCTAGAAATACTTGGAGTGATAAAACAAGAGATATTGAAAGGATATATTATACAAGGTGTCGAGCATGAAAAAATGATAATAGCTTTTGAAAAAGAATTAGAATTAGTTATTGAACATGCAAAGGGAAGTTTGCCAATTGGAAATGTGTTATTAACTTCTGCTGGTAAGGCGCTGCAGGAAATTATAGATGTTGAGGAAGTAAAAGACTATCATGATATGGTAAAAAAATATTTAATATGTTGTGATGTAAAATTAGCGGCAAAACATGATTTTGTAGTAAAAGATGAAGGGGATTCTTTTGAAATATTGAAGAAAGTATAAAATTGATAAAAACAACTTAATTAGTGGAAAGGCAGTAGTGATTTTGGGAGAGAAAGATATTTTAAAGAGATTAATAAAAAATGATGCATTGTTTAATTATGTATACGTTATCAATCAAAGATATGACATTCTTCCGGAGGACAAGGAACATATAGCATATTTTCATGAGACATAAATCATGAAGGACACTACTTGTATTTGTTCGTAAGGCGGAATAAACTGATATAGTACATTGTGATAATTTCATTGGCAAAAAGATGAAGTTATTAACGGTGGAACAGGTTGTGAAAGAGTGGAATATTTCTTAAAAAATTGTTGATATTTATGTAAAAAAGGAAGAGCAGAAGGAACTATTATGTTTGAAAATGGGTGACTTATTTCTAAAATGCCAAAAGCAAAAGGGGATAGAATAGTAAAAAGATAACAGATCGAGGAATACCTATGTCAACAAAAACAAAAGAACAAATCAGTTTTAATATGAAACAGGTAAAGAATAAAGATTCAGACATAGAACTTATGTTGCGAAAGGAACTATGGAATCGAGGATTAAGGTATCGAAAGAATGTAAACAAAATAATTGGAAAACCGGATATTGTATTTAAATCGAAGAAGGTGGCTGTTTTTTGTGACAGTGAGTTTTGGCATGGATATGATTGGGAGAACAGAAAGGGAGATTTTAAATCTCATAAAGATTTTTGGATACCTAAAATTGAAAGAAATATTGAAAGAGACAAAGAAGTAAATAAGGCACTCGAAGATGATGGATGGAAAGTCATTCGGTTTTGGGGACGGGATATAAAAAAGCATTGTAAAGAATGTGCTGATGCTATACAGAGAGCATTAGAGGAGTAAACAAGGATTAGTGGTTTTGCTAAATATTATTTAGGTAAAATGCATCTAAGATAGAACTATCAATACTACTTATACTGTAATATTTGAGAAGACTCTGGAAAAACATACTGACGGATGGAGATAGTAACAGTTTATGTATAAAACAATAGATTTGTGTGCCGGAATTGGGGGAATAAGGCAAGGATTTTGTAGGACAGGAGAATTCGTAAATGTATTATCTGCGGAAATAGATGAATTTGCCGCAAAAACATATAGGTTAAATTTTAATGAGGATGATCCACTAAATGATTTAACTAGCATAGAGTTTAAAAACAAAGCAGAACAAGTGGGATGCGATGTTTTACTGGCGGGTTTTCCGTGTCAACCGTTTAGTAGTCAGGGAAATAAAGACGGATTTGATGACCCTACAAAAGGGACTGTATTCTTTCACATAAAGCAGATTATAAACAGAACTCGTCCCAAGGTAATATTTCTTGAAAACGTACAAAATATAATTTCACATGATGGAGGAAGAACAATTCATGTGATTATTGATTCACTTGAGAAGAAACTCAATTATAAAGTTGTAGGAATCTCGTATAATAAAAAAGGTCAGTTTGTAATTAAACATAGTAAATTAGTTCGGAATACAAAAGATTTCGGGCTTCCACAAAATAGACCTCGAGCTTTTTTTATAGCGTTTGATAGGCGTTTATATGATGGGTTGTTTGATAATATAGATGATAATCTTCCTACAGAATTATATGCGTCACTAAAGAAAAATCCCTTGTTAAATCGTAGTCTTAATCAATTGTTGGAAACAAATGTAGATATACATTACTATATGTCGGAGTCATATCTTAATACATTAATCAAGCATCGTGATAGACAAAGACAAAACGGTAATGGCTATGGATATTGCATAGTCAATGATCCTAATAGAAAACAACAAATTGCAAATACAATTCTTGCAACAGGTGGATCTGGAAAAGAACGTAATTTGATTGTCCAAACGATGCCGAAGTATAATCCGAAAGATAAAGCCGTTACGAGAAAAAAGGGAGGTTTAAATAAGCAGAATGTAAGAGTGATGACTCCAACGGAATGGGGAAGATTACAGGGCTTTATAGGATACGGATTTGTTGATAATAATGGTGTAGATCGGTTTAAATTTCCGCAAGATATGCCAGAAACGCAGCGGTATAAACAACTGGGGAATTCGGTTTCAATCCCAGTTATTGAAACAATGGCATATTATATTTTGGATTGCTTGAAAATATTTAATGAAAATAAGGAAAAAATTGTTTGCAACTATTTAAAGAATTACGGAAGTATATCAAAACGTAAAGTGAAGGATTTATTTGATATCCCAGAAGAGAAAGCATCTGCGCTATTGCGTAAAATGCAGAGGAATAACATGATTTGGTGCTCCGGAAAGGGTAGAAATGCGGAATATGCTTTGAACCCAGAAGTTGGGAACGATGTGGACTAAGCTTATATACAAATTGTTAATGCGTTTTAAAGTATCTTTTTTACTGCATAACAAAAAGTACTTTGTGAAAGGGGAAAATGCAATTGGAGGAAGAAAGAATTTACGAAGTTTTTAAAAAATTTGAAATACGAATTCAAGGGCAAACGATATCAAAAGAAAAACTGTTAAAATCTGATATTGTCAATATTGGTTGACACATTTATCTCAAAGATATCATTTCCTATGCAGCCAGGCCCAGAGATTGGTAGTATCTCTGACGCTTAATCATAGGAGGAAGCCCACCGTTGGCAGAGCAGATCCTCCTGTTGTTCCAGTAACTGATGAAATATCTCCAAATAAGAACTCTCAGCTCATCCGTGGTCAGGCTTTCCGTATTGTAGCGGTCATAGAGAAGCTCGCTTTTCATTCTGGCCCACATGCTTTCACATCGAGCATTATCGTGGCACCTGCCACCATCACTGTTCATGCTTTGTATAATGCCATATTTAGAAAGCGCCTGACGGTAGGTTTCACTGGTATATTGTCTTCCTCTGTCGGAGTGCACAATGGCACCTCGCAGATCAGGATGCGCCAGATAGGCATTATCCAGTGTATGCTCACACAGAGTTGCCTTCATGTTTGTTTCCATTGCCAGTCCCAGAACGCTGGAATCAAAGCAGTCGAAGATGGCTGAAACATACAGTTTTCCATCTTTTGCCTTGATTTCTGTGATATCAGTTACGCATTTTTCAAGTGGCTTATCAGCCTTGAACTCTCTCTTCAGAAGATCATCTGACTTACGTGCTTCCCGATCAGCCTTGGTAATGCCATTTGGCTTGCGCTTTGGCCGATGGACAAGTCCTATTTCATCCATAACCCTGTAAACGGTTCGTTCACTGGGGATCTTGATTCCCGTCGGATTCTTAAGGAGCAGTGCTTGGTACATGCGAATACGTCCATAGGTATCATTGCATTCATCCTCAGCATGGATCACTCTCATGGCATCAGCAAGATCCTGATATTTCCAAGGGCGATCTTTAATAGCAAGATATTTGTAGAAACCCTGGCGGCTGACGCCAAGCATCCGGCAATAGAATGAGAGTTTTCCCTTAATCACGCCGTCTTTCGTTTTTATGGCAATGAACATCATTCTTTGGTTCTTGCTGACTTCCGACGGCTGGCTGCGAAAAAAGCGCTTGCTTCCTCGAGAAATTCATTTTCCTCTTTCAGACGCCGGATTTCTTTGTCCTGATCTTTAACGCGTTTGCGGAGCATGGCAACACTGCTTTGACTTGGCTATGCTCTGCTTAAAGGCAAGTCCGTCGCTGTCAGCCGACTGCTGTGTCTCATAGACAATCACATTCAGCTTTCTGCTGATTCCCTTATAATTCTCCATTACAAGAATCATATCCTTTAAATCCATTCTTACCTCCTGTCCCAGAGAGGACTTTCGCCCTCTCTGCCAATTTTCTATGGTCTGCCAATTACTACAATCTTTCCGACACTTGCCACATCACGGTAAACTACGCCAACTCTTTCATTCAGGGCTTCTACCACCTTTCCATTGCCGACATATACTGCCACATGGCTGATATTCTTATATCTTCCGTTGTTTGTGAAACTGTAAAAGATAAGATCACCAGGCTGCATTTCATCATAAGATACGGTCTTTCCTGCTTCATCAAGTCCCTGTGCTTCTGCCGCTGCTGTAGTTGCTCCTCCATGACTGATATTCACACCTGCATCCTTCCATGAATAATACGCAAGTGAACTGCAATCATAATAATTGCCACTATCTCTTAATTCCTGACTGTAAGGATAACCCACTCTGTGAAGGGCATAAGAGCAGACTGCTTTCTGCCTGCTATCTGTAATACCACTGAGGATTGCATTTATTTCATCCTCTGTCATGGAACTTACTCCGGGGCTTCCACCGCCTCCACCGCTTCCACTTCCGGCATATCCAAGCTGTCCCATAAACTCAGGACTCATGATCTGCTCAAGCATTTCCACCTGATCAGAATTAAATCCATAGACCGAAATCATATCCCTGTACGATTTTAGTGTGACATTCACATACAGAACCGACTTCGTGACAGTAGTTACATTACCGTCTGCATCTGTTTCTTCCACATCTTTTGTTCCTGTGCTTGTGGTGTATGAACACATATCATTTACAACTGCCTGCAGCCAGCCTTTTGAAGTATCATTCATGACTGTTGCAGTATCTCCGACACCATGCTTGACCATATAGACAGCCATGATGTCATAGTAATTGCTTGGGTTTTCTTCCATACCTTCATAATCCACATAGACAAGCTCTCCAAGGTCATATCCGGTATGCTCATTCACTTTCGTGTTCACATCCCGGTTAAACTCTTGCACATAAGCACTCGTTACTGTCTGCACGGTGTCTCCTGATTCAAGTGGTGGCAGGAATAAAGCAAATGGAGAATTGTAAAGGATTGCTATCACCGCTATAACCGGAACCGCAATCATAGCAACTACAAGAACCAGTAACAACAGCACCAGTCCGATAATCGGTGCTGCTGCCTTTACCCATGTAATCGCTTTTCGCACAATCAGATCCTTTACCAGCTTTGCCACGCTGTCTGTCTGATTCTCCTGTGCTTTCATCTTATCCAGAAAGAATTTTATCTTCCTGCTCCGGTTGGTCATCTTTTCATCCTTGACCTCTATGGACACACCTGCTGCATATCCAGCTGCTATGCCAATTGCAGTACCAACTCCCGGTGCAACCGCTGTTCCTGCCGCTGTAGCAGCTGTCTTTGAAGCAGTTTTCGCTGCAACCTTGGCAGTAGTCTTGGCTGTTTCTTTTGCCGTCTCTTTAGCTACGGTTTTGGCAGTATCTTTGGCAGCTTTCTTTGCTGTCTTTTTTGCCAGCTTCTTTCCTGCATCTACCTTCTTGATTCGCTTCTTTGCCTCGGCTGCCGCCTTTTTCCTGAAAAGTGCTGCACCCTTGGAAGCAGTTCCGGTAACAGGTCGGCTTGCTTCATATGCAAGATATGCTGCCTGCGATACCTCCTGACCACCTTCCACATGCTCCGTTACTGCCCCGGCTGCAAGTGCACCTGTTCTTCCTGCAATGTGAAGATTCGTGTTCTTGGTCTTGATGGAAGTGTTAGATTCTCTATAGTTTCGCTTAAATCTTGATAATCCTTTATTCTTCGACTCTGACTGATGAATGGTACTCTTGCGATAGGACTTCTTTCTATCCGTATCAGTTACCTTTGCACCAGCTGTCTTAGGACCTCTCTCTACTGTATAGATGTTACTCCCCTTAACCTTGGCTCCCTTCGGTTCGTGGGCATGAATCTTGGCTTTCTCCTTGGTGTGAATGACCATCGGTTTGTCATCAACCTTTCTAATTTTCAATTTTCTCACCTCCTACTTTGAAAAATAAAATAAGCCGCTAGGGAACAAAAATTACTCCTTAACGGCTATGTAAAATCATTCAATATTCAATTATTAAAAGCAACATGAAACTGAAATTTCGGGTACATCTACAAATTATAACTCTTTGATTTCTCCATTTTCAAAATAGTAAATATTCTCTCTTTTATATCCATATTTTGAACCTTGAACACTTATATGTGGCTCAAAAGTAAAATAATGAACCTCGCCAAGGCAAATTTGATTGCCCTTTTCTATATAGATTCTATCATTTTTCTGCCGAACAATTGAATGCCCCAAGTTTCCCATGAAATCAAGATTTATATACCCTTTTTCTTCTATGATACCATTTATATGATAATATAGCTCCTCGAAGGTAGTTTCCGGTGCAACAAATTTGCACATCTCCTCATGCAAATATTCTTCCATCAACAATCCTTTTTTCCATTCATCATTAGTCACATTATCAGTTTCGACAACCTTTCCATTTTCAATAATAATGGTTCTTGCATAATCGCCCCATGTATCCTCATTTTGTGGACTCAAGTCGATTGTAATAATGTCATTTTCTGCAATAACTCTTTCACTTGTAGTATATTCTTTCCCTGAAACGGATAATGTGGTTTCATCCCCAGCAAAAACAAAAGCCCCCACATCCCAATACCAAAAAGAATCAGCTCCCAATTCCATCATTTTTGTTTCACACAAATGTCTTACCTCAAGCAATGTCATGCCGGGCTGTATATTATCTTTAATGAACTCGATTGTCTTTTTCGCTATATTCTGTACCTCGGTATATTGCATAACACCCTCCACAAAATTCAAATTTTCTTTTCCCTAATAATTACAAATATTCCTTGGAAATTGCTTCCACACCATACATTTCCATAAATGCATCCAGGTCCGCTGCATCCCCAATCAACATATTCTCGTCAAAGTGTACGATAAGCATATCTTAAAATCCAGCCACATGTTCTCCGGTACAAATGATACATTTTAGAACTGCTTCCTTATTTATTTTTCATATCGAATCTTATATGCTTTCTTCTTAAAAATAGGGAATATCTAATTTATTATCATCAAGGTCGGACATTCATCCGACCTCTTGATTATACTATAGATTCTATAAAAATTCATCTGTTATCACTGCAGCATTGCTTCTTTTTTCTTCTGTTCCGCAATCTTCTCATGAATGTTGGTATTATACAGCCTGTACAAATCTGTATCCTTACTAATCTGATTATCAAATGGAATCACCACAGAACCACACTTGATAAGTCCCATTCCCGATGCAGTATTGGTTA
>OGYL01002436.1_pt1 | contig 13129 bp, 9 predicted proteins | sample 1576541 | NCBI WGS metagenome assembly OGYL01 (sample SAMEA3541551, study PRJEB24748) | human gut metagenome | biome: human gut; feature: human-associated habitat; material: faeces | place: China | collected 2012 | reverse complement strand
CAGTTGTAGCTAGCATCCGAGTCCGGGGCGGGCAGTCCTTTCTGCGTGGATTTTAGAACAACTATTTCACTAACTTTCAAGTTACATTACAAAATGAAATAAGATCTGCAACGCTTATGATCGATTTTCTGTTTTCATTCGTCGTTTCGCCTCGTACATTTTGGCATCGGCTTCCCGGACCACATCGTCCATGGAACGAGGCATGTTATGGTTCAGTACGGAATATCCCATGGCTACAGTAATGGGATGCTCGGAACCGTCCGGAAGCTTCAGAACTCCCAGAGATGCTTCGAAATCTCTTTGCAGCCTGAGAAATTCTTTTTCAGAATCGGCTGCGGTCGACAGAAATACGAACTCATCTCCGCCGATCCGGTAACATTTTCCTAAGGAACCGAGATGTGCCAACAGAGTATCCGCTACCCGGCGGATCATTTCATCACCGCTTTGGTGACCGTAGGTGTCGTTCACATATTTGAGGTTATTCACATCGTACAGTGCCAGCAACACATGAAAATTATGGGATGCGTCCAGCCTTTTCAATTCTTCCATATAGGAAGTACGGTTCAGCAGGTCAGTCAGGCCATCGCGATAAGCCAGGCGGCTGAGCAGTTGCATGCGAACGCCTTCCTGATAGTTGGTCATGAGGCGCAGGGTAACCTGGACTGCTTCCATGATCAGGAACATAAGCACACCGATCCGTGTGAAGAAGCTGGTCTCGGGAACACTGCCGAACCATAGCAGCAGGATATCCAGTAGAACGCCAAAGCACAGACACAGAATTCCAAGGTTATGATATAGATTGTGCTTCAGATGCTGCTTTTGATTCTGATAAAATCCCTTGCCGATGGCGTAGATAACAAGCGCGATCAGAATGCTAAAAGTAATATGGGTCAGACGAAGACTTTCATGGAAGTCCTTGCGGCCGGTCAGATTCAGGCAAAAACGTATACTGAAATCCATGACACTGATCAGGCATACTGTCTGTACCATCACAGGGGAGTACTCTGTATACATTTTGCCAAGGTACAGAAACAGTGGAATGGTGATCAGCATCATAAAAAGTTCCGCAATTGTATGATAAATATGGCTATTACGCAGGATCAGCTGCAGCATACGGTTATCTGCCAACATGAAGATACCGATATTCAGGGCAAACAATCCCAGATAAAGCATCTCACTGCCGATGATGTGCTTCTTGTGTAATGGCAGATAAAACAGGATAAATGCCAGACCCAGATGGGCGATCAGGAAGCTGATGCCGAATCCGGGTGCCTTGTCGCGGATGCGGCTTATCAGGATATCTTCACTACGTCCCAGATACATATCATTGATTTTGCCACTGCCGTCTCCGTAAGGATTATCGATCATCAGGGTGAGCGTGCGCCCGGAATCTTCCCGGTAGATCGGCAGAGAGACATAAGAGGCTCCCGGTGTCTTGCCGAAGAAAACTCTCTCCGGCTGCATGGTCTCATAGATCTGCCGGTCGTCTATCAGGATCGTCACATTGGAACTTTTATAAAAAAAGAAAAGTGTCATGTCGTGAGTCAGCGCAGGAAGCTTCTTGGTCACTGTGCAGGTGCCACTGATATGGGAAAAATCAACGGGGCGTCCATCGGAGGTGGTCCAGCCTTCTGAAAAGTCAATATAATCCGATATTGCCGGCTCATGGTTCTGTTTGGGCAGACTGTAGTACAGTACCGTAAAAATCACAGAACACATGATCAGGAAAAACAGTCCACATGTAATGGAATATGAAGTTTTGTGATTGTTTGTGTTAGTATTCATATGAATTATATTATAGTAATCAGGTACCATAAAAGTCAATGTCTGTGTTGGGCAGATCAATGACTAAAGATAAAAAAACGTTGCAATGGGTGAAAAAGTATGCTATTGTGATTTTGTTGCCGCTTTAGTGCGGTAAAGATTTACTCTGGAGAGTCCTTCCACGGAAAGCAATTATCATATTTCCGTATAGAAGGCGCCGAAGGTGTACGGCAGTAAAGCTGCCAATCTCTCAGGCAAAAGGACAGAGCATCTATATGCTTATTCCCATTCTCTTCGGAAGAAATCAATCTACGATAGGACGTCACAAGAGGTGACGGAAGGAGAGGGAATATGTTAGACATGATTAGTAACTTTCTGACCACAGTGGATGATTTCGTCTGGGGCATCCCCCTGATCGTCCTCATTCTGGCTACGGGCCTTTTTCTCACAGCCAGACTTCATTTTTTGCAGATCACGAAGCTTCCCCATGCAATCAAACACTTAATTGCCAATGAAAAGTCGGGCGAAGACGGCGAAGTATCCAGTTTCGCGGCACTGTGTACGGCATTGTCCGCTACCATCGGAACCGGTAATATCGTTGGTGTGGCAACGGCTATTGTAGCAGGCGGTCCCGGAGCTTTGTTCTGGATGTGGATCGCTGCGCTGGTAGGTACGGCTACAAAGTATTCCGAGTGCCTGCTGGCGGTGAAATATCGTGTGGTAGCAGAGGACGGACACATCATCGGCGGACCCTTCTACTATATCGAAAACGGTATGGGCAAGAGCTGGAAATGGCTGGCGAAGATCTTCGCTTTTATGGGTGTATGCGTAGGATTGTTCGGTATCGGAACCTTTACCCAGATCAACGGTATCACCAGTGCGGTACATAATTTCTTCGATGCAAATAATGCACATACCGTACAGCTCTTCGGCATGGACTATTCCTGGAGCGTGGTGATCTCCGGAATCCTTTTGACCATCTGCGTGGCACTGGTTGTTATCGGTGGATTAAAGCGTATCTCCACCGTGGCACAGGTCATCGTTCCTTTTATGGCAGTGACTTATGTAGTAGCCTGTCTGTTAGTATTGATCTTTAATGTAACTGCCATTCCGGCAGCTATCGTAACCATTGTACAGAGTGCGTTTGGTATGCGTGCCGTAGCCGGCGGTGCTTTGGGAGCGGTTATCATGGCAATGCAGAAGGGTATTGCGAGAGGTATTTTCTCCAACGAAGCCGGTATCGGTAGTGCACCGATCGCAGCGGCTGCAGCGCAGAACGACTCTCCTGCCAAACAGGGTCTGATCTCCATGATGGGTACCATCATTGATACTCTGATCATTTGTACCATGACCGGTCTTACGATCGTAATTACCGATTCCTGGAACGTAGGTCTGGACGGCGTGGATGTTACCACCAGAGCTTTCCAGCAGGGACTGCCTTTTAACAGCTTTATTGCATCCTTTATCCTGATGGTATGTCTGGTATTCTTTGCATTTACCACGATCCTCGGATGGGATTACTACAGCGAGAGATGCCTGGAATACCTGATCGGTCAGAAGCCGAAGGCGATCAAAGTATACCGTTGGATCTACATTGCCTGCGTATTCATTGGACCCTACATGACTGTTAAGGCAGTATGGACCATCGCAGATATCTTCAACGGTCTGATGGCGATCCCGAATCTGATCGCACTGTTGGCATTAAATGGTGTTGTGGTGGCTGAGACCAAGAAATACCTTGACAATGCCAAGAAAAAGTTTTAAAAAAGTTCTGTAGCCCTATCACGCGGGAAAATCCAGATTTTTTCCGGAAGTATAGAAGTGAGGAACTATATGAAAGATCTTACAAAGGGCAGACCGTCAGTTTTGATACTGACGTTTGCCCTTCCTATTTTTTTGGCCAATTTATTGCAACTTACTTACAGTCTGGCAGATACCCGTATCGTAGGTACTTTTCTGGGAGATAATGCCCTGGCGGCAGTGGGAGCCACAACGACGCTGAGCAATCTGATCGTACAGTTCCTGATGGGAATGTGCAATGGCTTTGCTATTATTTCGGCACAGTGCTTCGGAGCGAAGGATATGGACAGATTGCGCAGATCCTTAGGTAATTCTCTGGTGCTTGGCCTATTGGCAGCTGTGGTACTGACACTTGGAGGGCTTGTATTTTTGCAGCCGATCCTCAGATTCCTGAATGTGCCGGAAAATCTGCTGAATACAGCAACACAGTATGTATCCGTGATCATAGCGGGACTTGTTATTACTTTACTATATGATGTATTATCCGCGACCCTAAGAGCGATCGGAGATACCGTGACCCCGCTGATCGTGCTGGCGGTGTCGGTGGTGCTGAATATCGGAGGAGATCTGCTTCTGATCGTGGTGCTGCATATGGGAGTGCTGGGTGCCGCAGTTGCTACTGTGCTGTCACAGCTGATCGCTGTGGTGGTGTGTGCGGTCTATCTGTGGAAAAAGTATGAAATTCTGCGGATACGTGTGGATGATCTGAAGCTGCAGGACGCCGGAATGCTCCGCAATATGTTAAGTTCCGGTCTTTCCATGGGATTCATGAGTTCTCTGGTCAATATCGGTACACTGACATTGCAGACTTCTATCAACAAGCTGGGACAGAATATTATCATTGCCCATACGGCAGCCCGCAAGATCTCTGAGATCTTCATGATCATGTTCAGCGTCTTCGGTCAGACGATGGCGACCTATTGCGGACAAAATCTGGGAGCTGGTAAAATCGACCGGATCCGCAGAGGAATCCTGTTGGCAACCGGTTATACCTGCATCTGGTGTACGCTTAACATTGTGACCGCTTATACTATCGGTGACTGGCTGGTATGGCTGGTCACCGGCAGCAAAACTCCGGAAGTGATCCACAATGCCACATTATATCTGAAGGTAGATACACTGTTCTATTATGTGACAGCGGTAATCTGTATTGTGAGAAACTCCATGCAGGGACTGGGAGAGCGGATCGTACCGCTGATCTCCAGCTCTCTGGAGATGATAGGGAAAATTGTGATCGCGGCGACGCTGGTTCCCATGTTCGGATACCCGGGTGTCATCGCGGCGGAGCCTATTGTGTGGTTTATCATGATCATTCCGCTATTGATAAAGATACTGCGTATGCCGGTCTGGAAGCAGAAAAACTTAACTGTTTCGTAAACAAAAAAGTTGTTTTTACTTAACGTTGAGGAAAAATAACCAAATCTGACAGTAAAATACTTGTAATTTTGTCGAATTGTATTACCATATGGAAAATGTTACAATGATTTCACCGAGAAAATACTTAAACGTTTTCGAGATAGATTGAATATGACGAAGTCTTTTACAGAAAGGCAGATGTGGTAAGTATGAAGAAGACAGAGAACAAGAAAACGGAAGTAAAAGGGAAGAAAAAGCCATTTTTCACAATTTCCAAAAAGATACTGGCGCTGAGTCTTCTGCCGATGATCATTGTGTGTGCACTGGTGGCGACCGTGGGCTCCCGAGCTTTAGAAGCAGGCATCGAGGAACAGATCGAGAAAGCATTGCAGATCGTAGGCGTCAGTGTGGACGAGACCTACACCAATCTGTATGAAGGAGATTACACCAGAGATAAGGGAGGCAAGGTGCGCAAGGGAGGCACATCTATTTCCGGGGAGACGCAGCTGATCGACGGATTGCAGGAGAAGACGGGATTCCAGGTGTCTTTCCTGTACGGGAATATGCGTCTGATCACAACACTGACGAAACCGGAGGGAGGTCGTATCAACGGTACAGGTCTGGAGACGGAGATCTACGAGCAGATTCAGACGGGAGAACCGCTGTTCCTTAAGGATTGCGACATCTCCGAAGTGGATTACTATGTGTATTATCAACCGCTGATCAACTCCGACGGTTCTGTGATCGGCGCCATTGAGGTGGCAACACCGGTGCAGGGGGTACAGGACACGATTCATACGCAGGTGAAGGATATTATCCTGATCGCTGTGGCATGCGTTCTTGTGGCGGCAGTGCTTGTAAGCGTATTATCCCGAAGCATGGTGAAAACCATGAAGAAGACGAAGCATTTCCTGGGCAGAATCGTGAACGGAGAACTGGATGCAGAACCGGATGAAAAGCAGTGCAGAAAAAAGGATGAATTGGGAGATGTCTATCGGATCTCTGTGAAATTGCAGAAGACGCTGCGCACCATTGTGACGGATATCAAGGATTCCGCGGATAATCTGACAGTATCTTCCAACAAACTGATCAAGATGGCGCAGGATACCCAGGAATCTGTCAACGACGTATACCAGGCAGTAGGGGAGATCTCTGAAGGTGCCAGGAACCAGGCGGATGAAACAACGGATGCCAATACGAACGTGGTACGTATCGGTGAACAAATCGAGTATATCTCCGACAAAGTGAATTCTCTGACGGATTATGCCGGCAGGATGGCAGAAGCGGAGAAAGCTTCCGAAGAGATCATGAAGGAACTGAACAGCTCCAATGAAAGCACCAAGGAATCTGTCCTGCGGGTAGCGGAACAGATTAAGGATATGAACGGAGCAATTCAGAATATTACCAAGGCAGTATCCATGATTCAGGATATTGCGGACGAGACAGATCTGCTGTCATTGAATGCCAGCATTGAAGCAGCCAGAGCCGGGGAAGCGGGAAGAGGCTTCGCAGTGGTGGCAGAGCAGATCAGTAAGCTGGCTGACCAGTCCAAGCGCTCCGCAACCGAGATCGAGCAGATCATCCAAAATATCATGGAGTCTTCCGGCAGAATGGTGGAGATCATGGGTGAAGTGGAAGCCAACATGAATCACCAGCAGAGCAAGTTAGAGGAGACCGGTGTGAAGACTGCGGCAGTAGCGGACGGTGTAGAGAATTCCCTGCAGCATATCGGCGGTATCCGGGAGAAGATGGATGTCTTGGGACAGTCCGGAAGTGCGATCCGCGATGTAGTGGAAGGACTGTCGGCAATCTCCGAACAGAATGCAGCATCCGCAGACAGTACCATGCAGGCGGCTCATGGCATGAGTGATACCATGACAGAACTGATGAATTCTTCTGAGAACCTGTTGGCATTAGCGGACAAGTTGGAAAAGGTACTGGATGTTTTCAAGGTATAAAGGGGGTGCCGGAAGTTGTCCGGCAGGGAGATAACATATAAATGACAGAAAATGCAGTCCGGTTTTCACAGAAAACCGGACTGCATTTTCATGTGGTTTATTGACGGAGATACCATCATGAATTACAATATAAGAGATGTAAGGAATGAATATATTAGACGGGAGAGAAGGAAAATGCAAATGAAAGAGATGGAACGAAATAACCGGGTGGCCATGATAGCACATGGTGTGATCAATGCATGTATGCTTTTCATTAGCGTGATCGGATTCGTTGAGCACACAGTATCGGCTCCGGTATTGGTAGTGCTAATACTTCTTGGAATCATACCGGTTGTGGCAGAATTTATTTGTTGGAAGAGGGATCATGCGACCAAAGCTATAAAACATCTGTCACTGATCGGATTTGCATTGTTTTATACGGTGCTGCTTTTTACGGCACAGTGCAACATGGTGTATGCATTTGTAATTCCCATGATGTTTGCAGTCATGCCTTATCATGATGTCAAGGCATTTGTACTTATTAATGTGGGGACGGTGGTAGAGAATATCCTGGTGGTGCTCCTGGGAGCCGCACAAGGGGGATTTGGTTATCTGGGGCAGGACGCAGGATTTATACAGATTTCGGTAATGATTCTGCTGTGCATTACATCCATCTATGCTACCATATCCAACCAGAAGAACACTGATGAAAATATAGAGAGCATTACAGCTGCGCAGGACCGCACGGAAGCAACCTTACGTGAGGTCATGGAAATGAGCAGCCGGATGGAGACTTCAGTAGCTGATATCACAGCGGAATTGAATAAACTGGAAACTGCTTTTGACAGTACCAAAACAGCCATGGAGGAGGTGTCTGCAGGTTCCGGGGAGTCTGCAGCGGCGATTCAGCAGCAGACGGCACAGACGGAGGCTATTCAGGAAAAAGTAAATACCGTGAGTGAAGTGGCAGAGACGATCGGAAACAATATGGAACATACGATAGAAATACTGGATGCCGGAAAAGAAGAGATGACAGGTCTGAAGGAGCAGGCAGAGGATTCTGCAAGGAACAGTGAGCTGGCAGCACAGAAGCTGGAAACTCTGGATCATTATATGCAGGAGATGCATTCCATCGTGGAAATCATCAGTAAAATAGCGAATCAGACCAGTCTTCTGGCGCTGAACGCCAGCATAGAGGCAGCCAGAGCCGGTGAAGCCGGCCGCGGATTCTCCGTAGTAGCTACGGAGATTTCGGGAATGGCCACTCAGACAAAGGATGCTACCGGCAATATCGCAGAGCTGATCCAAAATGTATCCGGAGCGATAGGAGAAGTGGTAACGGTCATTCGCCAGATGATAGATGGCATCGGCAGCCAAAGGGAAGGAACGATGCGTGCGGCGGACAGCTTCACAGCAATTGAAGACAGCAGTTATATGATCGTGGATAATCTGGGAGAGCTGCTTCAGATAGTAGAAGCTCTGAAAACAGCCAACCAGGAGATCGTGGATTCCATTCAGACAATCTCAGCGACTACGGAAGAAGTGTCTGCCCATGCCAGTGAGACACTGGAAGCGGAAGAGAGAAACAGAGAGATTCTGCAGAAAATTACTGAAAATATGAATTCTATGGTAAAAAAATAAGTAACGGTTCCTGTGACAGAACGGACAGGATAGAAACAGGAGTGACAGAATATGCATGACAACGGGGTGACTTTACAGAAAAAGGTGTTACAGAATCTGGATATACCGTATTCGTATGAACTGGCAAAACGAATGGAACAATACCGGTCACATCCGACACTGGGGTATCGCCCGGCAGGTTCTAAGGCAGAATTTGAGACCGGAGAGATGCTGAAGACAGAAATGGAAAAAATCGGACTGTCTGAGGTTACAAAGGATGCTGTGACGGTAGACGGCTGGGAATTTCATAAGGCGGCGTTAAGCTACACGAATGCAGTCGGGGAGACCGTGTCAGCAGAATTGGGAGCCTATCAGACAACCTTTGTCACAGATGGTCCTAAGGAATTTTCCATGATGTATCTGGGAAAAGGAACGGAGACGGACTATCAGGGAAAAGATGTCAGGGATAAGCTGGTACTGGTGGAGATTAACCAGAGAGATGAGTGGTGGATCAATTATCCGGTATACCAGGCACATCTGAAGGGAGCAGCAGCCCTGATCGCAGTACAGAGCGGCGGCTACGGCGAAATTGACGATGAAGCTCTGAATGCACAGGATATTGCCGGACCGGAGGATGCTCCCGCTTTTTCCATTTCCCGAAAAGATGCGGCAGGCCTGTTGGAGCTGCTGCGTGATCAGGAGGAAATAACGGTCACCTTTGATGCGGAATCCAGGGTGACCAGAAACTGCACGACTTATAATATTGTAGGAAGGATCCCCGGGAAACATCCTGACCGTATGGTGCTTTTGTCTGCACACTATGATTCCTACTTTGACGGATTCCAGGATGACAATACAGCGGTCGCTCTCATGTTTGGTATTGCAAAGGCGTTGCAGGACAGTGGTTTCCAACCGAACAATACCATTGTGATCTGTGCCATGGCATCCGAGGAATGGGGCGTGGTGGATTCTAATTTCGACTGGTCCACAGGAGCTTATGAGCAGATATTCACCGCACATCCCGAATGGGTGGGCAAGGTGATCGCGGACCTGAATTTTGAGCTTCCTGCGTTGGCACATGGCACCAGAGCAAGAATCCGCAGCTGCTATGAATATGTCAGCTTCCTGGAGGAATATCTGGCGGATCTGCCGAATCTGACGATGGCCTATCCGGAAGAGACAGCAGTGACATCTCCGATCGAGACCTGGTCGGATGATTTTTCCATGGCGATTGCAGGTGTACCGTCTATGGTAAACGATTTCACCGGCGGAAGCTTTATGGAGACTCATTATCATTCCCAGTTTGATAACGATGAGTTTTATGATGAACAGGTATATCGTCTGCATCACGAGCTGTTTGCCCTGCTGATCCTGGCACTCGATGAGACGGCAGTGGTGCCGTTACAGTTTTCACCGGTGGTACAGCGGATTCGCAAGGGACTGGAACAGTGCCGGGAGATCTGCTACCGTGCCGATGTGGCGGGGCAGCTGGGAGAGAAAAAGCGGGCCTTGCTTGAAAAAATTGAGGAACTGGAGACTTTAAGTGACCAAGCACTCAGAAGATGCCGGGAGCAATACGAAGCGGTAGAGGAATACAACCGTAACTACAAACAGCTGCTTAGAGATGGAAAATACGACGAGGCGCAGGGACTTTTCCGGCAGACCAGACCGCTGGAACAGAAGCTGCTTGCAAGGTTTAAGCAGGAACAGGATGCTTTTGTGCGGATTGACTGGTACGGAAATGTGCTGTATCCTCATGAAATATGCAGTACGAATTTAAGACTTCTGGGCGGAGCGGTGAGAAATCTAAAGGAACAGAGACTTTCCTCCGCGCTTCGCAAGCTTTATCAGGTAGATAACAATGCCTATGCCTTTAATTTTGATGAAGAGGTATATAGTCATTTTACGGATTATGTATTCCACCAGCCGAAGGATCGCCTGAAATGGGGCTACGGAAGGCTGCCGGAGCATGAAAATCTATATGGAACGGTCAAGCAGCTTCTCCAAAAAGAAAAACATCTGGAGGCATTGACGGGATCCGGTATGAAGGAAATGGACTACCGGGAAGAAATTGCCAGCCTGGAGCATGCATGTAGCAAGCTTGTGGTCAGCCTGATGAATATCATGCAGCAAATGGAGAAATCTGTGACAGAGATCTTCGAATTGTAAGGATGGCGAGAGCAGAGCACGGAACGATCCACAGACAACAAAGCTGGGGACTGACATCATCATAATAAGGAGATAACAGTAAATACAATTATGGAAAGTGATAAGCTATATCGTGTGCAGAAGGAAGATCTTCCGAAAGTGGAGAAAATGCTGAATCAGTGCTTCGCACACGATCCGTTGTACGAGACGCTGATTCCGGATCCGGAAGTCCGTAAAAATCTGATGCCGGAGCTGTTTAAATGTGATATGGATGAATTTTATGCAACCTGTGAAATCTTCGCAGACAGCGCGGAATTGAACAGCGTGCTGGTAGTATCGGATGAGGCGGAACCGTACAATGTATTTCAGCTCTATTTTACGGAGGCTGTGGCTGCTTTGCAGACGGATTCCTATCTGATCAAGGAGGATCCTTCGTTAAAGACTTTTCGGAATTTTATGAAGGGTGAGGATTATCTCAATTCCAGCTGGACGGATCAGCTGCATCAGAACCAACGGCTGCACATCATTTATCTGGCGGTGGATCCCGCCATGCAGCATCACGGAATTGCGGCAGAACTTTTAGAGGAAGCCATTGACTATGCCCAGAAGCACAAACTGATGATCTCCCTCGAAACACATAATCCAAAAAACGTGGAATTCTATGAAAAGTTCGGATTCAAAGTATATGGTGTGATGGAGAAGAATTTCCCGTTAAAGCAATACTGTCTGATCCGTGAAGTACAATAATATTGCTGAAAATTTCAGAAAAATCCGGAAACGCAACTGCCGGTTGACAAAATTTCAAGGGCACTTGGTAGTTGTCAACCGGCTCTTTTGTTATGATTTTCCTATGTCGGCGATCTATGTGTGCACAAGAAAACATTGATAAAAGAAGGAGAAAATGAAAATGATCTTGTCAGAAAAAATAGTAATGTTGCGTAAAAAATATGGGTGGTCCCAGGAGGAGCTGGCAGAACGCCTGGACATTTCCAGACAGTCCGTATCTAAATGGGAGAGTGGAGCCTCAATCCCGGATCTGGAACGCATTGTCAGTATGAGCCAGCTGTTCGGAGTTACTACGGATTACTTATTAAAAGATGAAATGGAAGAGACTGAATTCGCCGATGAAATGACACCGGAGATCACAGAGGGAAAAGTGATCACGGTGGAGGAAGCCAATACATTTTTGGAAGCTACGAAAAAATATGCTGCCCACATTGCTCCGGCAGTATCCTTATGTGTGCTCTCTCCTGTTGTATTGTTGTGGTTGTTGGGAATGGCAGGTGCCAAAAGAGGAGCTGTCACAGAAAATGTTGCGGGAGGAATCGGTCTTATCGTACTATTACTGATGGTGGTAGTTGCGGTAGCGGTATTTCTTCTCACCGGAATCCCATACAATAAATATGAATATCTGGAAAAAGAAAAGCTGACACTGCAATATGGGGTATCCGGAATCGTGGAGAAAGCAAAAGAAACCTTTGCGGGAACCTACCGGATCTGCATAACCCTGGGTGTTGTATTGTGTATCCTGGGAGTGGTACCTTTGCTGATAGTATCCATTTTTTTCGGGAATAATGGTTATGCGGTAATCCTTGCTACGGATGTTTTGCTCATTGTAGTGGCGATCGCTGTATGGCTGTTCGTGTGGTCCGGTATTATCTGGGGCGGTTTTCAGAAATTGCTTCAGGAGGGGGATTATACTGTGGAGAATAAGGCAGTCAACCGGAAGTATGAGCATGTGACAGCAATTTACTGGTGTGTCTGGACAGCGCTTTATCTGGCTATCAGCCTGCCGACGATGCGTTGGGACATTACCTGGGTCGTATGGCCTGTGGCCGGAGTATTGTATGGGGCATTGCTGGCGTTTTTGAAGATAAAGAATCGGAAAGCAGAGCACGAATAAGCGGATTTCAAGGAGAAATGCAGACGGTGTGAAAAGGAGCGGAACATATGACAGTGGTATGCCTTGTAATACTGGCAGGAATTTTCTGGGGAGACTTCTTCTTAAAAAATTACATAGAGTCACATGAGAACGAGCGGGACGAACGAGTAATCTGGAAGGGAAAACTTCTGATCCGCAAGCATCATAACAAAGGAATGATGCTCAATGCCGGACAGAAGAGAAGGCGTCTGGTGGCTGCTGTTTCACTGGCATTTACACTGATATTGACCGTTGTCTTTATTGTGAGTCTGGGGCATCGGGGCAACAATCTGCTGCGACTGGGTCTGGCGCTGTTACTTGGTGGTGCATTCAGCAATACCTATGACCGCCTCCGCAGAGGTTACGTGGTGGACTACGTGAGCTTCCCGGTGAAATGGCAGGCGTTCCGCAAGATCGTCTTCAACTGCTCAGATTTCTGCATTATCATCGGTGCGTTGCTATCGGCGCTTGGAATGCTGTAAATGGAGAGTTAATGAAATAGTTGTTCTAAAATCCACGCAGAAAGGGCTGCCCGCCCCGGACTCGGATGCTAGCTACAACTGTGGATTTTCTAAAGGAAAGT
>OGYL01002431.1_pt1 | contig 13145 bp, 6 predicted proteins | sample 1576541 | NCBI WGS metagenome assembly OGYL01 (sample SAMEA3541551, study PRJEB24748) | human gut metagenome | biome: human gut; feature: human-associated habitat; material: faeces | place: China | collected 2012 | reverse complement strand
GTTGTAGTGGATTGACAAGTTTGACCCTCCCCTCAAGTGTTACTTCGATAAGCGACCAGAAATTTTAACATATATTTTTAAGTATGTTTTTTCAAGAATATTTGTATATCTTGCACTAGGTGATGATTTTTCTGTTACATAGTAAATATAATTTCCAGCACGCATTGGTGATTCAGTTTTTTCAATGCCTGATGTAACTTCTCCTTCAAATCTATCACTAAATGTTTTTGTAGAAACATCTTGTCTTCTTACTTTAAAGTGTGAGCTTGCTAAATCATTATTAGAAGTGTCTTTTTTAATAATATTTGTATTTATTTTAACAGGGTTTGTTACAACTACATTTAATGTATAAACATTATTTTGTGGACCAGATACATTTACACTTATAAATTCACTGTTTTCAACTTTTGTTCCATCACGTTTGCTAATATCACCTTTATAAATTTCATAATAATTATCAGCAACTTGGAATTTACTATTTGTAATAGATAATCTACCATTTGCATCTAGGTGAACATATACTTTCATATATTTTCCCTCTAATACATTTACATATTGTTTTCCTGGTGTAGCTGTTTCTGTAATATAATATATGTAATTTCCAGCACGCATTGGAGTTTCATTAATTATTTTTAGCTCTTCATTATTTAATACTTGTTTTATATTACCATTTGAATCTTCTCTGTACGCTGTAAATTTACTACCTTTTACATTGTTTTCAGCAGCATCCTTTTTAATTACGTTAAAGTTATAATTTGTAGGGTTTTCAACTTCAACTTGAATAATGTTTACACCATTTGAATCTTTAGTAATTTCAATATTCTTTACAAATTGATATGCAATATCATCATTTAGGACTGTATATTTTCCATTGCTTACTGAACATATTTCAAACTTCTTGCCGCCTTTTTCTATTATTGTTATATTGCCTTTATTATCAAGTGCAAGGAATAATTTTATTGCTTTATCTTTAAATACATTTACATATGTACCATTTTTATTTGATATACTACTTTCTGTTATATAATAATCGTAAGTACCTGGTAACATATTTTTTTCAGTTATTTCTGTATCATCTGTTACCCCACCATTAAATATCTCATTATTAAATCTTTTAACAACAAATATAGAACCTGTTAAAGTATTATTTGCCGTATCTTTTTTGGTAAGATTCATTTTGTAATTTAAGGTATTTCCAACCTTTAAAACAGTTTTTGGAATAGCTCCATCTTGTGTTTTTAAAGAAACTAAGCTAATAATTGCTTTGCCTTCCTTGGTTGCATCTACATTAGTATTGTCCTTATATACATGGAAATGTTTATCAGCAGCTACTGTACTACCAAATTCTGTTCCGTTTTCATCAGAAACATATGTAATTGTTCCATCTCCAGTAATCTTTAAATATACAACTATTTTGTATTCTTCTAATAAATTATTATATATTTCACTTGCTGTTTCAATTTCTGTTATTTCAAATTTATAAATACCAGCACTCACATCTTCTTCTGAAACAGATGCTAAACCATCTTTATCTGTTATTACTGTTTTTGTATTACCACTTATTGAATTTGTTATATTAAATTTAACATTTGGTATATTATTCTCTGAATTTGCTACAACTTTATGTATTCCAAATTCCAATTTAAGTGGATTTTTAACCTCTACTCGTATTGTGTAAATACTATTTGATTCTTGTACATATACTTTTACAAATCTGCCCATTGGTCCTGATGTTGCAACTAAAGTATCTGTATCTTTAGGGCGCAGCAGCCGCCGTGTCCAGCGTGAGGGTGGGGTCATCAAAATGCTGCATCAGGTATTGCGCCGCGCGGTTGGTCATGTCAAACGGGCTGTTTTGGGCGTTGATCTGCATGGTCAGCAGCGGCATCAGCCGCACCATCAGCAAGTCGAACAAAATCGGACAAAGCTTGTCGTCCGGGTGATCCACTTCGTCAAGCAGGTCGTGCATCACATAGGGAATATCGGGGTGCAGCCGGTCGCGGGTGACAAACGGATCGACAGGATGGTACTGCTGGATCAGCTGGCGGTTCTGGCGCAGCAGCGAGGGGGAGAAGATCAGAATTTCCAACCCGCCCTCGGTGCTGGGCGCTTTGAAAGCGTGCACAATGTTGGGGAACACGATCGCCAGATCGCCGGCATGCATGATCCGCCGCTCGCGGTTGATGGACATATGCAGCTCGCCCTCGGTCAGATACACAATCTCCATATGTGAATGCAGATGGGGCGGCATCGTGAACGGGTCGCCCATCCGCAGTGAAAACTCCTGCGGTCGAAATTCATACAGCGACATGGTAGACATCTCCTTTGGAAAACGGTGCAAATATTGTCGCATTGGCATTCTCTTTTGTCGTGCATTATAGCACATGTTTTGGTATACTGCAACCGGATGATCGATCAGTGCTGAAGAAATTTTAGCAGTTCCGCCCATACAAAGCGAAAAAAGGAGTGGGGAGAGCATGAAAAACCATTGGAAACAAGCGCTGGGCGCGGTGGCAAGTGTCGCTATGCTGGCGTCTATGCCTGGCGTGGCGACCGTCGGTTCCACAGCGGCCGAGTCCGCCTCGCCGGTGCGCAACATCGCCTATCGACGCGCCGCGTATGCTTCTGATAACATCGGCTTTGACCAAACGGCACAGCTGGTCACCGATGGATTGTTTAGTGTGTACGGCGATCAGCGGGTGCGCAAAACGGCGCAGCACCCGGTGTCGGACAGCCCGGAAAACGAGCAGCTGGAGAATCTGTTTGATGGCAAGACCAGCACCAAATACCTGACTTTTCATAACACCTGTTGGGTGCAGGTGCGGCTGCCGGACAGCAGCGCCGCCATCGGCGTTCGTTCGTATCTTGTTGCCAGCGCCAACGATTCGCAGGAGCGCGATCCCGAAAATTGGACGCTGCAAGGCTCAAACGACGACGAAAATTGGACAGTGCTGGATACCCAAACCGGTATTCAATTCGCCGACCGCGAACAAACCAAGACCTTTACATTGAAAGAAACCGCCGCCTATACCTACTACCGGCTGGACATCACCAAAATCCGCAACCCGGGTGCCACCAGCGCCGACGGACAGCCGCTGATGCAGCTCTCCCGCTGGGATTTGCTGGATACCGAGGGCCATACGGTGCTGCTGGATGCGGTCAAACCCACCGCGTTTGAAAGCGTGTGGAAAGCCGAAGCCACCGCCGGCAAAGAAGAACAGTACGTGTATGTGGATCTCGGTGCCAAAAGCGAGATCCAGAGCTTTAAGCTGTACTGGTCAGACGACAATTTTGCCACTCGCTATGCGGTGCAGGTGTCGGACGACGAAAAAACATGGCGCGATGTGTATACTGAAGACAAGGGAAGCGGGGATGTCGAAAGCGTCACGCTGCCCAAAGCCGAACAGGCGCGCTATGTGCGCTTGCTGTGCAAGCAAAGCAACGGCGATGCCTATGCATTATCCGAATGGGAGGTTTATGGCATGAACGATCTGACCTATTCCGTAGGGGAGCTGCCGTCGCCGGAAGCGGACGGCACCCAGTACCTGCGGGGAGGCAACTGGAAGCTGGAGCGTGCCTCCGAAGTGAGCGCCACCGGCGAACAGCTGTCCACGGCCGGATACACCGACGACAGCTGGCTGCCCGCCACCGTGCCCGGCACGGTACTGACATCCTATAAAAACGCCGGCGCGGTGCCGGATATGCGGGTGGCAGACAACATTTTGCAAATTTCCGACAGCTATTTTACCGCCGATTTCTGGTATCGCGATGCGTTTGTGATCCCGAAAGAGCAGGAAGGCAAGCGCACCTGGCTGAATTTCATCTCCATCAACTGGAAAGCGGATGTGTATTTTAACGGCGAAAAGCTGGGAGATATCCAAGGCGCCTTTATCCGCGGCAAATTTGATATCACCGCGCTTGCCAACTATGGCGGCGAAAATTATCTGGCGGTGTATATCCACAAAAACGACCATCCCGACAAAGTGGACTTGAAAAACAGCAAATACGCCGGTCACAACGGCGGTGCCATTGTGCGGGATAACCCCACCATCGCCGCCAGCGTCGGTTGGGACTGGATCCCCACCATGCCGGGACGCAACATCGGCATCTACGGCGATGTGTTTGTGAATTATACCGACGATGTACTGGTGGCGGACCCGCTGGTCACCACCAAGCTGAGCAACAACAATAAAACCGCCACGCTCACGGTGAAAGCGCTGTTGTCTAATGCCTCGGACAAAGAGGTGAACACCGTGGTGTCCGGTCAGATCCAGTCGCCGTCCGGCGACAAAACGGTGCTCTCGTTTGACTATCCGGTCACGCTGCCGGCGCATACCGTCAAGCAGGAGTATACGCTGGCCGAAGCGCTGGTGCTGCAGAATCCGGAACTGTGGTGGCCCAACACCTATGGCGACCAGCCGCTGTACACTATGACACTGACCGCGAGCGATAAGGCGAGCAGCACCGCGTCCGACGCAATGTCCTTCCGGTTCGGTGTGCGCGAGCTGACCTATGATGACCACGACTATGTCCCCGCCGACGATTTACAGGATGCCAAATATCCCAAATCTCAGGGCGGTCCGCTGGCGCTGTATTGCAACGGCGTGCACATCATCATGCGCGGCGGCAACTGGGGCATGGATGATGCCAATCTGGCGGCGACCGATGCCGAATACGATGTCAAGGTGCGGATGCATGCCGAAGCCAACTTCACCATGATCCGCAACTGGGTGGGCATGACCTCCAACCGCGCGTTCTACGATGCGTGCGACAAATACGGCATTCTGATCTGGAACGACTTCTGGCTGGCGAACCCCATCGACCGGGAGCAAGGCTCACCGGACGAGGATTGCAACCCCGACGATAACGAGATGTTCCTTGCCAACGCGGTGGACAATGTCTATCGCATCCGGCGGCACGCGGCGCTGGCGGTGTATTGTGGCCGCAACGAGGGTCCGCCGCCTACCGAGCTGAACAATGCACTGAAAAAACTGACCACCGAGCAGGACGGCAGCCGGTACTATTCGGCTTTTTCGGCGGACAACCACCTCACCGGTGAGGGCTTTGTTTACGCTGCCCAAACACCGTCCTACTATTTTGAAGAAAATTTGGATCGCCAAAACGCCAAGATCATGCAGATCGAGCGCGGCTATCCGAACGTGCCGGCGTACGAAAGCATTATGAAAATGCTGACCGACAAATACGCCTGGCCGATCAACGATGTGTGGGGTATCCACGATTTCTGCGGTACCGACGGCGGCTACAGCGCCACCGATGCGGACGGCTATGTGGATAAGATGAACACCTGGTACGGCGCGAGCGACAACCTGCGCGACTTCACCCGCACCGCCCAGATGATGAACTACGAGGGCATGAAAGCGCTGTACGAGGGCATGTACCACATTGGCCGCGAGGGCTTGCTGATGTGGATGAGCCAGTCGGCGTGGCCGTCGATGATCTGGCAGACCTATGACTATTATTACGACACCAACGGCGGCTACTTCGGACTGAAAAAAGGTACCGCGCCGCTCAGCGCTTACTGGCCGAACAGCGGCAACGACGATGCCGGCAGCATTTTCCTGCGCAACTATACCAAAGAGGATCGCACCGGCTTGCGGGTGGTGCTGGATATCTACGATCTGAACGGCGAGCGGGTGCACCATGCGGAAAAGACGATGGATGCCAAGCACGACACCAGCGTGCCAGCGCTGGATATCCCCGCGCTGGAGGATACCAGCAGCCTGCGGTTCCTGAAAACCGCGGTGTACGACGGCAGCGAGCAGATAGCGGACAACTTCTATTGGATGAACGCCGACGAATCGCAGGATTATCGCGAGCTGAATATGCTGCCGCGCATCCAGCTGACCAAAACCGTCAAACAGCTGGACAACATCGGCGACAACGCGCGGTATCAGGTGACCATCACCAACCCGACCGACACTCCGGCGCTGACGGTGCGGCTGAAAACGTTGGACGCGGCGACCGGTGAGCAGATGCTGCCGGTGTATTACGATGACAACTACATTTCGCTGATGCCGGGCGAATCGCAGACCATCACGCTGGAGATCGATAACCGCTTCAGCACCGGCACCCCGCAGTTCGAGCTGGAGGGTTGGAATGTGGTGCCGACCGATCTTCCGGAAGGGCAGCTGATCTCCGAGCCGAAGATGTTCCTGCAATCCACGGTGAACAATCTGTACAGCGATGCGGTCTTGAAAAAGACGGCGGCGCCCGTCGATATCGGCACAAACGGCGCGTTTGTCCAGTCTTTTTCCAGCGGCAGCATGGCGAAGATCATCGGACTGCAGGAGAACGACATTATCACCAAATACAATGGTTACACCGTTACCGGGTCGGTGGCACTGGCCAGCTTGTATGCGCTGACCCCGGACAACGATCCGGTCACATTGAAGGTGTGGCGCGGTGACCGGTATATCCGTGTGGACTTTACCAAGAACACTGCCGAAAACCGGCTGTTCGCGGTGCCAAACCAGATCGAGGGCGAAGCGTTCTCGGAGGTGGATGGTGTGGAGATTCGCACCGAGGTATGCGGCGAGGGTGGACGCAATCTGTCCAACATCAGCAACGGCGATGTGGCGATTTATAAGAATGTTCTGTTCGCCGCCGCACCGCAAAAGGTGGTGCTCCGCGCCGCCACCGAGATCGAGGGGAATCCGGTGGTCACCATGCGGCTGGATAGCCGCACCGGCCCGGTAATTGCCAGTGCGTCGATCACCAAAGGTCAGTGGCAGACCTACAACTCCTATGAAATCACGTTGACCGATGAGCAGAAAAAGCTGTTGACCGGTGTGCACGATGTGTATCTCTCGTTCACCGGTTCGATGAACATCAACTGGTTCAGCTTTACCGCACCGGAAGCGACCGAAACCGTCTATACCGCCGCCGATCCGGAAGCGCCGGTCGGCACCCCGCTGCTTGGCAATCTGGATGGCGATCGCGCCATCACGGCGGTGGATGCGCTGATGGCGCTGCAGGCGGCTGCCGGCAAGATCAAGCTGGATACGACGCGCACCTTCGCGGCGGATGTGAACGGCGACAACGCCGTCACCGCAAGCGACGCGCTGCAGATTCTGCAAAACGCTACCAATAAGGTCACTGATCTCCATACTTCCTGACTCCCACTCCTGTGCATATTTCATCCAAAATCAGTGACAGGAAAAAGAGCGGCTCCATCCGGAGTCGCTCTTTTTTTGCGCAGTGAAAAAGCCGTATGCAAACTTGGTTTGCATACGGCTTTGGGGAGTGCACAACAGTTATTATTGCAGCGCGCGATCAATCAGCGTATAGCCCGGGTCGATCAGCAGACCGGTGGTTTCCGCCGCTGCTTCGGTAAAGCAGGCGATGCCGCTGTCCTGTTCGGCGTTGCTGCGATACAGCAGATACGGCACCGGCGTTGATACATGGGTGCGAATATCCAGCGGGGTGGGGTGATCCGGCAGCACCATCACGGTGTAGTCGCCAAACTGCGGCAGCTGCTCCAGCAGCGGCCCCAAAATCAGCCGATCAATGTCCTCGATCGCCTTGACTTTGTTTTGCACCTCGCCGCGGTGGCCGCATTCGTCCGGCGCCTCCACATGGATGTACACATAATCCTGACCGTTTTTCAGCTCCTGCAGCGCTGCCTGCATTTTGCCGGTGTAGTTGGTGTCGATATACCCGGTCGCACCCTCCACCTGGCACACATTCATGCCCGCCAGCCGACCGATGCCGCGCAGCAGATCCACTGCCGATACCACCGAGCCGTGCAGCCCAAAGCGGTCGTGGAAGTTTTGCAGCTGCGGGCGGTTGCCCTGCCCCCACAGCCAGATCGCGTTGGCGGGATTCAGCCCTTTGGAGACCCGCTCGCGGTTGATGGGATGATCCTTGAGGATATCCACGCTGCGCTTCATCAGATCGAGGATCGGCGCCGCGTCGGGATGAGAGGGGAGATATTCCGCAATTTTTTTACCGGTGATATCGTGCGGCGGGGTGATTTTGCCGAGCGCCGTTTTGCCGCCGTGCCACACCATGCAGTGCCGATAGGCGGTGCCGGTGTAAAAATCAAACTCGCCGCCACCCAGCTTCTCCTGCAGCAGCTTCACCAGCGGGTCCGCATCCGCGGTGTGAATATCGCCCGCGCAGTAATCCAAAATGGTTTTATCGGTATAATTTTCTTCGTCCGACAGGGTGACCAGATTGCAGCGGAACGCCACATCGTCATCCGCCAGCTCCACACCGATGTTGGCAGCTTCCAACGGGGAACGCCCGGTGTAGCATTCGCGGGTGTCATACCCCATCACCGCGAGGTTCGCCACATCGCTGCCGGGAGCCAGTCCGTCCGGCACAGTGCGCACCCGCCCGACCTCCGCTTTGGCGGCCAGCGCGTCCATATGCGGCTTGTGCGCCGCTTCCATCGGGGTGTGACCGTCCAGCGCCGGGTTGGGGGTGTCGGCCATACCGTCACAAAGCAATACGACATATTTCATGGTTCATCGTCCTTTCTGGCAAATCCGGTTTTCAGTATAGCAGATTTTGCCACCGAGAAAAAGCGTTTTTGCAAATTTTTTCGCAGCAAATTGCAAAAAACTTCATTCTACCTGCTTATACGGGGATGGGCTTGTTGACAACCGCCATATGCCTTTATATAATGGATTTATCTGGGCAATGGGGGTTGCCACATAGAAAAAAGGGGAGCGGACTATGTTACAAATTCAGCATTTGACCAAAACTTACGGTGACAAAAAAGCGGTGGACGATTTGAATCTGCACATTGCCCCGGGCGAGATTTACGGCTTTATCGGACACAACGGCGCGGGAAAAACCACCACGCTGAAAGCGGTGGTGGGGATTCTGCAGTTTGACGAGGGCGAGATTTTTATCGATGGCGTTTCGGTGCGGGAACAACCGCTCGTGTGCAAGAAAAAGATCGCCTACATTCCCGACAATCCGGATTTATACGAGTTTATGACCGGTATCCAATACCTTAACTTTGTGGCGGATATTTTCGGCGTGAGTGCTGATGACCGTCAGGAGCGCATCCGGCACTACGGCGATTTGTTCAAGCTGACCGCCGATCTGGCTCAGCCTATTGCCGCCTATTCCCACGGTATGAAGCAAAAGCTGGCGATCATCGCCGCGTGGCTGCACCAGCCGCAGCTGATCATTATGGATGAACCGTTTGTCGGACTGGACCCGACCGCGTCCCACCTGCTGAAAGGCATGATGCGCGAGGTGTGCGACCAGGGCGGTGCCATCTTCTTCTCCACCCATGTGCTGGAGGTAGCGGAAAAGCTGTGCGACAAGGTCGCTATTATCAAACAAGGTCAGCTGATCCGCGCCGGCACCATGGATGAGGTCAAGGGGGACGATTCGCTGGAGGATGTGTTCCTGGAGCTGGAGGGAGAATCATGCTGAAAACCTTGCTGCGCAAGCAGATGATGGAGATTTTTCGCCAGTATTTCTTCAATGCCAAAACCAACAAAAAGCGCCCCACCGGTACGGTGGTGGCGTATATGGTGTTGTTCGTGCTGCTGATGGTCGTGGTGCTGGGCGGTATGTTTGCACTACTGTCGGTGGCGCTTTGCGGCGCGCTGGTGACCGTCCACATGGATTGGCTGTATTTTGTGATCATGAGCCTGCTCGCGGTGTTTCTCGGCGCGTTCGGCAGCGTGTTCAACACGTATAGCGGGCTGTACCAGGCCAAGGATAACGACTTGCTGCTGTCCATGCCGATTCCGGTGCATACCATTATGATCGCGCGGCTGCTGAGTGTGTATCTGATGGGGCTGATGTATTCCGGTGTGGTGATCGTGCCGGCGGTGATCGTTTATTGGATCACGGCACCGCTGACGGTGGGAGCGGTGCTCGGCTGCTTGTGGCTGGTGGTGCTGCTGTCGTTGTTTGTGATGACACTGTCCTGCGCACTCGGCTGGGTGGTCGCCAAGATCAGCCGCAAGCTGAAACGCAAGAGCTTTGTCACCGTGTTGGTGTCACTGGTGTTTTTCGGGCTGTATTATATGGTGTATTTCCAAGCCCAAACGCTGATCGAACAGCTGCTGGCGAACGCCGCGGTCTACGCCAAAGCCATCAAAGGATCGGCGTATCCGTTGTATTTGCTGGGGCGTGTCGGTACCGGCGACGGATTGGCGACATTGATCGTGTCGGCGGTGGTGTTGGCGCTGTTTGCCGGTATGTGGGCACTGCTGGCGCACAGCTTTTTGAAGGTCATCACCGCCTCGTCCAAAGAGAAAAAGGCGGTGTATCGTCAGCGGGCGACCAAGGCCAAAAGCGTGTCGGGTGCGCTGCTGCATAAAGAGCTGCGACGCTTTGTGTCCAGCCCGCTCTATATGCTCAACTGTGGACTGGGAACGCTGCTGCTGCCGGTCGCCGGTGTGGTGCTGCTGTTCCAGAGGGAGCTGCTGACTACTATGGTAAACGAGCTGCTGGGTGGCACCGGTGGCATGGTTGCGGTGATGTGTGCCCTGATCTGTGCTCTGGTATCCATGAACGATCTGGCGGCTCCGTCGGTGTCGCTGGAAAGCCACACCCTGTGGATGATGCAATCCATGCCGATCACCCCGTGGCAGGTGCTGCGCGCCAAGCTGTCGCTGCAATGGCTGCTGACCGTGATTCCCGCGGCATTTTGTGGCGTATGCGCCGCCGTGGTGGTTCCCGCCGCCCCGGCACAGCGGGTGATGATCGTGCTGGTGCCGGTGTTGTATGCGGTGATGTCGGCATTGTTCGGGATGGTCCTTGGACTGAAACATCCCAACCTGACCTGGACCAACGAGCTGGCACCCATCAAGCAAGGCATGCCGGTGATGCTGGCGCTGCTCGGCGGCTGGCTGTACGCGGTGCTGGTGGGCGTAGGCGGCGTTTTGCTGGGCAAGGTGATGCCGCCCGCGTTGGCGCTGGGTCTGTTCGCTGTCGCCACGCTGGTGCTGTCGGTGGTGCTGTATCGCTGGCTCAAGACAAAGGGCAGTGCCCTTTTTGCGGCGCTGTAATATGGTGCTCTCTTCCAAAACGGTCAAGGCGGTTTCGCCTTGACCGTTTTTCGCACCCGATGGGTCGTTTTGCGTCCATCGGCGAAATGGCACGCAGATAGCAATTGCTTTTTTACCCGGTTCACGGTATAATGGTCTATACGCATCGGCGCCCACCCGCGCCGCAAATTTCCACAGGAAGGATCGTTCCATGAGTATTCCTACGCTTTCTGAATTTCAACAGGTGCGCCGCGCCATTTTACAGCGGCAATTTTCCCGTATGAACGACCGGCAGCAGCAAGCGGTGTTCCACACCGATGGCGCGTTGCTGCTGCTCGCCGGCGCCGGCTCCGGCAAAACAACGGTGCTGGTCAACCGCGTGGCGCAGATCATCCGCTACGGCCGCGCTTACCATGCCGAAACCATGCCGGACGAGCTGTCGGACGAGGATTGGCAGCTGCTTTTGCGCTGCGCCCGCGGCGAAGTGCCGGTGGATGACCATATCGCGGAGCTGTGCGCGGTGGACGCTTGTCCCGCGTGGCGGATCCTCGCGATCACCTTCACCAACAAAGCCGCCGGTGAGCTGAAAGAACGGCTTACCAAAATGCTGGGCGAAGACGGCGGCGAGGGGATGGCGAGCACTTTCCACTCTTTTTGCGCACGCATCCTGCGCCGCGAGGGGGAACAGCTCGGCTATACCTCGCATTTCACGATCTACGACACCGACGACAGCCGCCGGTTGATGAAAGAGTGCATGAAAGCGCTGAACATTGAGGAAAAGGTGCTGGGACACAAAGCCATCCTCAACGAGCTGGGACGCGCAAAGGATAGCTTGCTGTCGCCCGCCGAATTTGAGGCGCAGGCGGGCAGCGATTTCCGCAAAAAGAAGATCGCCGCCTGCTACAAGATGTACCAGGATCGACTGGCACAGGCGGATGCGATGGATTTTGACGATCTGCTGTACCAAACCGTGCGGCTGTTCCAGCAGTTCCCCGAAATCCTGCAGCGGTACCAAAAACGCTATCGCTACATTATGGTGGACGAATACCAGGACACCAACCACGCGCAATACCAGCTGATCAGCCTGCTTGCGGCGGGTCACGGCAACCTGTGCGTGGTGGGCGATGACGACCAGAGTATCTATAAATTCCGCGGCGCGACCATCGAGAATATCTTGAATTTTGAAAACGAGTTCACCGATTGCGCGGTGATCCGGTTGGAGCAAAACTATCGCTCCACCAGCCACATTCTGGATGCCGCCAACGCGGTGATCGCCAAAAACCAGAACCGCAAGGGCAAAACCCTGTGGACGCAAAACGGCGCGGGTGAACCCATCGCGTGGTACACGCTGGACAACGAGGACGAGGAAGGTCGGCTGATCGCGGACACGATTCTGGAGGGCGTGAGCCAAGGCCGCTCTTACAGCGATTTCGCGGTGCTTTACCGCGCCAACGCCCAATCCAACGCCGTGGAGCGCGCGCTGGTCAAAAGCGGCGTGCCCTATCGCATCATTGGCGGCCATCGCTTTTTCGATACCCGCGAGGTGCGGGATGCCATGGCGTATCTCCGGGTTATCAACAATCCGGAGGACAGCGTCAGTCTGCGGCGCATCATCAACGAACCCAAACGCGGCATCGGCGATACCACGATGGACAATGCCGCCGCTATTGCAGACGGACTCGGCGTGTCGCTGTACGAGGTGCTGCTGCACGCCGCCGATTATCCCACCATCAGCCGCGCGGCGGGCAAGATTCAGCAGTTCACCGCCATGATGGAGGAGCTGCGCGCCCAAAACGCCGAGGAAGATTGCCAGGTCAGCGAGTTATATGCGCATATGCTGGAACTGACCGGTTACCGCGCCATGTGGGAGCAGGCGGGCGAAACCGAAGCCGGTCGGGTGGATAACTTGAACGAGCTGGCGTCCTCGCTGAAGGATTACGAACGCAACAGCGACGAAGAATTCCCCCGTTTGTACGGCTTTTTGGAGGAAGCGGCGCTGATGACCGATGTGGATAACTACGATGCGGGCGCCGACACGGTGATTATGATGACCATCCATGCCGCCAAGGGACTGGAATTTCCGGTGCCGGCTGAGCTTGTAGACAGCGCTATCCGTGAGCGTTCTAAGTTCCTGCTCATCTTCATCCAGATAGGTACGCATTT
>OGYL01002426.1_pt1 | contig 13155 bp, 9 predicted proteins | sample 1576541 | NCBI WGS metagenome assembly OGYL01 (sample SAMEA3541551, study PRJEB24748) | human gut metagenome | biome: human gut; feature: human-associated habitat; material: faeces | place: China | collected 2012 | reverse complement strand
AATGGTGGGCACTGCAGGAACGTTCACGTCTTGTAAGGACTATGATGACGACATCAAGGACTTGCAAGGACAACTGGACAAAAAAGCTTCACTTGATGACCTAAATGCAAAAGTTGCTACTTTGCAGACAGCCGTAGATGAAGCCAAAACTGCCGCAAACGAAGCCAAAGCCAAAGCTCAGGAAGCTCTGGATAAGGCTGGTTCAAGCGAAGGTGGAGTATCTGAAGCTGATTTAGAGAAATTACAAGATGCTTTGGAAAAAGAAATGGAAAAACTGGCATCTTTAGAGGTTGTTGACACTAAGATCAAAGAACTGAAGGAGAGTCTGGCAAGTGAGTTTATTTCTGAAGCTGATTTGAAGAAATTGGCTACAGATGTCGAAACTCTGAGTGTTAAAGTTATGGCTTTGATTGGTCACCGATTGACCAGCCTTACGCTGATTCCAACTACGCACATCAACGGCATTCCTTCAATTGAACTGCTGACACTGACGTATACACCGCAGGTTTTTGCTGCCAAGAACTATGCTGACCACGAAGCAGACCCGTCTAAGCACACTGATCGCCCGGTTTTGGACCACACTGCTGTAAAGGGCGCCAAGGCACTCAGCATTTCTACCGAAAAGAATGACCTTCGACCTTATCCTGATGCACGACGTCATTGAGCACATTGCAGACAAAAGGCAGTTGCTCGCCGCTATCAAGCATCTCCTGTCGCCCGGCGGCCTCCTTTTCATCGCCTTTCCTGCCTGGCAGATGCCCTTCGGCGTAAATTCTATCAGACTACTATAGATACAGCAACAGGGTTAATGTCATTAACTTCAAAAGCTACTTCTATGGATGATGATATGGATTTAGGTTTATATTTGTATGATAATGGTGCAGATGAAGAGACAAATGCCATTGCTGAAATGCAGAAAATGGTTGATGATTACAATGCTTTACAGAATATATCATTTGAGTCTGCTTTTAATGGTATTGATTTATCATGGCAAGGTTTTTCAGGTGACGATTCATCATCTTCCAACGATTCATCCTCTTCACAAACAGAACAAGATGTGGACTGGATTGAACGCTTAATCAATAAGATTTCTACAGCATATTCACGTCTAAAGAATGTTGTATCAGATACAACAACTACATGGCTCAATCGTAATAACGCATTATCAGATTCTATGAGTACACTTGCAGATGAGATAAATGCACAGTCAGATGCTTACGAATACTATATGAATGCATTTAATTCTTATGGTCTTGATGACTATTATAAGAATCAGATTGCAGATGGTTCTATAAGCATTGATGTTATTTATGATGATGACTTGAAGAATGCTATATCTGATTGTCAGGATTTCTATGATAAAGCACAGGATGCTAAAACTGCTGTTCAGGAACTTAATATTGAATTAAAAGGGCTTGCTAAGAGTAGGTTTGATAATGTAGCTTCTGAATTTGAAAAGAAGATTTCATATTTCAAAGATTATTCAGACCAGCTTCAGAAGGAAATGGATATTATCACCACTAAGGGTTGGTTCTCTTCTACTTCCATTAACGAAGGTATGAAAAAGGTTGAACAGGATAATCTTGACAGACTTAAACAGGAAAGAAATGCTTTAATGAATGCCTTAAATTCCGCTGTTGGTTCTGGTAAAATAGAGAAATACAGCGAAGATTGGTATGACATGCAGAGTTCTATTGACTCTGTTACATCTTCTATTCTTGATGCTGAGAAGGCTCTTATTGAGTATGATAACGCTATCAGGCAGATTAAGTGGGATGCATTTGATAGAACAAGAGATGATATAGAGAATCTTATTAGTGAAACTGAATTTCTTGTTGAATTATTAAAAGATAAAGGTATTACTGACGACAATGGCAATACTACTGCTGAAGGTAAAGCTGCACAGGCGTTACTTGTTCAGAAGTATCAATTATATCTAAATCAGGCTCAAAAATATAAAGATGAAATTCTTAAAATTGATGAGGAACTTGTTAACAATCCTTATGATAAGGAATTATTGGATAGAAAACAAGACCTTATTGATAAACAGCAAGAAGCTATCAAATCAAGTATTTCTGAAAAAGATGCTATTAAGGATCTGGTCAACGATGGATATAATGATTTATTGAATGCTTTACAAAAAGTTATTGACAAACAAAAAGAGAGTCTATCTGCCGAGAAGTCACTGCATGATTATCAACGAACAGTTGCTGAACAAACTGCTACTATTGCTCAGTTACAGAAACGATTATTGGCTTTACAGGGCGATAATTCTGAAAGTGGTCAATCTCAAAAACAGTCTATAAGTTCAGAGCTTAAAGATGCACAAGACCAGTTAGAAGAAACAGAGTATGAACAGTACATTGAAGATCAGACTAAGATGCTCGATGACTTAGCAAGTCAAGCTGAAGAATGGATAAATACTCGTTTAGATAACCTCGATGGTCTTATTCAGCAGATTATTGATGATAGTAATACTCATAGCGGAGAAATTAAAGATACTATCACTAATACTGCTAATGAATTTGGTATAAATCTTAGCGATGGTATGAAGAGTATTTGGGAGACAAATACAAATAATATTAATAATAATATTACTTCTGTATTTAATGATTTCGGAACAAAATTTGATAATACAATGACAACACTTAATAATGTTGTTAGTGGTATTGAGAGCAAAGTTCAGGAAATGCTTAGTCTTGCTAATGAAGAAGCTGCACAAAGACAAGCTGAGTTAGAAGAACAGAGAAGACAACAAGAAGCTGCTGAATCTAACTCATCCTCATCAGATGATTACAGTGAACCTGATTATGATTGGGATGATATTGGCGGTGGAGATAGTGATTCTTCTAGTGGTGGAGATGGCGTTGATTGGATATACTCTCCTGACTATTTCCCAAAAGATCAATTGAATGTAAATACTAGTATAGTAGACAGGTTGAAAAGTCTTGATTATGATTCTTCCTTTGGTGCTAGAGCTATGTATTTTGAACAAATGGGACTCGGTAATGACTACACGGGTAGTTATGATGATAATGTCGCAATGCTCGAATGGATGAAATCAAGAGGTATCGGAGGATATCGTAAAGGTACTAAATCAGCAACAAAAGGGCTTCATATTTATGGTGAAGATAATCCAGGCTCAGAGGTACTTGTTACTAAATATGGAGTACTTCGTCAGTTTGATTCAGGTGATACAGTATTTAACAAAGACCAAGTTGAAAAACTTTGGAATCTTTCTAAGGGTATCACTACACCAAACATGTATATGGATAACTTAGGTGCTAAGTTGCCTGATATTACCCCAGTTTCAACAAACAAATCAGTTGATATTGGTGGCATTAATGTTAATGTTGATAAGATTGTCACAGACAATCCAGAAGACTTTACACGACAGCTTACTAACGAACTGGCAGGAAACTCAAAGATACAGAAAATCCTTGGAGAGATTAATTCTAATCAGCTCTTAGGTCGAAATTCATTATCCACTCGTAGATATATGAAATAATATTATGGACGCATTGGTGTCATAGCCAGTGCGTCTATTTTAATTGGAGGAATATAATGTCAAATAAATTGATTAAAAATAAAAACTCTACAAGTAAAGAACTTGAATATTATAAAAATCACTGTGCCTTACTTGAGAAGGAACTAGAAGAAGAAAGAAAAAAAAGAACACAACTTGAAATCACTCTTTCATGTGGTTCTGAACCCAGTAATCATGCGGTTTCCGAGCTTAAAAATTTAATAAAATCATATAAAATTGCAAAAAAGACAGAAGAAAAGCTTTGTAATGAGCTATTGGCTAAAAATAAGAAAATGGATGAAAATTTGGCTGAATTTGATAAAATAAAGCCTTTATATATAAAGAAATGTGAAAGAGAATATGATGATATTCTCAAAGAATACACAAAAATGATTAAAATTATTGGTTAAAAATAATATTCAGAAAGGATGGTGAACAATGAAGATACAAAAAGTTCAAGTAACGGGTGCAAAAGGTAGTACCGTTGATTGTGGCTATTTCTCTAATGCTTTATATGATACATACTTACAACTCACCACTACTGCTGAAATAGGTAAACAATATAATATACATGGATATATTAAGTCAAATAGATCAGGAACAATCAGATGTCAAGATATGACTGCAAATGTTACTACTTCTTGGCAAGAAATTAAAATGATTATAATTCCAACAAGTAATATTTTGGAATTATATTTTTACCCTGGTGAATTTTATTTATATAATTGGAAAATGGAAGCAGGGACTATATCTTCTGCATGGACTCCTTCCCCACTTGATGTTAAATATGATTTGATTGAAATAGGAACAATTGTAACTCAATTATCTAATAGTATATCAAGTAAAGTATGGCAGAATGATATTAATACTGCTACAGGTGTTTTGAATACTAAGATTACAGAAGTTAAACAGAATGCTGATAAAGTCTCATGGTTAGTTAAGTCAGGATCTTCTGAATCCGATATGGTTCTTACTGATACTACATATACATTAATTTCAAAAAATATTAATCTTAAAGGTAATGCTATTTTTACAAGTTTTCTTAATGAAGATCAAACTGCGATTAACGGTGGAAAAATTGCAACTAATAGTATTACTGCTTCACAATTATCTACTGATTCTATCAAATCAAGAAATTATATTGAAAATACTTCAGGTTCATTTCTAAATCTTGCCGATGGCAGTTTTGACAGTAAATATTTAAAATGGGATTCAACAGGTGTTATTACTGCAACAAATGTGAATATAACAAATGGAAAAATTCAAACTTCTGGTACAGCCAAAGGTAATGACGGAATAATATATTTAATGCAAAATATTATTTCAGGAGGTCAAATCGTCATAAAAAATTTGACCGATAATAATTCTAAACTAACTATTCAAGGGCATGGAATGTGGTTATGTAATTCATTAGGAAATAATATATTACAAGTAGGTAGAAGCAAAGAAAACGGTGGTTATATAGAATTATGTAGTGGTAAAGATAATAACGAAGCAGTTATTCAAATGGGAACTAATAGACAAACAACTGACGATGGAACTATTGATTATAAAGGATATATTAATATTCCTAATTGTGTATATTTAGGAAGAAATAACTCATTTGATACTCCTAGTTGGTTTAATAATACAGTATATGTTAATGATAATTCCAATTTACAAATATGGCATAATAGCAGAAAAAAATATGGAAATCCAGTTACATATATGAATAATCCTATTTCTATTGATTGGGATGGAAGTGTATTGAGGATTTATGTAGATAATGTAAATGTAGCTTCGTGGATAACAGCCGAGCAGAGATGGGAGTAAAAAATAGAAAGGAGAACTTATGTATATAAAATACAATAACAATAATAGAATTTTAATTAAAATAGATAGTTATAAAATTATCAATCCATATATTTTTAGAATATACGGAGATATATCTACTTTAAAAAATCAAACTGGTTTTTCTATATATTATGAAGGTGATAATGTTCCTACCCAAAAATGTTCTGAATATAAATATATATATGATATAGGCGAAAATTATATAGATTACACAAATCAAAATATTATTTACTATATTTATTATATAACAAATAAGGATAACTATGTCACAGGAACAGAAATAACTGAAAAAAAAGATGACAACAGAGTATTATGTATTTCAGGTTCAGGTAAGAAATATGAATATTATAATGATACTAATGTTTATGTAGATGACAATGGTTGTTATAATTTTAAAATCATATCCGATAAAATAGAAAATGTATCTAAAGAAGAAAAGGAAATGATTTTAAAGCAGAAAGAAATTGATAAATTAATTCAAGCTAAAAATGTTAAAATATCTGAATTAACAGAAACTTGTCAAAATATAATTCTTAACGGCGTTTATTATAATGGAAAACATTATGCATACAATTATTCTGATCAGAATAATATTTCAAACCTCGTACAGATGGCTAAAACAACAGGTATGGATGTACCTTATCATGCGGATGGAGAACTTTGTCACCTATACTCTCCTGCTGATATTTATGCTATTTATATTACAGAGGAAATGAATGTAACTCAAAATACAACATATCTTAATCAGCTTAAGGCTTATGTTAATACACTTAAAGATATTGATAGTGTCAATAATATTGCATATGGTCAGGAACTTACGGGTGAATATCTCAAGAATCTTAATAATATTATGGAACATTCGCAGAAAATTATAGAGGTGTTAAATGCAAAAACGTTTAAGATTACTCAGTAAGCATCTATTTTTGTTTTTAGTTGGTGCAAGTCTTTATATTTTTATTGAGGTAATATATAGAGGATTTTCTCATTGGACTATGGGTGTTTTAGGTGGAATATCATTTATATCTATTGGACTTATTAATGAAATATTGAGTTGGGACACACCAATATGGATTCAATGTCTAATTGGAGGATGTTTAATAACATTCTATGAATTTATCACAGGTGTAATATTGAATCTTTGGTTACATTTGGGCATATGGGATTATTCTCATATGCCTTTTAATATATTAGGTCAAATATGTTTACCATTTACATTAATTTGGTGTGTATTATCATTAGTGGGAATTATATTAGACGATTATTTAAGATATTGGTTTTTTAATGAAGAAAAACCAAGATATAAATTATATTAATCAACAATTTGAATAGTAATGGCATGTTGAGAATAATGTTTTTAAGTCATTATGTTGATTTTTCAAAAACAAATTTCGCAACATTAGTATCAGACTGGGATAATAAATTCGGTGATATTTACATGATTATATTTGGTAATAATAATTATACTAAAACCGATTTAATTAACGCCGCAGGAACATGCTTTTTCATTAAGACATGGCTTACAAACAATGTACCAGTCATTACATTTTCAACTGATTCTAGTGAAGTAAAAATTGCCAAAGTCAATAATTTATGATAATAGAAATTTTAAATTTTTATCAAATTGTTGGTAAATAAAACTGCCACCACTATTCTACTTTGTACCATTCCACTAAATTTAATAATCGCAGAATTTTTTCGATAGTACTAAAAACATCTTCATATATTTGAATACCAATATTGTTGCTTAGTTCACTTACTCACCTATCAAATTCGAATAAAAAAATAATAAAAAAGAAAGGAGGAATTTTAAAAATGTCTTTAATTGATTTTACATATGCTGATCAAAAATTATCGAACTTTGGTTATATGCCATGTAGTTTCGATTCACCTGATTTATCATCTATTTCATTCGGAAGTAATGCTACATTTACAACCATAAGACTTAATTCTTCTTCAAAAAATAAATTACTTTCAACAAAATATGAAGATGTATATACGACATCTGAGCCAATCCAAATATGTAAGAAATGTCCTTCTGATAATATATATATTACTCATGAAGAATTTCGATTATTAGAACGATGGCTTAATAGAGGAAAATATTTAAAACTTACCCCTAAATATGAATATGAAAATGAAGAGTTATATTTTTATGGATATTTCAATGTACAAGCATTAATATATGGAGGTCGAATTGTAGGTGCTGAATTGACATTTACAGCTAATTCTCCTTTTGCTTATAAATATGTAACTCAATCTTTTGATTTGACGAACAACAAATTAACATTTTCTTTAAATAGTATTTCTGATGATTTTAAACCAATTTATCCTAATATAAATATAACTTTAAAACAAGCTAGTGATTTATCTTTAATGAATATGATTGATAATTCCGTCACTTCGATCAAAAATTGTTCAGAAAACGAAACAATATCTATCAATGGTGAAAATAAAATCATCACTTCTTCACTCTCTCATACATCTCTTCCTAATGATTTTAATTATGAATTTCCAAAAATATACACATCTTATGAAATCGCTACTAATAATTTCTCGGTTTCAGCCCCATGTACAGTAACAATTAGTTACGAACTGCCAAGAAAGGTAGGTGTATATTAATGCAAATTAAAATTCTATCATCTTGCGGTAATACATTGTTATTTGGACAGACTGCTACTTTAGCAGTTCAATTATATGATGATAATGATAATATTATAAATGATACTTCTACTTATCATTATGTATGGAAAAAATATCATGAAGGTCGAGAGGTTAAATGGGACGCATTTGGACAAACAATAACAATTATATCAGATGAATGTGGTAATGTGGTATATAAAGTTTTTGTTATGGATGAAAATAGTCTTACAAATTTTTCAGGAAATTTGATTACGGACAATGAAGATAATATATATACAGCATATTTTTCTTTTGATTCTATTTTGACCGAAATATACAACGGTTCTTCTGATATACCACCATATTCTAAAGATTTAACAATAATCTTAGCTTCAAGGAATTTAAAGCTACTTGGACAAATAGTTAATATAGATTCTGATAGTATATCTTACAAGAATTCTCTTAATGCAGCAAATGAATTGTCTTTTACTGTACATAAGAATCTTGACAATATAATTGAACCTTTATGGGATAAGATAACCGATCTAAAATTAGCTTATGTTAAAGAGCTAAATCAATATTATCAAATATCTGTTACTATTAATGATACATCTGATGATATAACAAAGGTAATATCTGCTACTTCTTTATGCGAAGCGGAATTGAGTCAGAAATATATTCATAATACGGAAATCAATACAGAGAATGATATTACTAGAGATGATTATACAATTACAAAATTTTATAGCCTTACTGATAAAAAAGCTTCTTTGTTAGATAGAATATTGTCGTTTGCTCCAAATTATAAGATTGGACATGTTGATGATACTCTTGTCGATCTACAAAGAAGTTTTTCTATTGATGGAACAAGTATATATGATTTCTTAATTGGTGATTGCTCTGAGCAATTTGGATGTTTATTTCAATTCGATTCTACCTCAAGAACAATTAATGTATATGATTTATATACAAATTGTTTAAATCCTGAATGCGGATACCGTGGAGAATTTAATGATACTTGCCCCGAATGTGGAAATACTAATCTTTCATATTTTGGCGAAGATACTTTTATTTATATTGATAAGGACAACTTAACAGATTCTATTGAATTTACAACAGATATTAATTCTGTAAAGAACTGTTTTAAAGTTGTGGGTGGAGACGATGATATCAACGCTGCTATTCATAATGTCAATCCTAATGGTTCAGATATTATATATAGAATAACGGACGAACAAAAAGATGATATGTCTTCTGAACTTGTAGAGAAATTATCTGATTATGATGAATTATGTGACTTTTATAAAAGTACTTATAAATCAATCAATATTGATATCTATAATGCTATGGATAAAATATTGTATTATACTTCATCTATGATGCCGACAGTTGAGCATGAAGAAGTTACGGCATCTACCGAAGCAGCAAAACTTACCTCTGCTAAATTAAGTCCACTAGGATTACAAAAAGTAACTACTTCTACTTCTGTTGCCACAGTGAACACGGCACTGAAGATGTTAGCAAGGGTGTTTGTTAAATCAGGATATGTCAAGGTTGAAGTTGATACAGATAACACAAATACATTTACCTATGTTGGTATAGATGAACAGCATAATCATTATGGTACTTGGTATGGTCGATTTAAAGTTACCAATTATAGCAACGAAAAAGATATTGTATACACTAATTATATGGAAATTAAGGTATACGACTTATATGAAGAATATCTTGATCAAAAAATTAAGAAAAACATCGTAAGTAATGATAAAGATGGTGAAGGTAATCTATTCAATGTATTATCTATTGAAGACTTATCACAATTTAAGAATGCATTAACTTATTACTGTTTGAATAGACTTACATCATTTTATTCTGCTATTGAAGGATGTATGAACATACTTATTGAAGCTGATCAAGCAAAACAAGGTGCAGATTTATATGAGAAGTTCTATTTAAAGTATTATAACATGCTTCAGGCATGTCAGGACGAAATTGATACTCGTAATGCAACAATAACCGAATGGAATGGTAAGTATGATTCATATGTTAATCAGCGAAACATAATTCAAGATAAACTTAATTTTGAAAAGTATCTTGGTAAGGAATTATATAATGAATTTATATCATATATTAGAGAAGATACTTATACTAATGATAATTATATATCCGATGGATTGACCAATGAAGAACTGTTAAATAAAGCCGAGGAATTGTTGAATACGGCTAAATTAGAATTATTCAAGTCAAGTGAAAGACAACACAGTATATCTTCGACTTTGTATAATTTGTTGCAGATGAAAGAATTTTCTGAAATTATTGATAAGTTCCAATTAGGTAATTGGATAAGAGTCAAAGTCGATAATAATATATATAGATTAAGACTTGTATCTTATGAAGTAAATAATAGTGGTATAGAAAATATTAATGTTGAATTTTCTGATGTTACACAAACTTTAAATGGTCAAAATGATACAAAAAGTATCATCAGTAAAGCTCAACAGATGGCTACTAATTATAGTTATGTAAGTACTCAAGCAAAGAAAGGTGAACAAGCACAGAATTCTATTGCTTCTCTTCTTACTAATGGTTTTAATACGGCTATAACCGCAATAAAAAATGCTGATACAGAAGATATTATTATTAATAAAAATGGTATATCTGCTAGAGCATTAAATGATATAGAGTCTGCGTATGAACCTAAACAACTTAAGATTATTCATAATATGATTGTATTCACCGAAGATAACTGGCTTACAGCTTCTACAGCGATTGGTGAGATAAAATATACATTAGACGGACAAGAGTTTTCATCTTATGGAATAATTGCTAAGAGTATGATATCTGGAATAATAATTGCAGGACACATATATTCAGCTAATTATTCTTCTACAAATAAGACAGGGACTCATATTGATCTTGACTCAGGTTCATTTTCTTTAGCTGGTGATAAGATTATTTATTCAGCAGGAGGAAATAAACTTACACTTAAAGATGTGCTTGTTGAGTATACGACTGAAGATGATAAGGGTGAAAAAACACAAATTGTTACAGGTCTTGATACTGTTGCGATTAAGGTAGATACAATTAATTCAAAATATATCAGTACAGATAATTTTTCTGCTAAGTTTGCAGAGATAGACATTGTAAAAATTAATGAGTTGTATGCAAATTCTGCTTTTATTACTTCTCTTAATTCTTATACATCTAATTCTATTAATTCTACAGTTAATACCGAGTTTGTTAAAACTCTTATTGCTGGTCATGCTACTCTTAATGATTTATTTACAAGTAATTTTACAATAGGTTCTGATGATTGTGGTTATGTTCTTATGAACGGTTCTACAATGCAATTTAAAGACAAAAACGGTAATGTATATGTTCAGATAGGCACAGACAAATCTGGTGGACATTCTATTATTATTAATGATAGTAATGGAACTGCTATTATGAATGGTTCAGGTATTACTGCTAATGCTATTGCAGATGGTTTAATTGTGGACAAAATGGTTAAGAAGAAAGATACAACTTATAATGGTATCTCAGGTGATAAGCTTAATATAGATTCTGTTGTAACAAGTATTAATGAGGGTAATAAAACCATTAAATCTTCTCTCATTTATTTTGATGAAGATAAACAAACGCTTGATACCAAATTGGGTAAAATGGTGGAAACAGACACTACGATAAGTAACAGTCTTAATACAATTAAAAATTCAGTCGATGAGAACACCTCTGCAATTACACAAGTTACTATGTCTGCGAATGGTAATAATATATTAAGAAATTCTGATACATTGATATTTGATGATTATATAATTGGTTCAAAACTTATTGATGCAAGCAATAATATTCTTGTTGATAGAAACGGTTATATATTAGTCGGTTAATTAAGGGCTGAGAAATCAGCTCTTTTATTTTTTTAAAGAAAGGAAATAAAAAAAATATGGCAAATAAAAAAATAACAGATGCTACTCAGATAAGCACTATGTCTGGTAGTGATAAATTATTCGTTAATTCAGGTGATGATTTAAAGCAAATCACACTAGATCAAGCTGTCGCAGCATCAACACCAGTTCAACAACTAAACAACAATATAGAATTTTCCACTTTGGTAAAAAAAGCAAAAAATTTAGAACCAAACACAGACTTAAATACCATAACTACATCTGGAATATATTATCTTCTAAACGCAGAAACATGGGGCAATGCTCCAAATACCAAAGTAACAAATAGTTATCTTATAGTGATTGCGGTTAACACAAAAAGATGTACACAGATACTTCTTCCCGGAAATGACACTGCAATTTACATTCGTTCTACTTATACTGATAACACACTTTGGACTAATTGGAAATCTAATAATACAGACATAGAAATAAAAAACTGTTTTTGCAAAAATATTGCAAGTGTAGATGGTACTCTTGAAGGTTATGGCTATAATTATTGTTATTATAATAAATCTACTAAAATAGGAATATTACACTTTGCGTCTCGAATTGAAACACCAGATTCTACATTAAATAATTTTTCTGGCTATTATGATGTGACAACAGTTCTTGAAAATATGGGTATTACTAGCTTTAATAAAATATTGGAAAGCAATTATACTCCATACGATTCCACAGGTGTAGTTCGAGCAAAGTTGATAGGCTATGGAACAACATTATTATATAGCTCTGCAAGTCAACATTATGCTTTTGCTCGATATTATACAAAAGATGGAGAGAAAGGCGCATGGGCAACAAGCGAATTCCAAAAGGGTGATTATATTACAGGTTCGCTTATATTTAGTTAACTTTCAGAGACTGCTTTAGTAATTACACCATCGTATTTAATATTATTACTGTTTAATTGTAATATTTATATTTCTTTTCAATAGGAGAATCTTTAATTGCATTCTCCAATTTTTTACAAAAAACTTCACATGAAATACCGATTTCTTAACACAGCTATATATAAGGGTTTAATCGCTTGTATTTGACCAAACTAAGGCTTTTATATAATTATATGATAAATTGACGGCGTATTTTATAATTAAGTCATTTTGAGCCATATATAAGCGATTATATAGGTGTATAGACATAAACAAAAAAAATTTAGGGAACATTCCTGATTATATTAATGTACCGACCCCCAAAAGTTAGACCTAAGAATCTAACGATTGGAGGTCGGTATTT
>OGYL01002423.1_pt1 | contig 13159 bp, 11 predicted proteins | sample 1576541 | NCBI WGS metagenome assembly OGYL01 (sample SAMEA3541551, study PRJEB24748) | human gut metagenome | biome: human gut; feature: human-associated habitat; material: faeces | place: China | collected 2012 | reverse complement strand
GGCAGGTGTCACTCCCACCGGACGTATCTTCCTCCGCGTGACAGACGATGGTACAGGCATCGAACCCGAAGTGCATGAACGTATCTTCGTCCCCTTCTTCACCACCAAGCCCGGAGGCTCGGGCATCGGCCTCACACTGGCCCGGCAGATTATGCACCAGCACAGTGGCAGCATCGACGTGCGTTCCTGTCCCGGCGAGGGGAGTGTATTTACGTTGCTGTTTCCGTACAATTATTAGTCGTTTCTACTGAATGAAGTTGTTGATCCGATTAGCCGGATTGAGTGGGGTCTGGTCAGACAGGACCAGTGACTTGACCATGTGTAATGTTCCCTGCTTGTATCGTTGGAAATGCTCGGATGCGATATGCTTTTCATAAGCCCCTCTGCTCGCATAAGTTTCAAGAATCGTTACCCTACAGGGATTCTCCTTTTCGCTGACCGCATACATCGTCAATACTCCGGGTTCGGTACGCAGAGAGACTTCGACAACTTCCGCCGCATACTTCATGTACGCATCAAGGTACTGCGGATAGATTTCAATCTTCGACAACCGTACTATACCGTCGGCAGCCATCGGTTCTTTAGCACACATGGCAGGTGCATTGTCCAACTGGAGGCATTTGCCTATCACTTCTCCGGTAGCCAAATAGGAATAGGTCGGGAAATCAAACAATACGGGTTTCAGCCGGGTATAGTCGGGCTTTCCATTATCACCAAGGACATCCGGCGAAACATACGTATTGACGACCGAACAGATGAAATTATCGAATCCCTCTGTTTCGTAAATGTCCACTACATTGCACTCCATTGTCAGCGGTGAAATATCGATGACAGGTGTACCGTTTTCGCCGATATGATACTCGAAAACCTCCGATTTATCAACGGACGCTCCACTTACGCTTCCCACATAATCGGCCTTCGGCAACATTTCGAGGCTTACGAGACTGACAGAAAGTTTTTTGGATTTTCTGATTCCCTGATTGGTATAATGACTTTTGCTCATACTCAATAGGATTCTGTCATGACCGATGATACCTGTATGTCCTACTACAAGCCAGTTCACTTTACCTTCTACCTCTGCCCCAACGACTGTCATCGGCTTCGGATAGAGTGCCAACAAGCTTCCGATGTTCTGTTTCTCTGTTTCCATGATATTTGAATGATTTGTTTCTTTTTCCTCTGTCGTGTTGCATGACAGCAACCCACAAAGAAGCATGGTACATAATATAAATCTTATCATATTCTCTGGTAGTTTATCTTAGATGATGCAAAAATAGAAAGCACTTACAAGACCAAAGTGACGATAAGTGGGATGTTTGTATTCATTTTACTGATATAAATCAATTTATACTCCTCTTCTAACTGGAAATTCTTATCTTTGTAATTGAACATCAAATTTGTATAGACTTCATGAGCAAAATATTGAAAGTAAAAAATGTAAGTGATTACAGCTGCTATGTCGGAGCTACAGACTTTCATCCATGGGTCAACGTTATTGATTTTGCAAAAACATTAATATATTGATAATCAACCACAACAAGTAGATATATAATCTATGTGCAACAAATTCACAACAAATAAATAGAGAAATGTTGTTCTTATGGTAGAAGATAGGAATTAACAGCATGGAAGTTCATTACCATTATGAATGGGAAGGTGACAAGTCTCTACTTCCCTAAATTTTTGATTTAGGCATGGCATTTCGTTTCTTTCCACGGAACAACAACCCGGAAGTTGTGCAATTTCAAATATTTGTGCTACCTTTGCAACTGAATTAAGCAATGCAATCGTTTCAATGAATACAGTGACATACAAGATGCCTTGTGGAATTTTGGAGACTGAATCGCAGACAGTCAAATCAGGGCAGGATAAAAGGGATTGGACGCAATACTCACGGGCTATTGCCGTCCTCATGTCAAAGCGGATGTCTGAACTTGGTTTGACACAGAAAATGCTTGCCGAAAAGATGAACTGCACTCAGCAATATATATCCAAGATGCTGAAAGGACAAAAGAATATGTCATTGGAAACCATTTGCAAAATAGAAAACACATTGAGTATCGAAATTATCAAAGGTCTGAACGAAAACGAGCAATAAAGCAGGACAATGGCGAAAGAAAGGGAAAATACAAACGGCATAGTAAACGAATCGGTCATAAATTGCGACCAGTTGCCCGAAGTAACCAACATTCAACCGATGATTAGAATAATCAGAGGGAAACAGGTTATGCTTGATAGGGATTTGTCAGCAATATATGGAGTGGAAACCAAACGTCTGAACGAGCAGGTAAAGCGAAATATCGAACGTTTTCCTGATGATTTCATGTTTCAACTTACCAAAGAAGAGTTTGAAGAATGGAAGTCGCAATTTGCGACATCCAAATCCATCACTATGGGAGCGAGAAAATTACCATACGCATTTACCGAAAATGGTGTCGCCATGCTTAGTAGTGTACTTCGTTCCCAAACAGCCATTGAAGCCAATATTCGCATTATGAGAGCCTTTGTGTCCATGCGCCGCTTTATTGCGACCAATGCCCAATTATTCCAAAGGCTTGAGACTATAGAGTATCACCAACTGGAAATGAAACAGCATCAGGAAGTGACCGACAGACGCATCGACGAGGTTTTCAAGCGTTTGGATGCCGACGTTCCTCCTGTGCAGGGCATCTTCTATGACGGGCAGGTGTTTGACGCTTACCGTTTCGTGTCTGATTTAATTCGGAAGGCTGAACAGTCCGTTGTGCTGATTGACAATTATGCGGATGATACCGTGCTGACTTTGCTTGATAAAAGAAAGGAAGGAGTATCAGCCACTATCTACACGCAGCGTGTCAGCAACCAGTTCCAACTTGATGTTGACCGCCACAACGCCCAATATCCGCTTATCGAGGTAAAGCGATTCAACAAGGCACACGACCGGTTTCTGCTCATAGACAATGAAGTGTACCACATAGGGGCTTCAATCAAGGATTTGGGCAGAAAATGGTTCGGGTTCACCCTCATGCGTGACATTACGGCAATAGAACTCATCAACAGGATTCAACTTTAGTCCGGTTTGGCTCCCAAAGAACGTATCAGCATAGTGTGAACTTAATCAGTCTTTTTCGTCTGTTGCACCAGCCTTTGATGCTGCCCGTGCAGTTCGGGGAATTGTCTTCTGACGAATTTTCCAAATGAAAAGTCGTTGAACCCGAATCGTCTTGCCAGCGATTTCACGCTCTCGCTTGTCGTAGCATACAGGTGCAAAGCCTCCTTGTATTTCTCCATGCTATGGTTTGCCATAGAACGGTCGCTTTCCGCCTTGACCATACCTTGCCGGGCATAGAGTTCCGGCTCATGCTCTTTCAGGTATTGCCTGAAACATTCAGGATGCAGACCGAACTCGGCGGCGACCTTTGCCATGGTAAAGCCCGCCTTCTTTCAGCCGGGCGATGGCTTCAGCGTATTTGGCGGCGGTGGCAGGGTTGTATCTTCGCACGGATGACCAGTCCACCGGCTTGCCTTCCTCGTAAGGAATGCCTTTCCGTTCACAGACCAAATCCTTGTGCCAGGTCTGCAGGTAGTCATAGAAACCTCTTATCGACACGCCGGTTTGTTTGGCTATTTTTCGGACAGACATCGGGGTGGTACGGTAGAGGTGGAGGGCTTCGGCATACACTTCTATCGTTTCGGGCTTCGGGGCGTGAAGGGTACCGCGTCCCGTTATCTTTCCTTTGCGCTGCTGTCACACGCCGCGATAGCCTCCTTATACTTGGCATGTGTTTCAGGACGCTGCCCCCGCCGCTGGTTCATCTTTATATCAGCGGCTTCCTCCGGACTGCACTTGATGCCGTTGCGTTCCAGCATCAGATGCCGGTGATAAGTATTGACATAGCGGGTAAATCCGTTGAGAGAGACTTCGCACCGCCGGCATATTTCGGCAATGGAGAGGCCGGTCGTGGCATATAGTTCCAACACCGGGCGGTATTTCGCTTCCGTCTCCGGCTTGCAGCCCCTTATCCGGTTGCATTCGCACTCTTTTAAAGCCATATTGAAAATAAGAATTTTCTCTCATAATCATGGATCTACCACACAACGAACGAAACAAGCATCCGAGCCACCGCTTTTGATCAGGTTGCCCTTGCTGATAAAATTGAAATCAAATGAGAAATAGTTGATATCCCATCCCAGGCTGACACCGTCCGTCGGCGTAAAGTAGTTTTGAGGAATTTCCGCATTTAGCCAATAGATGCCTCCCGGTCGTTTGTACAAATCGTAAAACAACGGACGTTCCACGGGACTGGGATATAATTGTGTTCGGCCGGCAGCATATCTTAATACTCCATTGATGGTTTCAGGATCTCCCCAAGTAGCAGTATAGCTTTGTTTTCTGTGTCCGTAGCCGGAGGCACCAATGGGGAAAAACAGATTCTTACCCGTTTCGCTGTTATACGCAAAACAACCTCTCATTCCACGTCCTGACTTATTATGCTCATAGTCATAGCCGTAAACTTCTACGATATCATCAGCCGTCTCCGTGGCATCATCTCCATACAATACACCGTATCCCTGCTCTATATAACTATACTTCCTCAATTCCCAGAAGTCTGCGCCCGTAGCCACCCTGGCATTCGCCATTTGAGGATTACCGAACCCATCGGTCGTATTACTATGAATAATGTCTGTCCACACCATTTTATCTCCGGTTGCCGCATTGGTAAAGCCATCTTCAGGATATATTTTGAAATCTCCCGGTGTAACATTTATCCACGGCTCAAACGGATTTTTATTACTCAATGCGTCTATCGGATGACTCCAATTTCCGAATTTGAACAGCGATCCTTCGTCCAACGGATTGGAAGCCAATTCGCTTGTAGTCTTCATATTCATGGCATACCACTTCACACCACCTGTAACCAAATCGTCAGGTTTGTCACCTTGCCGCACGAAAATCAGATGCTGGCAGGTATAATTGTGATATTCCACGCGGATAATAGCATAACGGTTCTCTGACGGATTATCTGACGACTGCTCAAAATTCACATTGAAATCAATTACGCTGCCGGTTTTACCATATATGGCTTTCCCATATTCCGGATCGTCCTTCAACTCCGTTGTCATAGGGTCAGTTACCGATAAAGTAATCCCTTTTCCATTCGTTTCCTTGACGACATAGGCTTTCCATTGTCCTTCAGATTGGAATGTTTTGAACATTTGTTGATCTTCTCCCGGCAATCGTTTCAACACGACATGAAACGACTTATTATTTTTGAGAGATCTATATATCCCCTTCGGATTCACAACACGACGTACCTGGTATATCGGGACTTCATTTTCGAAGATTTTATCCAGCCCTTCCAATTTAGTTGTAATCTTGACTCTCGCCTTTCTCTGATATGCCACGTATGGATTGTTTCCCGTGTATCCGGTCGTTGATATCATCTGCTTGGCGCGCGTGTACATAGGAATATAGATGTTGTATGTATTTGCTTCCGTGGGGTGTTTTTCTACACGGTATTTATCGTCCGGATGTGAACCATCCGTTGTGAATTCCTCGGAAGTTTTGTTGATAGGCAGAATAAAGTTTTTATATTCTCGTTCACCACGTTTAGGATCTTTTTTGTAATATATTTCATTATTCGTAATTTCCTCTGGATATAGAACTGTTTCCGTTGTTTTATGTAATGACAGAAAACCGTTCCACGGTGCTGCAACGCCATTCGGAGCACCCGTGTAATAAATATCACTGCTGGCATTATAAGGTGCCCAGTTGTTTTCCAAGATTTCCGCTTTTATGTATTTTATCTTTCGGCCTCCCGTGTTCACCTTGATGGGATACATCATGGAATGGTTATACAAGTATGAGATATAATAAGGCTCGGGAGTCATCACGCCCGGTTCCGGTTCCTCATACTCTATATGCCAATCTGCTTCATTGGCGAAGTTTTTGAATTTCAATGTCAGCTTGTAGTGGCAGTTACGTTTGGCGTTATAGTCATTTGTCTCGTTCTGTCCCAGCATGAAACGGTAGATGATGTGCCCGTTGCCTAATCGCTCGGAATTGTTGGAAATGTAATGCGCATGTACCTCTATATACGTGCCGTAAGGTACGGCGTCTTTTAGACGGTAATTCCATTCCTTATTAGGGTCTTCTGGCTTGTTTGGCAATCCTGGAAAATCAAGTTTTCCATCACCGTTGGCATCCTGACGTTTATCGGGCATAGTAACACCCGTGCCCTGCATATTCTCATAAAAATACAGTGCGGGAGCTGTTTCTTCGTGAGAACCGAGATAGGGACTACCCACCGTAATACGATGCGATGCGCAACCCTCTCCATATTCAAAGTTTTGTAAATCGTGTTCTCCTTCATGATAGGTGATGGTTTCTCCGTCGGACATATCCGGTCCACTTCCCGGCATGTCCAAGGTATATCCTTCTCTCCCCACGTTATTATCCTTTCCCAAATAACATTGTGAAGGAATATCTTTAATCTGTACGGATTGGATATAGATAAATACACCCTCTTTCAATTTGCTACCATCGAATGCCACCGTCACTTTCGATGCAGCACGGCGCAACCACGCATGGAGTTTTACGCTTTTTTCATTCACTATAAGAGACTCGTCTGCCGCAGATAGAGCCGGTGCGGAGCTTTTAGTGAAGAAGCCTATCATCTGACCATTTTTTGCCACGTCTTCAGAATCCCATGTGAGGGGAATATTCTTGAGTCCGTCCACTGTCTGTATGGCTTCGGAATAAGTCGAATTTGTAAGCAGGTCGGGAATATTTGCCACGGCATACATATAATACTTGCCGAATCCGATTTCTTCCGGCAGCTTGAAAGTGGCACGTTTGGTACTTGTTTCCGCTGTATGGTGTTCGCCATTTGGATTTGCTTCCGCATCTTTATCCGTACGGTTTTCATCGGATACGGTATATCCGTCTATCGTCCAGTTTTTTATGAGATTCTTGTCTTTATCATACAACAAAACATGCAGGCTGCTGATATCCTTCAGTGCGTCTCCGGCAGCCCGTGTCCGGCTCAGTGCCGAGGACATGGGTTTGAAATCCAGCGTGGCGGATATGCTCGCCTTGCCTTCGCCTATGATTTCTTCTTTCATAAATTCATCATAGCAACTTATGACGGTTACTATCATCAGAAAGAGAATGATATATCGTACAAAATGCTTCATATACACTTATTTATTGTTTTATAATCCGAATTCCGGTTCAAGTTTTACCTCGCTATATGGAATCACATCCACTACAATTTCGTTGCTATTATACATGGTGACGTTCACCACCACATGGGTATTGCGAAAGAGTGCCTTCAACTTATCGAGTTTGCAGACGAAAGGTTCATCCCTTCCGGCTATATTGATTCTCAGGGTGTACTCCTGCTCGCCGTCTGTTGGTTCTCCCGCTTTGAGATTTTTACTTTCGGGCAGGTAGAAAACGGGGGCAACACTTGCCACGCCCGGTTTTGAATTGTCCGGGTTATCTATATCAACTGTCGGTCTCCCAACCGTTACATTTCCATGGTTATAGGTACTTGTGCTACCTTCCTCTGGCAGCTCGTAGTCCGTCAGCCAACCGAACCTGTTTGTGGCTGCATCGCTATCCACGTTGGAGGCATCGGAAACCGCTTTCAGCCAATCTATCCAAGTGGGGTATGGTTGGTTGGTTTCAGGGTTTAGAGGCCAGCTGTTTACATCCGCCATCAGAAAGTTCCGGTCTGCATGACTCTCTATGGAGAAGTTTTCCACAGTTACTTCCTCTCCACGCCAGTTCTTGAAGTTCACGGTGAATTTGGTGGCGACACGAACAAGATAAAATTTATAATCTTCTCTTCCTTCCTTAAAGTCTATCTCGTACATGGAGGACATCGGTATGGGCTTTGTATAGTTCGGAGCGAAGTAGAGCTCGTTCACCTCGTTTTCAAATCCGGGCTTTTCTTCTGTATAACTGTTTAAGAAAGCGGTCAGAGTTTTATTTTCACCTTCTACAGTTACACCCTCTACCGATGACACACTCTCCTCATTGGCGAAGAGGTATATCCTCTTCTTTTCATTGGGTGTCACCTTTAGCAAGATGTACTTTTGTGCTTGCGCACTTTCCAGCGAAAAGTGGCGGTTATGTTCCACCGTTCCGTCAGCATGCAGGACTATTACACGCACGCTTTTCATCTTCTCGTTGTCAGGCAGTTCTGCCGTACTCGCCCTTGTTTGTCCTATGGTGGCGATATTCAGGTATAAGGCAGCTTCCGTAACGTTGTCCGGCAAGGATTCTTCCTGACTGCTGCACGCCACCATAAAAGGCAGTGTGAATGCCGCCAGGCAGACCACAATGCTATGTATAATGCTCGGTTTCATCAGTCCAATCCTTCTCTCTAATTATTCCACTTCTACATTACTCAGCACCACACGCCACGACAGAATCTGAATAACACTGCTTACCCAGTTGTTATTCTCATCGAGGAAGAGGGTCATCACACATTCATCCAGACGGTTGAGGAACTCCCGCTTATCCATCGGATAATTGTACTCCTTTTCGTAATACTCCTTTCCCATCAAGGCGTAGTCCATCACAGGAATGCGTGCCACCTTCTTGCCGTCCTTGGTGTCAATGGCAAGTATCATCTTCTCGCGGTGTGTCTCTATCAGGCGGCCGACTGTGAAGTCGGCGACAAGGCCTTTCACATTGCTGACGGCACGGTTGCCATCCATGCCAATGCCTGCCTCTACATTCTGTACATCCCAGGGACGGTAGTTGATGTTTTCATCGGGTAGCAGTTCGTTGTCGTGTGCCATCAAACCGTTCTCGTCATCAATGCGGAAGATGAAGTCATCCTTGTTCACATCCTCTCCCGACAAGTGCTGCAGGATAACACGGATGTGATTGGTGTTCTTTATCAAAGACATGGTATATTCATAACTGCCGCCATCATCGTTGACAGGCAGCGACACGTCCAGCACGCCGTGAAAAAGACGATACAAGTGTTCATTACTGTATGCGCCCGATTCATCGTGCTGACGATTAAGCGCACACTGCAACTGCTCCATACGGGTTTCTCCCACACGGGCTTCGGGTACGGAGAAGGATTCTTCGCGTTCACCATCGTTCTGCAGTCCGCACCACGCAAGGAGCTTGTAGTCACCGGCAGGCAGGTCGAGCAGCATCGAATAGTTTTCCGCTGTTTCCGGAACAATCTGTTCCGCTTTCTGCCATGCCAACACGCCCGAATTGTCGAAGGCATACAAGTGTATTGACGTTACTTCGTTGGCGAAAGCGTCCGCCCACTTCAGGTTCATATCGTAGCGGAATTTGAGCCGGTAATACACCGAACAGTCGCCTTCTTCCTCGTAGAGCCAGCTGTCGCAGGACGACATAGCCAACAGGCAGACTGACGCCATGCAGACCTTGACTGCCACATTCCTTATCAATGCCCGTATATTCATATCGTTTACTCTTTCTTGAATGTATATCTTACTTATTCTATATATGGTGTGCGGAACTTCCGCATCCGGATTTTCTCGTCAAGTGGGATACCTGTATTCTGTATTCAGGTTTCCAAGGCCACACCTCCCTTGTGTACCGGTGGGCGGGTACTGTATTTGTTATTCTGTTTTATTAATATGCGTGGGAGACGGGGAGCCGCCTCCCACACTTTGTATGTATCAGGAACGCCTTCGGGCGTCAGGGATCATATTACCACACCAGTTCATAGTCTTCATCAACAACACGCCAGGACAGGATATTGATTTGAGCCGCGATGTAATGGTCGTTTTCTTCAGGCGTCTCGGGATAAATTGTCTCATCAGGATCGTAAACAGGAGTACCGAGACCGGCGATCTTTGTCACGTTTATAGCATAGATGTGGTTACGGACTACACCTTCAAAGTCATTCAGATGCTTAATCTTGTTGTAATAGTATGTCATGCCGGAGTTCCAAACCAGAGCCCTGTCGACTATTTCTTCGTTCGCAAGTTTGCCGTTAATCTCCGGGGCTGCATTTCCAATAGCCGTTCCTCCTTCCAAAGAGGTGTACCATGTTTTAGCGGCAGCATCAGTTGTTAACTGAGCATACACATAACAGTTGTTCTGGCTGTTCTCGTTCTCTTCCTGGGTTGCAACTACAATCTGAAGGTCGCCGGTGCCGATTTGTTCTCGTCCGCTTTCTGTTGAATAATAGTAATTATTACCATTGGCACTCAGTTGACTAAGGATGCTCTTTTTCAATTCGGTGAGGTTCTCAGTTTCCGTTTCAGACTCAGTATCGGCAAAATGAACCCCAAGGTGTCTTACAATAGTGAAAGCATCGCCGTTTGCCTTGCAAAGTTTACCCTTAAGGATAAATTTTGTACGTTCCGTAGCCTGACCTGCTGCACCACCTATGTCTGTCAACTGGGCATTTTCATTGGTGTACAATACATTGTCTTTACCAAAAGATGTGCTGATATCGTTATAACTGTGATACCGGTTCGTGGCAGTCATTGAATTGATGGCCCAGAAACTACGGTATGACGTGTACCACCAAGTCCCTTCCCATTCGGTATTGATTTTCTTGACCAGCCTTCCTTCGGAGGTTTCGGCAGTCAGGCCCCAACCGTCGAGCTGCAAATAAACCTGCTCTCCTCCAACTTTGAGGTCTTTACCGTCCTTATCCTTCAATGCCAGTTTGTTATCGGTGAAGCCCATATTGGCATCCAAGGTGACCCTTACCTTTGCCACGCTGCACTCCACATAGATAGTGACGGGGTTAGCTATGGCATCTGCCTCCGTCTTACACAAGTTCTTATCCTTTATGAGGGTCGTACTGAAGTCTTCACCTCCGCCTCCGACGGAATTGAACATCACGAATCTGCCTTCTGAGGTAAGACCGTTTTCTCCGGAAGTGGCGTAATCAGCGACAACAGCCTTCAATTCGGAAAGGCTCTTTGAATTGTTATCCAAGCCAGTGGGATTCAGCACGGCCGCTATCCTTTGGGGAATCCCGTCGCCAGCCTTGGTGTTGATGACAATCGTGGCCTTGAGCTTACTCTCAATGTCATCCTTATCGTTTGTGCCATCTGACTGATCCGGATTTTCAGTATCTTTACTTGGAGTCCAGTCATAGTAGTTTACATAACTATTGTTTTGAAGTTTAACGTTGACGGCACCACCGACCCCGTTGAAGAAATAGAAACGGACACTGTTAACTTTGTTTTCGAATCCTTCACCATCCTCATAGCCGGCAGCGGCACGCGTACCCATCACATCAGAGGACACCAAGTTTACGACCATGTAGCTGGTATTGGCCTCACCGTTACCGTTGTCCTCACCGTTAGGAGCAATCTCCTCCTGTGAGCATCCCGCCAAGAACAGGAATGCCAGCACAGACATGAATAATAAATTTCTTTTCATTGTGGATAAATTAAAATGTTTGAAAATATGTTTCTTCTCTCTTGGTTTATATGATTGATTGGATGTCATTTCTGCCTTTCGTCCAGTTCTTTCAGCGTGAGTGCCGCCTTTTCCAGCCCCATCTCTTTCGCCTTGCTCAGGTACCTGCGTGCCGTGTCGATATAGCCTTCGCGTACGGCAAGCGCACCCCGTGCATAGACCGCCTCGGCGGAGTCGCCTGCCTTGTCGAGATACCTGCGTGCCGTACCGAAATCATCCCTACGGATGGCGGCATTGGCGGCATTGAGGTTGGCAATCTCATCGTTAGGGAACATACGCACGGCCGTATCAAAAACCTCGGTAAACTCGTCCGTACCGGGTTCATATTTCCCGGCAACAAGGTAAAACTCGTTCAGGCTCAGCTTCTGCGGCTGCTCTTCCATAATACGGCGGATTTCGTCTGCCTCGCTGAACGTGCGGATGTTGTAGTCGATGCGGTAATCCGTATGGCGTAATGCCGGGTAGAAGTTCTGTAACATGAAGCGGTATTCTTGCGGATAGGTACGCTTGATTTTCGCTTCCTTGGCGTCCGGCTCCATGTCGCTGTCTATCATTGCCAGAATCTCCGTGCGGTGGTCGATGTTAGACTGCTCCACAAAACGACGCAGGCCTGCCCAATCCTCCGGCTCGTAATCGGTCTGGATGATATTGTCCGCAAAGTGGTACAACTGGCCTATGTGTTTCTTCAAGGCGGCGGTACGCCCGATGGCAAGGTCAGTATTGTGCTTGTAGGGGCTTTCGGGCGAAGCAAAACCTTTCAGCCACACGGACGTAATGGTGATGTCCTTGTCGTTGCGCACGGAGTCTATAGTCGTCTGTATTTTGCCCAGTTCGACCGTGTTGCGGCGGTAATCGGGATAAATCACCGTCTGGTCAACAGGGAAGTCGATGTATGCCGAACCGGACAGGGAACGGCTCTTCATGACTTCGGCCTTAGGCTGCACGAATACCAGTTCGGGGAAGAACGCCTCACGATGGCGGCCCAACAATCCTTCATATTCCGCCAATATCTCCTGACAGCAGCCCCAGTCGCTGCGGTGGAACTTGAGCGTGGCCCCGTCCATCCAGTTCTCGTAGGGAATATGGTTGTCATACTCCAGTTGTTCCGGTTTGTTCGATGCCTTGAATGATTTTTCCGTCTCACCTGAAATGGTGCTGATGCCATTCCTTATATAATAGTAATATCTGCGGTGTCCGTAGATGCCTACCGACGGCAAGTCGAGCGAATCCGTTCCATTGACCAATCGCGGGGTAAGCAATACGGCACGGTTGGAGTTCACATCAAGCTCCGACAAATCTATATCCATCGTAACGGTAAGGTACTTGCCATTGCGATTCATGTTGAAGTTTTCAACGGATACACCGGGTATGATGCTCGTTGTAGTTTGCGCCACCGCTTCAGACATACCTGTCATGCCAAGCAGGGTTGCCAGTATGAATATCGTCCTTTTCATTTCACTGTAATTTAGAATAGATAAACCAAGTTAATGGCCGCTTTCGTGCTAATTTTTTCTGATCTGTCACCCGTTCCTATTTGAAGCTTTCTTTCAGCTTCAAGTTTTGCATTTTTCTCACTATCCATCTTTGCTTTTAGTCTAGTTCTAAGAAGATTCATAGCCAATTCCTTATTTTGCATCTGACTTCTTTCAACCTGACAAGTGACAACAATTCCTGAAGGCTTATGAATAATACGAACAGCTGATTCGGTCTTATTGACATTTTGACCACCAGCTC